>Ga0213828_1001535_pt1 | contig 18683 bp, 17 predicted proteins | sample MC6MC0897MG_FD_180664 | JGI IMG/M metagenome (GOLD analysis project Ga0213828, IMG submission 180664) | Enriched soil aggregate microbial communities from Iowa State University, Ames, United States - MC6-MC0897-MG | ecosystem: Environmental > Terrestrial > Soil > Unclassified | place: USA: Iowa... | reverse complement strand
GACCGCCTGCGCGCTGGCCATGGCATCGATCGCCTGTGCCTGGCGGTGGCCGCGTGGCTGAACTACCTGCGCGGCGAAGACGAGCAGGGCGGCGTTTACGCCATTCAGGATCCGATCGCGGCACGGCTGGACCGCCTGCTGTCGCGCGCCGAGGTGGCCGCGCATGCCGCCAAGCCGTCGCAGGCGGCGCAGCGGCGCGCGACGGTGCTGGCGCGCTTCAAACCCGTGTTCGGCGACCTGGGCGATTCGGCCGTGTTCGTTGAATGCCTGACCAAGCATCTTGAAGCGCTGCGCGAACACGGCGTCCTCCACGCCGTGAAGGCAGCCACCTAGGAGACCCGCATGGACGCCGGCAGCCGCGTGACCGCCGATGATTGGGAACGCTGGGCCGAGGCGTGCCTGCTGGCGCAGGACTTTTCCGCCGACGACGCGCGGTGCCTGGCGCACAGTCTGGCGCAGACCAGTCTGTGGGGCATCGATTCGCACGGCATCGCGCGGCTGCCGCATTACCTGAATCGCGTGGCGCACGGCTCGATCCTGGCGCGGCCCGACGTGCGCATCGAACGCACCGGGCCGGGCACGGCGCAGGTGCATGGCGGCCGGGGGCAGGGCATCGTGGTGGCGCATCGGGCCAATGCGTTGGCCATCGAGATGGCCCGTGAGACCGGCGTGGCGGCGGTCGGCGTCAGCGATTCCTCGCACTGCGGGGCGATCGGGCTGTACAGCCGTGCGGCGGCCCGGCAGGGCTTGATCGGCATTGCTTTCACTCACTCGGATTCGATCGCCGCGCCCTATGGCGGGCGTGCAGCCTTCTTCGGCACCAATCCCATCTCGCTGGCCTTTCCGCGTGCGGACGGCGCGCCGCTATGCCTGGACATGGCCACGACCGCCATTCCGTGGAACCGCGTCATGAATGCCCGGCGCGACGGTGTCGCGTTGCCGGCGGGTGTGGCGCTGGACGAGAACGGCGCGGACTGCACCGACGCGCAGGCCGCACGCGCCCTGCGACCCCTGGGCGGCGAGGAATACGGCTACAAGGGCTATGGCCTTGCGATGATGGTCGAGCTGCTGTGCGGACCGCTCAACGGCAATCCGTTCGGCCCGCACATCTCGTCGATGTACGAGGCGCTGGACCAGCCGCGCGAACTGGGCGCGTTCTTCATCGTCATTGATCCGGCGCGCTTTGCCGGGGGCGCGGCGCTGGCTGCGGTGGTGGCGGGGATGGCCGTCGAGCTGTCGCAGGCGCCGGGCGCGCCCCGCATGCCCGGTGATCCGGAGGCCGACCACGAGCGGGAACGGCAACAGCTAGGTCTGCCCGTGCCGCCCGCGCTGTGGGACGAGATGCAGGCCTGGAGCAGCCGGCTGGGCGTCGCGCTGCCGGCGACGCGCCAGGCGTAGTGGCGTAACGCGCGGTCCTGTTCCTACACCCCCAGGTACTGCAGCAGCCGCGCTTCGTCGTCCAGGAATTCCTGCGACGTACCCGTCCACGCAACGCGCCCCTTTTCCACGATGGCGTGGCGGTCGGCGGTGGCCAGCAGCGGCTCCAGGTTCTTGTCGATGCACAGCACGGCCAGACCGGTCTGCTTCAGCGTGTCCAGCGCGGCCCAGATTTCTTCGCGCACCACGGGCGCGAGCCCTTCGGTCGCTTCATCCAGAATCAGCAGCCGGGGATTGGTCAGCAATGCGCGGCCGATGGCCAGCATCTGCTGTTCGCCGCCCGACAGGTGGCTGCCCAGGTGTTTGGCGCGTTCAGACAGGCGCGGGAACAGCGCGTACACCCGTTCCAGCGTCCAGGGCTGCGCCGCGCCTTGCCGGTTGTGCGCGGTGGCCACCAGGTTCTCTCGCACCGACAGATTGGGAAAGACATGGCGGCCTTCGGGCACCAGCCCGATGCCGCGCTGCGCCACCTTGTAGGAAGGCAGCCGCCCGATGTCCACGCCATCGAAAGTGATGGCGCCGCGCGAGGCGGAATTCAGGCCCATCACCGCCTTGACGGTGGTGGACTTGCCCATCCCGTTGCGTCCCAGCAGGGTCACAAATTCTCCCGGCGCGATGTCCAGGTCAATGCCGAAGAGCGCCTGGCTGGCGCCGTAATGCGCGGTGACGCCGCGCAGCGAGAGCAGGGCAGTCATGCGCGCGCCTCCCGGGGGCGGCCGCGTTCGCTGCCCAGATAGCATTCGCGAACCTGCGGATCGTCGCGGATCTGGTCGGCGGTGCCGCACGCGAGCGCGCGGCCGTACACCAGCACGGTGATGCGGTCGGACAGGGCGAAGACGGCCTGCATGTCGTGTTCCACCAGGAGGATCGTGTAGCGGCCGCGCAGCGACAGCAGCAGTCGCGTCATGGCCTCGGATTCGTGCTGGCTCATGCCCGCCATGGGCTCGTCCAGCAGCAGTAGCGACGGCTGGCACGCCAGCACCATGGCCAGTTCAAGCTGTCGCAATTCGCCGTGCGCCAGTTCGCTGGCCGGCGTGCCTTCGCGCGCCGACAGGCCGGCCAGGGCCAGCGCCTCGCGGGCGGGTTCGGTCAATGCTGGTGTTGACAGCACGGGCCGCCAGAACCGGAAGCTATGGCCGCGCCGCGCCTGCACCGCCATCGCCACATTCTCCAGCGCGGTGAACGGTTTGAAGACCGAGGTGATCTGATACGAGCGCGCCAGGCCGTGTCGCACGCGTTTTTCCACCGGCATGCGCGTGACATCCCTGCCGTCGAGCAGCACGCGTCCGGCGTCGGGCCGAAGCTCGCCGCTCAGCTGCCCGATCAGCGTGGTCTTGCCGGCGCCGTTGGGGCCGATCACGGCGTGCAGTTCGCCGCTGGCCACGTCCAGCGACAGCTTGTCGGTGACCGTCAGCCCGCCGTAGCGCTTTTCCAGGTTCTCGATGCGCAAGGCGCTCATTGCGGCTCTCCGGTGGGATGGCGAGCCGCCTTGCTGGGCAGACGCCACGGCGCGGCCGACAGGCTGCCATAGACACCGCGCCGCGAGGCAAGCACCACGCCGACGATCAAGAGGCCCATGACCAGCATCCAGTGCTCGGTGATGAGCTTCAATCCTTCCTCCAGCAGCAGGAACGCCAGCGCGCCCGCCACCGGGCCGAACAGCGTGCCGATGCCGCCTAGCGCCACCATCACGATCAGTTCGCCGGAGGTCGTCCACGCCAGGTAAGACGGCGAAACGTACATGGTCAGGTTCGCCAACAACACGCCCGCGACGCCGCAGATGACGGCGGAGATCACATAGGCGGCAAGCCGGTACCGCAGCGTGGGAAAGCCCAGCGCGCGCATGCGGCGCTCGTTGGCCTGGCAGCCGCGCAGGGCCATGCCGAAGGGCGCGTGGATCAACCGGTGCATCAGCCACAGCACCAGCAACAGCACGCCGAAGGCCGTGCAATACAGCGCGAGCGGCGTGTCCAGCCGGAAGAGGCCAAAGTCGCTGCCGGCAAAGAGCGACATGCCGTCGTCGCCGCCAAAGCCTTCCAGCCCTGTCGCCAGAAAATAGAACATCTGGGCGAAGGCGAGCGTAATCATGATGAACGCGATGCCGTTGGTGCGCATGACCACATACCCGCTGACGATCCCGACAACCGCACACGCGCCGATGGCGCCAGCAAGATGCCACCAGCCGCTTTCGATGCCGTAGTGCGACAGTACGCCGACGGAATAGGCGCCCAGACCCAGATACAGCGCATGGCCGAAGCTCACCATGCCGCCGTAGCCCAGCAGCAGATTGAGCGCCAGCGCCGCAATGCCGTAGACCAGCACGCGGCCAAACAGCGCCAGCAGAAACGGTTCGCCCTGCCACTGCGCGTACACGGGCACCAGGGCGAACAACAGCAGCAGCGCGGCGGCGGCCAGCGTGCGGGGAGATAACGTGAACATGGCGTCGCCGTCCTTATCCGTGCCTGACGGGAAACAGGCCTTGCGGCCGCATCGCCAGCACCAGCGCCATGACGATGTAGATCAGCATCGACGCGATGGCCGGGCCTGCGGCATTTGCTGCAGCGGGGGGCAGGGCGGCGCGCAGCAGGGTCGGCAGCAGCGCGCGGCCCAGCGTGTCGATCAGCCCGACCATCAGCGCGGCCAGGAACGCGCCGCGCACGGAGCCGATGCCGCCGATCACGATGACGACCAGCGTCAGGATCAGAATGGGTTCGCCCATGCCCGTCTGCGCCGACAGAATGGGACCGGCCATCAGCCCGGCCAGGCCCGCCAGCACCGCGCCCAGCACAAACAGCAGCGTGTTCAGGCGCGCAATGTTCACCCCTAGCGCGCCGACCATCATGCGGTCGGTGGACCCGGCGCGGATCAGCATGCCGAGCCGCGTGCGATGGATCAGCAGGTAGCACCCCGCCGCAACCAGCAGTCCGACCACGATGATGAGAAACCGGTACAGGGGATACGTGACGCCCAGGATGTCGATGGTGCCGGACAGCCAGGACGGCAGCCCCATGCTGATCGGCGCGGGTCCCCACAGGATGCGGGTCAGTTCATTGAAGAACAGGATGAAGCCGAACGTGGCCAGCACCTGGTCCAGGTGATCGCGCGGATACAGCCGCGCCAGCGCGATCCGGTCCAGCAGCAGCCCAAGCAGCGCCATGCCCGCGACGACCGCGGCGGCGGCCAGCAGGAACGAGCCGGTGTGCCGGAACACGGTGGCCGCGATGAACGCGCCCATCATGTACAGCGACCCGTGCGCCAGGTTGATGAAATTCATGATGCCGAACACCAGCGTCAAGCCGGCGGCCAGCAGGAACAGCAGGATGCCGAGTTGCAGGCCGTTCAAGGCCTGCACCAGCAGCAGCGTCGTGGACATGGCTACACCCCCTTGCTGACGGCCCTCGGGGCCGCCCGCTTCACTTCATGACGCACTGGGCGGCGTACTGATCAGAGACCTTGGACAGGTCGGGGAAGATGGGGCCCTTGTTGACGAACGCGACCTTGCCGTCGGCGTTCTCGGCCACGTCAGCACGGAAGAACCCGGCCACGGGGAAGTGGTTGGGCTGATAGCGGAATTCGCCGCGCACGGATTGGAAGTCGGCGGCCTCCAGCGCCTTGCGCAACGCGTCCTTGTCGTCGGTCTTGCCGCCGGTCTTCTTGAGCGCCGAGCCGATCAACTGGGCGGCGTCATAGGATTGCGCGGCGTAGCTGGACGGCTCGCGTCCATATTTCTGACGGAAGGCTGCGGCAAAGGCCTTGTTGGCGGCGTTGTCCAGGTCGGGGGAGTACGGCACGTTGGTGACGGCGCCCAGCGCGTCCTTCTGCAGCGCGGGCAACGTGGCGCCGTCGATGGTGTCGACCGACAACAGCGGGATCTTGCCGAAGAGGCCGGCCTGGCGATACTGCTTGATGAAGTTCACGCCCATGCCGCCAGGAAAGAAGACGTATGCGGCGTCGGGCTTGGCGTCGGCCAGCGCGGCCAGTTCGACGGAGTAGTCGGGCTGGTTGACCTGCGTGAACACTTCGTTGACGACGTCGCCTTTGTAGAAGCGCTTGAAGCCGGCCATGGCGTCCTTGCCGGCCTGGTAGTTGGGGGCCAGCAGATAGACCTTCTTGAACCCCATCTGGTTGGCCATTTCGCCGCTGCCTTCGTGGCGCTGGGTGTTGTTCCAGGACGTGGAGAAGAAGAACGGCGAACAGTCCTTGCCGGCAAGATTGGTGGGGCCGGCGTTGGAGCCGACGAGGAATACGCCGGCGCTGGTCACAGGCCGCACGACGGCGAGCATGACGTTGGAGTAGACGACGCCGGTGATGATGGGCACCTTGTCGCTTTGCACAAGCTTGCGGGCGGCCTGGACGCCGACCTCGGGCTTGAACTGATCGTCTTCCTTGATGACCTGCACGGCCACGCCGCCGAGCTTGCCGCCGCCTTGGTCGACGGCGAGCATGAAGCCGTCGAGCTGGTCTTGGCCGAGCACGGAGCCGGGACCGGTCAGCGTGGTCAGCAGGCCGATCTTGACGTCGGCCTGCGCGGCCGCGTGTAGCGACAGCCCGAGCACCGCGGCGGCGGCCAGCGTATGGATGCGTTTCATGTGATTCCCCTTGCTATGCCGTGTGTCACGGTCGTGGATGTGATGGCGCGCGGGTGCGTGGATTCGCTGGCGCGTGGTTTCACTGCTGCGCTACTGCATCATTGCAGCCCTATTTCATTGCTGCGCCTGCAAGCCAAAGAAGGTCATCGTGTTGCGGAACAGAATCTTCTGCTGCACGCCGGGCACCAGGTCTGCGTGGGTGACGAGCTTGCCGACTTCCTGTTCGCCCAGCGGATAGGGGTAGTCGGAGCCGAGCAGGACGCGGTCTTCGCCCATGACGTCGATGAGCAGGCGTAGCGATCGCGGGTCGAAGACGGCGCTGTCGGTGTAGAAGCGGTCGGTGTACGACGATGGCGGACGCGGGCAGTCTTCGCGGACGATGTCGCGATGGCGCCAGGCGTTGTCGACCCTTCCGAGCAGGTACGCAAAGCTGCCGCCGCCGTGGGCGAAGCACAGCTTGAGGCTGCGGGGAATGCGTTCGAAAGCGCCGGACAAGATCAGGGACAGGATGCCGAGCTGGGTTTCGGCGGGCATGGCGACAAGCCACGGCAGCATCCATTTCTTCATGCGGCCGTCGGTCATCATGTCCCACGGATGCACGAGGACGGGGATGTCGTCGTTGGCGCAGTGGACGAGGAACTGGACAAGCGTGTCGTCGTCGAGGTCGCGCGGGCCGACGTGGTTGCCGATCTGGACGCCTAGATGGCCGGCGGCGCGTGACCGAGTCGCTTCGCGGCAGGCGAGGTCGAGGTCTTGCAGGGGAACCTGGGCCAGGGATTTGAGGCGCGCGGGGGCGTGGGCGCAGTGTTCGAGCGCCAGGTCGTTCATGCGTGCGGCCCAATCGGCGGCAGCCTGCGCGGGGTAGGTGTAGCCGAACATGATGGGCGTGGCGCACAGGATCTGGACATCGACGCCGTGACGGTCCATCTGCTCAATGCGCAGCGCGGGATCCCAGAGGGTGGCGTCGACGGGGCGGAATGGGCGGTCGCCAGCCATGATCTGGCCGGTCGTGCCGTTGCCGTCGGGACGCAGCCAGGGCGCGTTGACGGGGTCAAGCGCAGCGGCTTCCTGCCGGGTGATCGGCGGGAAGAAGTGCGCGTGCATGTCGATTTTCTGGATCATCTTAGGTGGATGCCTGGGCGGGGGTGGGCTGCGCGGACGGGGCTTGGCCTTTGCCGGGATGGATTTCGCCGCAGCCGGGGCAGGTGCGTTTTTCCTGGCTTTGGTAGAAGGCCTGGAAGAGCGGGGGCAGGTCGGTGACGATGCTCTTGAGCTGGACTTCGACGCGATGCACGAGGTGGCGGCAATGCGGGCAGTACCACTCGAATCCGTCGAGCAGGCCTTGAGGGCGCTGGCGTTCGATGACTAGACAGGCGCTGTCGGTTTCGGGGCGTTGGGGGGAGTGGCGGACGTGCGGGGGCAAGAGGAAGATGTCGCCTTCCTTCAAGTCGACGCGTTCGGGCTTGCCGTCGATCCACAGGGATAGCCAGGCGTTGCCGCGTATCTGGTAGAAGAATTCTTCCAGCGGGTCGTCGTGGTAGTCGGTTCGATGGTTGGGTCCGCCGACTACGGTGACGATGAAGTCGCTGTCTTGCCAGATCTGCTGGTTGCCGACGGGGGGCTTGAGCAGATGCGCGTGGTCTTGGATCCAGCGCTGGAAATTCAACGGCGGGCCGTAGGCAGGCATGAGGAACTCCGTGGTGTCGCTTGATGAGGGAGAGTCTAGGCGGGGGAGCGGGGGGCTGCACAATAGAAATTGTGGGGGTGGATATGCGGGTTATCTATCGCGGGGTTTCCCTGGGGTCTCAGTCGTTTAACGCAGGGACTTAGCTTTCGAAGCGCGAGGCGGTTCAATGGCGGGCGCAACGGGGTGTGCAGGTGTTGGGGCACATTCAAGGCGAGCGGATTGAGTATTGAGAGGACTTGTTCGATCTTGAGAGGAGTGGATCGATCTTGGTGCCAACGGATGGTTCTTAAGGCGCCGGGCGCGTCGTCGGCCTGGGGCGCGCGGGGCTACGATTGCGGTCCGGAGCCTTCGCTCCGGACTGCCCCGTCGTCATCGTCGTTGTCGCCTTCGGCGACTGCCTTCCGATTCCCTCGGGCGCATCTACACGCCCCGCGCGCCCCAGGCCGACGCCGCACCCGGCTGCGATGAAATCAGCTTGGCGGTCCGTGGGGCGGGTTGGGTTCTTGAGGTTTTTGTCCGCGTCGGCGCGGGTTTGAAGCGGCTTGCGGTGCCCGCCCCACAGCGGCCGCGCGGGCGGCCTGGTGGGGCTTACGCGGCGTCTTGCGTCGTCGTGATGACGCTTCGCGTGTGGCTGCGATTACTCAGGTGTCTGCTCATCTAGGTGGCTGCTTTCGTAGGCGTCTGCTGACGTAGGTGTCTGACACCCCAGCATTGACCTGCCGCACAGAGCCGATGCTTCCCAGGTGTCTGACACCGGCCTACGAAGCGCCGGCGTCACAAGGCATGATGCCGCGTCGTTTTCAAGCACCCGCCAAGGGTGCGTCCGTCGTCGTCAGCCGCTGGGCCGTAATCTGCTTCAAATAATCCACCAACCGCTGACAAGCCGGCGTCAACGGCCGATCGGCTCTGATCGAATACCCGACGTCGCCAAACGCGCCAAACACGTTGGTAGGCAGCCGGGCCAGGATGCCCATCGAAAGAAACTGCGCCGCAGCGTCATAAGGAATAAGCGCCAGCGCGTCGCTATGCATCAGCACGCCAATATTGGTCAAGAGAGACAGCGACTCAACATGCCGCGCAGGCAAACGCAATCCCGCATCAAAGAACGTGCGCTCTATCGACGCGCGCAGCGGCGACGTCGGTGCGGGCAGGATCCAGATGTGATCCATCAAATCCGCCAAGGCCACATCCGTGGCGCCAGCCATCGGATGACGCGCACCGACGACCAGGCACAAATCTTCGTGGTAGAGCTTGTGATGATCGACAGCAACCCCGGAGATCGAAGCCATATCCGCGCCGGGCAGGCGGCCGACGACGATATCTACGTCGCCGGTTGCAAGCGCAGGCAGCAATTGCGCTGAGGGGCCTTCGCGGACAGTGACCTGGATGCCGGGGTGGTCGGTCATGAGGCGGGCGATGGCTTCGGGTAGGAGCTTGGCGGAGGCGGCAATCAAAGTGCCGACGACGACGTGGCCGCTGGCGCCGCCAAGAACAGCGTCGATGTCGTCGGCCATGTAGCGCACTTCGGCCATCATGGCGTGTACGCGGCGGCCCAGCACGAGGGCGAGTTCGGTGGGGGTGACGCCGCGGTTGGAGCGTTCGAACAAGGTCGAGCCGAAGAACGCTTCGAGGTCGTGGATGGCCTTGGTGACGGTGGGTTGCGTCAGGTGCAGTTCGCTGGCGGCGCGCGATAGGGAGCGGCGCGCCAGGACGCGTTCGAAGATCTGAAGCTGGTGCAGCTTGAGCTTGTGGCTCAGCGCGTTGGGCGTTATGCGGAAGTTCGACATCCGTGCGGCCGCCCCGGCGCGTGGCCGCGGACGATGGTCCTGTTCCCTGGGTGAGTCCGACATGCCGCCGCCCATGGTGCGTTGTCCGGATCGCCGGGGATCGGCTAGCGGGCGGCGGGCTTGTAGGCGACGGCCTTTATTTCGATCAGCAAATGCGGGTGCGGCAACTGGTGCACCGCAACCGTGGTGCGCGCCGGACCGTCGGCGTCGAAGAACTCGCCGTAGGTCTGATTGTATCCACCGAAGTCGTTCATGTTGACCAGGAAAGTGCTGATCTCGACGACGTCGGCAAGCGTGGCGCCAGCAGTGGCGAGGATGTCGCGGATGTTCTCGATGACGGCGCGGGTCTGCTCGCGGATGTCTAGCGTGGTGGTGCCCATGGCGTCGACCTCGGCGCCGGCGATGCGGTTGTCGGGCAGGCGCGAGCTGGTGCCGGAGACGTACAGGAAGTCGCCGGCGCGTTTGATGTGGGGATACTTGCCGCGGGGCGTGGCCTTGCCGGGGACGACGGTGGCGGTGGGGATAGGCTGGTTCATCTTGCGGTCCTTTGTGTCGAGGTGGCAGCGTTTGATGCTGACGTTGCCGGTGCGGGGTAGTGCTGTCGGAGCTTGATGCAGAGGTTTGAGGGGCGTTCTCGCGTTATCAGAGCTTGATGCAGACGTTGGTGGGTTCGGTGTAGAAGTGCAGCGAGTGGCGTCCGCCCTCGCGGCCGATGCCGGAAAGGCCGCTGCCGCCGAATGGCGTACGCAAGTCGCGGAGGAACCAGCAATTGACCCACGCAAGGCCGACCCGCATGGCCTGGGCGACACGGTGGCCGCGCGTGAGGTTCTGGGTCCAGACGGCGGCGGCCAAGCCGTAGCGGGTGTCGTTGGCCAGGCGGATGGCTTCGTCCTCGGTGTCGAAGGGGGCGATGTGGCAGACGGGGCCGAAGACTTCTTCCTTGATGCAGCGGGCGTCTTCGGACAGGCCGGTCCAGATGGTGGGTTGTACGTAGGCGCCTTCATCGCGGGCGTCGCCGAAGGCGGGCACGCCGCCGCCGGTGACGACAGTTGCGCCTTCTTCACGGGCGAGGGCGAAATAGGACAGCACTTTTTCGCGATGCTCGCGCGAGACGAGCGGTCCCATTTCGGTGTCTGGGTCCAGCGGCCAGCCTATGCGCATGGCGCGCGCGCGGTCCGCCAGCGCGGCGACGAAGCGGTCGTAGATGGGGCGCTCGACGTAGACACGCTCGGTGCACAGGCAGACCTGGCCGCAGTTGGCAAAGACCGAGCGCGTGACGCCGTCGACGGCCGCGTCGAAGTCGGCGTCGGCGAAGACCAGTGCGGCGTTCTTGCCGCCGAGCTCGAACGATACGGGTTTCACGCCGGGCGCCACGGCGCGCATGATGGCGGCGCCAGTGGAGGATTCGCCGGTGAAGGTGATGCCGTCGATGTCGGGATGCGTGGTCATGAACTCGCCGGCCGAGTTCGGGCCAAAGCCATGCGTCAGGTTCAGGACGCCGGGCGGCAGGCCGGCGTCGTGCGCGACTTCGGCGAGCAGGGTGGCGGTGGACGGCGTGACTTCGGACGGCTTCATGATGACGGTGTTGCCGAACGCCAGCGCGGGCGCGACTTTCCAGGTCAGCAACAAGAGGGGCAGGTTCCAGGGCGAAATCACGCCGACCACGCCGAGCGGCTTGCGGTAGGCGTAGTTCAACGCCTGGCGGCCGTCGGGCGTGTCGGTCATGTAGCTTTCCATGTCCAGCGTGCGGGCCAGTTCCGCAAAGGTGCGGAAATTGGCCGCGCCGCGCGGGATGTCGATCTTGCCGGCCCAGCCGATGGGCTTGCCGGTGTCGCCGATCTCGGCCTGCAGGAAGTCGTCGAATCGGCGCTCGATGCCGTCGGCAAGCGCCAGCAGGTAGTCGGTGCGCGCCGCCACGGGTAGCGCCGCCCACGCGGGCAGGGCGCGCCGCGCCGCGATGACGGCGCGGTCGACCTGGTCGCGGCTGGCTTCATGCACCTGCGCGAGCAGTTGCCCGTCTACCGGACTGTGTTTGTCGAAGGTGGACGCGCCGTTTTCGAAGCGGCCGTCCAGGTAGTTGCGCAGTTGGCGAGTCGGCATCGGCGTGTTCCCAAGAAGTCAGATAGGGCGTTTCAGATAAATACGTATACGTACTATATTGGCGGATATTATGCAGTGGTCGAATCCAAGTCAATGCGCATTTGCGAGGACGGCTGCGCCTACAATCGCCAGGCACATTCCATGGACGCCAGATGACCGCCGCTTCCCGATCCGCCCGACCGGCTTCCGCCCGGACCCTGAAGGAATTCGACCTGACGCATGTGGCGTCGCACTTGCTGCGCCGTGCGCATTTCCGGGCCGAGGCGCTTTTCACGCAGGCGTTTCCGGACGAGGACCTGACCCCGCGCCAGAAGGCGTTGCTGGTCACGGTCTATCAGAATCCCGGCGCGACGCAGAATCGCATCGCCGAGCTGATCGCGCTGGATCGGAATTCCTTTGCGGAAATGATCGCGCGGATGACGAAGAAGGGGTACGTGCGCCGGACGCGGTCGGCGGAAGACGGACGCGCTTATGCGCTGGAGATTACGCCGGAAGGGGCGGCGCTGCTCGCGCGTGTCCTGCCCCGAGACGCGGAGGTGGAGGCGCAGGTGCTGGCGCCAATCCCAGAGGAATTGCGGCCGGTGTTCCTGCAGTGTTTGCGTCTGATGGCAGGTTTGGAAACCGCGCCCGCGCCTTGATGCGGACGCCGCAGGTATCGCGGCGAGTCAGCTCTCGCTTTTGGGAACTGGCGCAGGCGGGGGCGTTTGAGAAGACGCTTGCGAGGGCGCTTGTGGATAGGTCGGCGCAGGCGCTTGAGGATGCGCCTGCGGAGGCATTTGCGAAGACGCTTGCGAAGGCGCCTGTGGATATGTCGACGCGGGCGTTTGAGTATGCGTCTGCGGAGGCATGTGCGAAGACGCTGGAGGGACCGGGTGTGCGCTTGCCTGTGCAGGCGTCGGCGACGACGTGCGCGGCGGCATCTGCGCGGCTGCCTGCCGCGGCCGTTCCACCTTCCCAAATCGCAACGCAAACTGGCGCGTGAACACGGCGCCAAAGAAGAAGATTTGCGCGGAATACCAGATCCACAGCAGCAGCGCGATCAGCGAACCCGCCGCGCCGTATGCGGATACCGCAGCGCCTCGGCTCAAGTACAGCCCGATACCCCACTTGCCCAGCAGGAACAGGGCGGCCGTCACGACGGCGCCCGGGATGACGTCCGGCCACGAAATCCTGGCGCTGGGCAGCAGCTTGAAGATCACGGCAAACAGCGCCGCCACGACCGAAAACGAAAACAGGTTTGACGCCCACTCCGCCACGATCGAGAAGGTCGAATTGGCCCAGAGCGAGCCATAGATGCCGCGCGCAGCAGCAAGCGCGGCGTTCACGGTCAACGACACCAGCAAGAACAGCGCCAGCACCAGCACCAGACCGAACGACAGCAGGCGGCTTCGCACCAGCCCTTTAATGCCGCTCTTCTGGTTGGCCTGCACTTCCCACAACTCATCCAGGCTGGCCTGCAATTCCGCAAAGGCGGTGGTGGCGCTGAAGATCAGCACGCCGATCGACACCATGGCCGCAATCCAGCCGCTGCCGGATTCGTGCGCACTGGCAAGTACCGTCTGGATCACCTCGGCGCCGCGCTCGCCGATGAGGTCGCGCAACTGCGCAAACAGTTCGGAACGCACGGCTTCTTCGCCAAAGAAAGCGCCCGCCACCGCAATCACCAGCAGCAGCATCGGGGCCAGCGAAAACACCATGTACAGCGCCAGCGCGGCGCCCTTGCTGGACGCGCGATGGCTGGACCATTGCCTGGCTGAGTCCATCAGCAAACCGCCGATCTGTGAGGGTCGCAGTACTTGCAGAACGGTTCTGGGCAGTCGCATGGCGCAATGTCTCGGTAGGGCGAGCCTTCATTGTAGGGACGCGTACAAGCCCCAGATACGGTCAGATTGTTGGCAAACGTTTTCAAACGCCGGGATATTTGCCGCTACTGAAACAACACGCAAAGTATCGGGCGCCATTTCGGTGCGCAAAAAAGAAAAACCCCCGGGGCGAAGGACCGGGGGTTTTTCGGATACTGCATTCCCCGGCCGAAGCCGGGGAGGCCTTGCAAGAACAGCGGGACTTAGAAGTCCATGCCGCCCATGCCGCCCATGCCACCGGGCATGGCCGGAGCAGCGGGCTTGTCTTCAGCCAGTTCAACAACGGCGGCTTCGGCCGTCAGCAGCAGGCTGGCGACGGAGGCAGCGTTTTGCAGGGCGGTGCGGGTCACCTTGGTGGGATCCAGCACGCCTTGCTCGACCAGGTCGGTGTACTCGCCGGTCGCGGCGTTGTAGCCGTAGTTGCCCTTGCCACCCAGCACGTTGCTGACCACGACGCTGGCTTCTTCGCCGGCGTTCGTGACGATGGTGCGCAGGGGCTCTTCCACAGCGCGCAGGATCAGCTTGATGCCGGCGTTCTGGTCAGGCGTGTCGCCCTTCAGGTCAGCGATGGCTTGCTTGGCGCGCAGCAGCGCAACGCCGCCACCAGCCACAACGCCTTCTTCCACTGCAGCGCGGGTGGCGTGCAGGGCGTCTTCGACGCGAGCCTTCTTTTCCTTCATTTCGACTTCGGTGGCAGCGCCAACGCGAATCACGGCAACGCCGCCGGCCAGCTTGGCCACGCGTTCTTGCAGCTTTTCACGGTCGTAGTCGGACGTGGCTTCTTCGATCTGCACGCGCACTTGCTTGACGCGGGCTTCGATGGACTTGCTGTCGCCAGCGCCGTCGATGATCGTGGTGTTTTCCTTGCCCACTTCGATGCGCTTGGCTTGGCCCAGTTCAGCCAGACCGGCCTTTTCCAGCGACATGCCGGTTTCTTCGGAGATCACCGTGCCGCCCGTCAGGATGGCGATGTCTTCCAGCATGGCCTTGCGGCGGTCGCCGAAGCCCGGGGCCTTGACGGCGGTGGTCTTCAGGATGCCACGGATGTTGTTCACAACCAGGGTGGCCAGCGCTTCGCCTTCGACGTCTTCCGCGATGATCAGCAGGGGACGGCTCGACTTGGCAACTTGTTCCAGCACGGGCAGCAGGTCGCGGATGTTGCTGATCTTCTTGTCGAAGATCAGGACGAACGGGTCGTCCAGGACGGCAACTTGCTTGTCCGGGTTGTTGATGAAGTAGGGCGACAGGTAGCCGCGGTCGAATTGCATGCCTTCGACGACGTCCAGCTCGTTTTCCAGCGACTTGCCGTCTTCGACGGTGATGACGCCTTCCTTGCCGACCTTGTCCATCGCGTCAGCGATGATCTGGCCGATGGAGGTGTCGCTGTTGGCCGAAATGGAACCGACTTGGGCGATTTCCTTGCTGGTCGTGACCGGCTTGGATTGCTTTTGCAGTTCGGCGACGGCGGCGGCGACAGCCTTGTCGATGCCGCGCTTCAGGTCGATGGGGTTGAAACCGGCGGCAACGTACTTCAGGCCTTCCTGAACGATGGCCTGGGCCAGCACGGTGGCGGTCGTGGTGCCGTCACCGGCGTTGTCGGAGGTCTTGGACGCGACGTCCTTAACGAGTTGGGCGCCGATGTTTTCGAACTTGTCCTTCAGTTCGATTTCCTTGGCGACGGACACGCCGTCCTTGGTCACGGTCGGGGCGCCGAACGAGCGCTCCAGCACGACGTTGCGACCCTTGGGGCCCAGGGTGGTCTTGACAGCGTTGGCGAGAACGTTCACGCCACGGACGATGCGCACGCGAGCGTCATCACCGAACAATACTTGCTTGGCAGCCATTTCTTAGCTTCCTTCGAAAATTCGTTTGAGGCGGGAGATTTACTGAACCACGGCGAGGATTTCGTCCTCGCGGATGACGAGCAGTTCTTCGCCATCAACCTTCACGGACTGGCCGGCGTACTTGCCGAACAGAACCTTGTCACCAGCCTTCAGGTCGACCGGCAGGATCTTGCCGTCTTCGGTCTTCTTGCCGGGGCCGACGGCCACGACTTCACCCTGGTCGGGCTTTTCAGCGGCGCTGTCGGGGATGACGATGCCCGAGGCAGTCTTGCGCTCGTTTTCGAGGCGTTTGACGATCACGCGATCGCCCAGGGGACGCAAGGCCATGAGGAACTCCTGTTAACTAAATGAAAGAGGTGGTCGGTTGCCCGGGAGGCGTTAGCACTCACCGGAGTCGAGTGCTAATTATAGGGATGATGTTCTGAGGTTCAAGGGGGGGCGGGGCGCTGTTACATATTGGGGGCGCGAATGTGCAGGGAGATGAGATCCGTCCCTACCGAGAGCGGCCCTGATGTGGGAGACAGTCTTCGCAGCCCACGAGGCCTGCGAGGTCACTCTGGCCAAGCGGCCGCGGGTCTTAACGGCGCTGACGGTGGCCAGGAAGGGAGTACGAGCGTAAGCGACTCGGGCGTCCCGCCTGTCACACGATAAAAAGCCAGCGTGATGCAGCTGTGATGCTGGTGCATATGTTAGGGCGTCAGGGCGGTTCTTAGCCGTCCGGGAAGCACTCTACCTCGAAGGGTATGCCAAGTTTGCTGAGGTCCGCCATGGTCTCGGTCGACAGGCCCAAATGGCAATGAAACTGGCCGTTTAAATGAATCTTCAAACGGAATTTACCTCCTGACTCGATCAGGTCCTTCACGTAGGGTTGCTTCGTAAGTAGGTGCTTTACCTTGTCCTCAGCAGTGGACGTGCCATCCTCTTCGTTGAGGTAGAAGGAAAAGGAACACATCGTATCTTCGCGGATGCCTCCAAGTTTTTGGCCCGTTGGCGTGATGCGATCATCCCCGGCAGACCACGAGTTTCCAGGCGTCCAACCTAACGCTGAACTAATCTCCTTTGCGCGTCGAGACGGGTGACTGACGAAAACAAGGACATCGATGGTGTAGTCGGTACTCAATCGCAACCTCTCTTATCTCGATCTTTGCCGCGGCGACCATTCGGGTTGCCGCTACCTGTGTAACTCGATGCCGGTCCTTTTTAGACCAAGAACCATCGGGATGCTGGGGCCAGACGTTACCCGTTTGGGTCAATGCAGACTTTGTCGGTTCCGCCTAAGCAGATCATTCTTAATTTTCCGTGATCACCTGATCAAGTGGATTCGTTGATACGGATGTAGCCTGTCGGCGGACTCTTCGGATTGTTGTAAATAACATTGGCGCCTTATGCACGGTGCCGATCGAGCCGCCGATCAACGGATCGGTGTGTCCAGCTGATCATTTTGTACGTATAGGGTATGGGTCTTGGCGGAGCCGCTGGCGTCGTATTTAAAGTTTGCCTTCGGACGACGGTTTTACCGCAAAGCGCATGGAAACCTAATGTCTGTGGCCTATCTTCGATTTCAATCAGTCCAAGTCGTCCTTGGCATAGCCAGCCGCAACAAGTGCCGACCAGAAATCTTAGACCTCACTTTCATCAAGCATTGGCGTTTTACTTTTTCTTCCCATCCAAATCAGCGGCTAATGCGACCTAGGGAGCTGCCATATTGGTCATAAATATTGCCGTTGCTATCAACTCGGCCGCGAGAGCTACCGTACTGGTCACGCATACTTCCATCGCTGTCAATACGACCACGATAGCTTCCGTACTTATCGTATTGATTGCCGTTGGAATCGCTTCGGCCGAGGGAGCTGCCGTATTTATCGTATCGATTACCGTCTTTATCTATGCGGCCCTGGTAGCTGCCATACTTGTCATATAGATTTCCATCATTATCCACACGACCGAGCGAGCTGCCATATTTGTCGTAAAGATTTTGATCGGCATACGCAGCTGAGATGCCGATCAACATCACGCATGTGAAAGAGATGAGAAATCTCATGGCAATTCCTTCGTTCAACAGCGACAGCGGAGATAAAGTGTCAGACTACAACTTTTGTGCTAGCTGCGGCGGAATTGTGCTCCGACACTTTTTTCAGTGGATGTCGGTTCAAATGTCAGAAAGCCGTAGTTGTCATGTTTGATTGTGTCGAAATAGAGACCATCCTCGGTTCCATTTACTTAGCTGGACGGGTCCAGCTCGCTGATAAACGCGATCTGTTCGGCGATGTAAACGGTCACGTCGCACCATACCGTCAACGCGAGCAAGATGAGGGCATGCCAATCCGTGCCGAAGGCCCCGGTGCAGCGCGGAGCAATATCCTATACGGACTCCCCGGTCCGTCCGCTACCATTTCCCATCTTTTCTCGCCGGCGTCTGCATCCGAACTCAAATGACCGACTTCGGTGAGATTTACGACGTGACGGACCTCGTAGCCTTTGCGACACGTGACCGATACATAGAGCCGTCCCGGGCGCGAATGTCCAGCCGGACGAGGCGCCGAGCAGGTCACAACTGGCATGACCCCCGTGGAGTCAACGCTTTGCAGCTCTGGTCGCTATAAAGGTTGGCATGACGTTCTCCACCACGAAACGTGGTTGAGGTTGCCAGTCTTCGTGAAAACCCGTCAGCACGAAACCGGCGTCAAGTTGCCCGCCGATCTGGTCTGCGAGCGTATGCCCGAACACCAATGCCTCACCACGCTCGCGTTTGGCCGCCAAGTCTGACTCGGTTAAATGCGCGATGTCCGAATAGGGAAGTCTTCGGTTGGGACGAACCAGGCCTTGGGCGCTTAGCGTTTGGTCGCGATCAGCGACGAAAACCACAGGATTCCAGAAACTGGACAACAGCTGCCCTTGCGATACCAGCACTCGGGCGCACTCTCGCCAGACAGGGCGCACGTCGGGGACGTACAGATTGGAAATCGGGTGGAAGACCAAGTCAAAGCTGGCATCTCCGAAGATGGAGAGGTTTCGCATGTCTCCCTGGACGCAGCGCAGGTCAAGGCCGTCTCGCGCAGCTACTTTTCGGTCCTGCTCCAACTGCCCCTCTGAAAAATCGAAGACAGTGACGTCTGCTCCCGCCGCCGCCAGTATGGGGGCCTGCTGGCCTCCTCCGGCTGCCAGACAGAGTATGCGCAGGCCACGGACATCATCCATCCAGCCGGAGGGCAGCGGTCCGGGCGTGAGTCGGGCGCTCCAGGTGCCTGCACGAGCGGCCCTGATGTCTTCCGAACTCACCGGCTGGGACCATGCGCAGCCTTGCGCGGCTTGAAGGTTCCAAGCGGCTTGATTGTGGGTGAATACGTCGATAGCTTCAGTCATGTAGTCCTTTAAGC
>Ga0213828_1001533_pt1 | contig 18696 bp, 14 predicted proteins | sample MC6MC0897MG_FD_180664 | JGI IMG/M metagenome (GOLD analysis project Ga0213828, IMG submission 180664) | Enriched soil aggregate microbial communities from Iowa State University, Ames, United States - MC6-MC0897-MG | ecosystem: Environmental > Terrestrial > Soil > Unclassified | place: USA: Iowa... | reverse complement strand
ACTTCTAAATCTAAAGGCAAAACTAGTTGATTCATGTTATAATCTTTAAACATAAGGATCCTTCTTTCGTATAAAAGTTTTGTTGTGGTGACTTAATTTTATCAGAAGTGGTCCTTATTTTTTATGAAAAAAATTTAAAACCGGTGAAATTTTTACTGATCGTAAAATTTCACCGGCTTTTTAGTTTAGAGGAGGGTTTTGTCCCAGCCTCTTTTCTTTATGCGAAAATCGCACAACAAAAATACACTAAGGGAAAGCCGATAAATAGGTGTCAATCCTCCTCCTCTGAATTTACGCTTTGTTCTGGATACTCTTGAGGTACGAGCCTATGGTGAAATCATTTGGAGTCGAACTTTTGGTAAAGGCAAGCAGTATGGTGTGAATTTCAATCATCAGGAAACTGCGACGAAGATCCTAAAAAAAAAGCATGAACAACTTGTTCTCAACCCCATATGAATCATTAAAGTATAATGATTTAAGGATATCGAACCATCTATTACTGAACATTATGTAGTATGAAACTCTACCAGATAGGCTGTTACTTTTCATTGTAAAAAAGGATAGAGATTCTCAAAAAATTGAGAGAACTCTTCCTTTTATCTTGGTCGTTTAACACCACCACGTCTTTTCATTTCAAAGCCATATAAATAAATTTCTGGAACATAATTCTTCCGTCTAGGCGAATTTCAATAACACCTAGCTTAAGGTGAACAGCTACATGGCTGTGATCCATTATTAGAGATTTATATCTAAGCTTTGACAATATATTTGATTACTCAAGGGTAGAAATATATAAGAAAAAAATGCTAGACTTATCGAAGAAAGATGTGGTGAATGTAATGATTAAGCATGAGATGAACAATTTTAAGTATAGATGATTAGTCAAGGTGAATCTATTATTAAGCGTTTATACAATCGCGAGCTGGACCTAGTTTGAATTTCTTACGAGGAGATAACACATGTCAAAAAAACAGATCAACCCAAAATTAATTTCTGCTTTAACAGGAAGAGAACTGGACTCCATTTCTCCGTCACCAATAAACAAAGATTTAGGTGGGAAATATGTAAAAACGATTATAGATCGGAAATCAAAGATTACACCGATTTTTGGAAAAAATGATATAATGATGCAATGTAAACGTTGCGGTCAAAAAGGGAAATATGATGTTGGTTTTATTTCTATTGATATTCCTGAAAAAAAGGAAGATATAGACAATACAATACGCCAAATGACTGGCTATTTTAGGTGTACTCATTGTAATGCTGGGGGAGAATGGGAAGATTCTAACGAAGTACTCATGCTATCAATCATGACTTTAATGGATCCTGATGAGTTTAGTGATCTTTGTCAAATAGGAAAAATGCAGCTCTACGACGGCACATCTCATCAATATGCTACAGATGGAGAAGAACATTTGTTACAAAAAATTGCGAAAGATCCGAATGATGGATTTATTTGGAATCGCTTAGGGAACCTTTATCAAAAAGGAGGGCGACCTGAATTAGCAATGGCTGCTTTTGAAAAATCAATCGAGATTGATCCTAAACAAATGGAGTCTCATTATTCGATTGGTACCCTTCTCTCTGAAGTTAATGACAATCAACATGCTATGCATCATTTTCATCAGATGATGTTAGCTGCTGAAGATTATAAGCAGATGGATGCCGAAAATTTAAGAGAGTTATTGTCATTTGGTCTCCATTCAGCGTTTGATATTTTTATTCATTCTAATGGGAAAATTCCATTATTCCCAACTACAGATGATTTACTCTCATTTGGAAAAGAGTTAGACGGAGAGACTTATACATTGGATTTCGAAATTCCTCCTGATGACTTAACTTCATTTTACCCAATAGCAGAGTCATTTATGGGAAAACGAGTAAATGAAATTCCAAAAAAGAAACGAATAAAAACAGCAGCGTCACTTTTTAAGGGAAAATCAAAGTAAAAATGTCATGCACCTTTTACACATCCTTCTATAAATAATGGCTCAATTTTTAATGTTCATCCACTAGCAATTGTTTTGAGAAACTATTCTGAATTAATCGTTCAACTATTTGTTAACCTAGATGATATCACTGATAAATACAAAATCTTATGATGGTAATCTAATATTTAGGATTTTTTGTGGGGGACTCCTTTTCACTTAAAAAGATGAAAAAAGAATCTATTTCTTTAAGGTTCATCTATAGGGATACACACTTGGTGAATTATCACTTGCTAAAAAAGGATTAGGATGAAGCGTTAATATACAGTAAGAACCTGCGTTTTTTTCTAAAAAAGGCATGGCAAGGATGAAATAGAACTAAAAACGACAAAATTATAATGGCTTTACAAATTTCGACAAGACAGGGAAATCATCTATAATAAGGTGAGCTTAAGAAGCCGGGATATTGTTGCATACACGTTCGTGCTGACCGTACGTTTCGCAGTAAAATGTGTGCGATTGTATTCTTCACGTACATGCGGTATGCTAGGCATGAATAGCCACAGTATTCTTACTCATTTGGATCTTTGGTCGGATTATACGTAGTCGTAAAATTGGGTCTAAAAACATTACAATATGTTACTAATTCCCTCTAGATGTAAAACATGCATCGTGTCATAATCAAGCTAACTATATGTTTTGAATAATATTGGGGTGGGAATATGATATTTAAGCGTCAAGAAGGTTTTCGCTTTAAATTCGAAGAACCGGTTACAATGACTTTTGCTATATACGAGGATGGTAGGGTCAATCAAGAGCAAACAGCTATGGCTGAGTTGCTTGATATTAGTCCGCGCGGTTTAAAGATGTTTACTGAGGTGGATTTGGGCGTTAATCCTCCTCCTTTAGATCTCCGCTTTGTGCTTGATACAAGAGAGGTGCGGGCTTATGGAGAAATCATTTGGAGTCGCCCTTTTGGGACAGGTAAGCAATATGGTGTGTTTTTCAATAATCAAGGGGCAGTTGAGGATTTGATTGTCGAAGAATTAAAATTGCGTCGAAAAAAAGAAGCGGCTGAGGCAAAAATTAAAAATAATTCGTAAATTTTCTGTGAAAAAAAGAATTAATTTAGAGGTATTCCACACACTTGTGTAGAATTAATATAGTATAGCAGTTATAAAGGAGGAGTTTACATGTTAAACTTTAACATTCGTGGTGAAAATATTGAGGTAACTCCAGCTATTCGAGAGTATGTAGAGAACAAAATCGACAAAGTTGAACGTTATTTTAACGAAGATGTTAACGCCAACGCTAACGTAAATTTAAAGGTTTATAATGACAAACAAACTAAAGTGGAAGTTACTATTCCAATGAAAAATTTAACTCTTCGTGCAGAAGAGCGTCATAATGATATGTATGCTGCGGTTGATTTAATCGTTGATAAATTAGAACGACAAATTCGTAAGCATAAAACAAAGGTAAACCGTAAATTCCGTGAGCGCGAGGGTGCAGGCCTTTATTTTGCTACTACACAAGCAGCTGTAGATGCAGTACCAGAGGAAGAAGAATACTCAATTGTTCGTACAAAGCAATTTGATTTAAAACCGATGGATCAAGAAGAAGCTGTACTACAAATGAATATGCTAGGTCATGATTTCTACGTCTTTACAGATGCAGAATCAAATGGCACAAATATTGTCTATAAACGCAAGGACGGTAAATACGGCTTAATCGAAACAACTTAACCTCACAAGATAGGAGCTCTCGCTATAGCGGGAGCTTTTTATTTTAGTCTACAATCCCTATTCGAATATGGATAACAGCTTTACTAACTAGGGAGACTGTTTGCATGAAACTGTTACACAATGGTAAAATGAAATTTGAGACTATATAGGAAGTGAAAAAATTCATGGCAAACCTATTAAATAAATTATTTGATTTCAATAAACGTGATTTAAAAAAATTAGAAAAAATCGCTGACCAGGTAGAGAGCTTTGCTTCTCAAATGGAACAGCTTTCAGATGATCAATTACAAGCAAAAACGGAAGAATTTAAAAAACGCTTTGCCGATGGAGAAAAGTTAGAGTCGATTCGTGCGGAGGCTTTTGCGGTTTGTCGCGAAGCGTCGAAGCGTGTATTAGAGATGTACCCATTCCGCGTTCAAATTATGGGTGCTGCTGCACTTGATGAAGGGAATATTGCGGAAATGAAAACTGGTGAAGGGAAAACATTAACAGCTACAATGGCTGTTTATTTGAATGCCCTTACCAGTAAAGGTGTACACGTTGTCACTGTCAATGAATATTTAGCAAGTCGTGATGCTGCCGAAATGGGGGAGCTCTATAACTTCTTAGGCTTAACGGTTGGTTTAAACTTAAACAGCCTATCAAAAGAAGAGAAACGTGCGGCCTATGAAGCGGATATAACATATAGCACTAACAATGAGCTGGGCTTTGATTATTTACGTGATAATATGGTGCTTTATAAAGAGGAACGTGTACAACGTCCACTTCATTATGCGGTTATCGATGAGGTAGACTCGATTTTAATCGATGAAGCGCGTACACCATTGATTATTTCGGGGCAAGCTGGGAAATCAGCACAGCTTTATAAACAGTCGAATGCATTTGTTCGTATGTTAAATGCAGAAACGGATTACACATATGAGGAATCGACAAAAGGTGTAACGTTAACAGATGCTGGTGTTGAAAAAGCAGAGAAGGCATTTGGCATTGACAATTTATTTGATTTAACACATGTTCGTTTAAACCATGCCATTAATCAATCATTAAAGGCACATGTAAGTATGCATAATGATGTGGATTATGTTGTCCAGGATGGCGAAATTATTATTGTTGATGGCTTTACAGGTCGTTTAATGAAAGGACGTCGCTATTCTGATGGACTACACCAGGCGATTGAGGCGAAGGAAGGCGTAGAGATTCAAAATGAGTCGATGACAATGGCGACAATCACCTTCCAAAACTACTTCCGTATGTACCAAAAGCTTTCAGGGATGACAGGTACAGCGAAAACAGAGGAAGAGGAATTCCGTAATATTTACAATATGAATGTTATAGCTATTCCAACGAATAAACCGATTGCTCGTGATGACCGTCCAGACTTAATTTTTGCTTCCATGGAAGGGAAATATAAAGCGGTGGCGGCAGATATTGCAGAACGCCATCAAGCTGGACAACCTGTTTTAGTTGGTACAGTTGCGATTGAAACATCTGAAATTATTTCGAAATTATTGGATAAACATAAAATTCCTCATAATGTTTTAAATGCGAAAAACCATGAACGTGAAGCAGAAATCATTGCGAATGCTGGTACGAAGGGTGCAGTGACAATTGCCACGAATATGGCTGGTCGTGGTACGGATATTAAACCAGGAGAAGGCGTGTTGGAGCTTGGCGGCTTAGCCGTTATTGGTACAGAGCGTCATGAATCTCGTCGTATTGATAATCAGCTTCGTGGTCGTTCTGGGCGTCAGGGGAATCCAGGGGTTACACAATTTTATCTGTCATTAGAAGATGAACTGATGCGTCGTTTCGGCTCTGATAATATGAAATCCATGATGATGCGACTTGGGATGGATGATTCACAGCCGTTGCAATCCAAGGTTGTGTCGAAGGCAGTCGAATCTGCTCAAAAACGTGTAGAAGGCAATAACTTTGATGCCCGTAAACGTTTATTACAGTATGATGATGTTTTACGTCAACAGCGTGAGATTATTTATAAAGAGCGTTATGATGTACTCGAAACAGAAAATATGCGTGAGCTTGTTGAGTCTATGATTCAAGAGACAATTGACAATGTAGTTGGTATGTTTACCCAAGGTGAGCAAAAGGATTGGAACTTAAAAGCCATTGAGGATTTTGTTGCTGCAAACTTACTCGATGAAGGTGTTCTAAAGGCAGAAGATTTCCAAGGTAAAACTGCAGAGGATATTAATCAAATGATTTCAGATGCAGTACATGTACGTTATGATGAAAAAGAGACAGATCTTACACCAGAGCGCATGCGTGAATTTGAAAAGGTTATTTTATTACGTTCAATTGATACGAAATGGATTGATCATATTGATGCAATGGATCAGTTACGTCAAGGTATCCATCTTCGTGCATATGGTCAAAATGATCCGCTTCGTGAGTATCAGCAAGAGGGCTTTGCTATGTTTGAGGATATGGTAGCTTCGATCCGAGAAGATGTAGCAAAATATGCGATGAAGGCAGAAATCCACAATAATTTAGAGCGTGAAGAAGTTGCTAAAGGTCAAGCTGTTAATCCGAAAGAGGAAGGCGGTTCAGCTCCTAAAAAGCAACCAGTTCGTAAGGCAGAAAATATTGGACGTAATGATTTATGCCCATGCGGAAGCGGTAAGAAATTTAAAAACTGCCATGGTGCAGCTCAATAATCACTTAAAAAAAGATCATTTTAACCACGTGTTAAAATGATCTTTTTCTATATTTAAAAATAGATAATGAAGGAAAATAAGTAGAAAAAAGTCAGAATTCATAGACAATTGAAATATATGGGTATACAATAGCTGTAAATCAATAGGGATTTAGTTCAACAAAAAAATACTTTTTATCTCCTTATTCTATTTTTTATAAGTAAAATTAACTGTTCGGATTATTAAATGAGTGTATTAAGTTCTAGTGGTATTAACAGAGGAAGTTTCCCTCGTCACGATTTGTTTGAACAAGCTTTCTTTGAAGTAAAGGGGGTGGTGTTGTGTGGATACAAAAATCCTCGAGTAAACAGTCTGGAGGACCTCCTCGAGGATGTACATTGGGGTATACCAATATATATTTAGTATATTCCTTTTTACTGCTGAATATAAACATAAATTTCATAAGGGGGAATATCGATGCATAAAGAGAACATTATGAGAAGTGAAACGATGCTGTATATGCCTGTGTATGATGCCTTTGGAAACTTGTGTACACGTGTAATAGAAAGGGATAATCAATTTATATCGAAATTACCACCAACAAAATTGATGGACTTTAATTTACGTTATTTTGGCTCTAGTTTAAGAGGAGCTTTTGATGGCTCCAAAATGATTCTTGGCAAGCTCAATAAGAATCCAATCATTGTTCATGAGCAAAGTAATAATGTCTGGTTTCCAAGTAGGTCATATCGGCGACCAGAATGTATGTGGTTTGCTGTTCATCATATTGAGGATTATCAAGCATTAGATAAAAAGAACACAAAAGTGTTTTTTATGGATGGTAATGTTTTTGATGTAGACATTAGTGTGAATGTATTTGAATACCGAATTCAAAGAGCCTTTTTATTAAAATATAAACTGGAGAATCGTACTAAGCACTTACAGGTTCAATATGATCCAGTAAAAGCCTTTCAACGTATGACAACCTTCAGTCCTTTGTGTGAGAATGAAGTTCAATTTGAATAGGCATCATACCCTGATTCTAAAAAAGTATGTTTTCCGACGTAAAAACGTTATAATAATAAGATACGGGGCTAGAGCAATGGCACTTTTGATTACATTTTCAAAGATAGCCTCATTAATTATGTTCGGAGGATTTAACAATGATTGAATTAGCAGATGTACGTAACGCGTTAGACATTTCAGCCAAAAAACTGGCGGATTTCAGGGGGTCTCTTTGACTTAGAAAACAAAGAGGCACGTATTCAGGAATTAGATGAAATGATGCTTGAGCCAGGATTTTGGGATGACCAACAAGCTGCGCAAGTTGTCATTAATGAAGGAAATGGCTTAAAAGCAATTGTCAATGAATATAAAGATTTAGTAGAAATACATGAAAATTTAGATATGACGCTAGAGCTTTTACGTGAAGAGCCAGATGAAGATTTGCAAGAGGAGCTAGGCAAAGAGCTAGTAGAATTCCAGCAAAAAATAGGTGATTTTGAGCTACAGCTGTTGTTGAGTGGCCCTTATGATCAAAATAATGCGATTTTGGAGCTTCATCCGGGGGCAGGAGGAACAGAGTCTCAGGACTGGGGATCTATGCTTCTTCGCATGTACACACGTTGGGCAGAAAAACGTGGCTTTAAAGTTGAAACAGTGGATTATTTACCAGGTGATGAGGCAGGTATTAAATCAGTAACATTGTCCATTAAAGGGCATAATGCATATGGATATTTACAGGCTGAAAAAGGAGTCCATCGTCTGGTGCGAATTTCTCCATTCGATTCTTCAGGTCGTCGCCATACATCTTTTGTGTCTTGTGATGTTATGCCTGAATTCGATGACAATATTGAAATCGATATTCGTACAGAGGATTTAAAGATTGATACGTATCGTGCAACAGGTGCAGGTGGTCAGCATATTAATACAACAGACTCAGCTGTCCGTATTACTCACATCCCGACTGGTACAATTGTACAATGTCAGGCTGAGCGCTCACAAATTAAAAACCGTGAAAAAGCGATGACAATGTTAAAAGGAAAATTATATCAATTAGAGCTAGATAAACAACAGGCACAGTTAAATGAAATTCGTGGTGAGCAGAAAGAAATCGGCTGGGGCTCACAAATTCGTTCATATGTATTCCATCCATATTCAATGGTGAAGGATCATCGTACAAATGAAGAAACAGGCAATGTAGGAGCAGTGATGGATGGCGACTTAGATCCATTCATTAATGCATACTTACGTTCGAAAATTGGCTAACCAATTCCCTTCAAGGGCACAGAAACTTTGTGCACCTGAAGGGAATTTTTTTATCTTCATTCATCAAATATTTTTGTATTGAAAGCATAGCGGTAGCGGGGGATACAGAAGACTCCTACCTCTATGTGAATGCAGTTTTGGTTTCTTTTCAAGTGGTGTCCAAACACCTACTGAAATTAAATCAGAAAGGCGGATGATATGGGGCATCATGACTAATGCTCTTTCGTTCATTCATGTAATGCTTATAGAGCATGGATGCATTGACAAATTGTTTACTGATAGAAGCATATTGAATAGGTAATTCTATTTGTTTATCGTTTTTAAGCGTGATAATACAGCCTAATTTACTCGGTATAATATTCGAAATGGCGTGAAGTCCAATCCAAATATTATGGATGGAGTTCGGAGAATAAGTTGGTAAAAAGATACATGGGAAACCATAATCAAAGGCTACTACGATTGGTAGTTTATGTTGATTGCCAAAAAAGCGTTTAGCGGAATATTTTGCAGCCTCATAGGTTGTCCCAAGCGAGATACAGGATTTTCGTAGAATGTGCATAGGTTTACGAGTAACGATAAGTTCATTATGTTTATCAATAACCCTTGTGAAGATTTTTGCCCCATGCTGGATAGGTTCCAGTAAATAGGTGTTGAAAGAGATTAAATATCCATTGACATAATTTGTTTGCATAAATAGTTTTCCTCCTTTTCTCTTAATAGCTGTAGTGTAGAGGATAAACTCAAATATTGATAATATAGATAAAATGTAAAACCTATTGATAAATGAAGAAAACATGTAGAGAATTTGCTTCAAATGAACAGAGATTAATGACTAATCCAAGTTATTTTCAGTTCTTATGCATTGCATTTTAAATTCAATTTTCATATAATTTAGAAAAGGATCGAGGTGAGATCGTTGGATAAATATTATTCGTATACAGATTTTCTAAAAGCCGTGGGTCAGTCAAAGAAAGTTGATGAGGCAGAGAAATTATTGAACGAGATTTATTTGGATTTATTTTTAAATCATATCCAGCGTATGCATCGTGAAGAGCAGCTCATGGTTCTGATAGATAGAGCACTCGATGAAAAAGATGAAAAGGCATTTCATCTATACGCACATGAACTAACAGTTTTACGCCAAGCAGCAAGTGAATAATATGACGAGCCCGCCCTCCTAAAAATTGGAGGGCGGGATTTTTTTGCGTATAAGTTAGTAAAAGAATTAACTCGTTATTGTATGAGGGGAATCTGTTTAGCTGAAAGGACTTGAAAACTTGATGAAGCGGCTATTATAACAGTAGAAAGGTATTCCATAATTTACTTGAAGGATTCATAACAATATCGTTATTTTATCGAAAGAGAAAAGAATTTACAAACATTCGTTCGTTAAATGTTCGAAATTTTAGTGCTGCTATGCTAAAATAAATGTACAAATTGGAAGGAAAGGACGGGGGCGTGTGTGCAAGTATTTGATTTACAAGCGCCATATCAGCCTAATGGGGATCAACCACAGGCAATCGCGGAATTAGTGGAGGGTGTACGTGCGGGGAAACGTCACCAAACATTACTTGGTGCAACAGGAACAGGAAAAACGTTTACTATCTCTAACGTTATTCAGCAGATTAAAAAACCGACACTGATTATGGCACACAATAAAACACTGGCAGGTCAATTGTATAGTGAATTTAAAGAATTCTTCCCGAATAATGCTGTAGAATACTTTGTCAGCTATTATGATTATTATCAGCCAGAGGCCTATGTTCCACAAACTGATACTTATATTGAAAAAGATTCAAGTATCAATGATGAAATCGATAAATTACGTCACTCTGCCACATCTGCATTATTTGAGCGTGATGATGTTATTATTATTGCTTCTGTATCCTGTATTTATGGTTTAGGTTCTCCAGAGGAATATCGTGAAATGGTGGTATCGATTCGGACAGGCATGGAAATTGAACGCAATCAGTTACTACGCAAGCTAGTAGATGTTCAATATGAACGCAATGATGTTAGCTTTACTCGCGGAACGTTCCGAGTACGTGGAGATGTGGTGGAAATATTCCCAGCATCCCGTGATGAGCATTGTATTCGTGTGGAGTTTTTCGGTGATGAAATCGACCGTATTCGTGAAGTGGATGCGTTAACAGGGGAGATTTTATCAGATCGAGATCATGTCGCTATTTTCCCAGCATCCCACTTCGTTACACGAGAAGAAAAAATGCGGAAAGCCATTGAAAATATTGAAAAAGAGTTAGAAGAACGACTAGCGCTTTTACGTGCCGAGGATAAATTATTAGAGGCTCAGCGTTTAGAGCAACGCACTCGCTATGATTTAGAAATGATGCGTGAAATGGGCTTTTGCTCAGGAATCGAAAATTATTCACGTCACCTAACATTACGTGAGGCAGGGGCGACTCCTTATACCCTGCTCGATTATTTTCCAGATGATTTTTTACTGGTTGTTGACGAAAGTCACGTTACACTGCCACAAGTTCGGGGAATGTACAATGGTGACCAGGCACGTAAAGGTGTGTTAGTCGAGCATGGCTTCCGTTTGCCGTCAGCGCTTGATAATCGCCCATTACGTTTTGAGGAATATGAAAAACGAGTTCATCAAGCTATTTATGTATCGGCAACACCTGGTCCCTATGAGCTTGAACATTCTCCAGAAATGGTGGAACAAATTATACGTCCAACTGGGCTGCTAGATCCGCTAATTGATGTGCGACCAATTGAAGGACAAATTGACGATTTGATTGATGAAATTCAAGACCGCATTTCGCATGATGAACGAGTACTTGTAACAACCTTAACGAAAAAAATGTCAGAGGATTTAACAGCCTATTTGAAGGAAATGGGTTTAAAGGTGGAATATCTGCATTCAGAAATTAAGACGCTCGAGCGTATTGAAATTATTCGTGAGCTTCGTAAAGGGACTTATGATGTGTTAATTGGTATTAACCTTTTAAGAGAGGGGCTAGATATTCCGGAGGTGTCACTAGTAGCAATTTTAGATGCTGACAAGGAAGGATTTTTACGCTCAGAACGCTCATTAATTCAAACGATTGGACGTGCTGCACGAAATGCCAATGGTCATGTTATTATGTACGCTGACAATATAACAGACTCTATGAAAAAGGCGATTGAGGAAACGAAGCGTCGTCGAACATTACAGATGACGTATAACGAAGAACATGGTATTACACCGAAAACGATTGTAAAGAAAATACCTGATGTGATACGTGCGACACAAGTTGCCGAAGAAGAGGAATCCTATGTAACAAAGGCAACAAAAGGTAAAAAGCTGACAAAGGTGGAGAAGGAGCAATTATTAGCTTCACTAGAAGTAGAAATGAAGGAAGCAGCAAAAGCCCTGGATTTCGAGCGTGCTGCAGAGCTTCGCGATACAATATTTGAATTGAAGGCAGAAGGGTGAATGACTTGTGAAAAATACTGAAATCGTCGTGCAAGGCGCACGAGCACATAATTTAAAAAATATTAATGTCACAATTCCACGAGATCAATTAGTTGTATTAACAGGTTTATCAGGCTCAGGGAAATCATCATTAGCATTTGATACGATTTATGCTGAAGGGCAACGTCGTTATGTAGAGTCACTTTCTGCCTATGCCCGTCAATTTCTTGGTCAAATGGACAAACCTGATGTTGATGCGATAGAGGGATTATCTCCTGCTATTTCAATTGATCAAAAAACAACGAGCCGTAACCCCCGTTCAACAGTTGGAACGGTAACCGAAATTTATGATTATTTGCGTTTACTTTATGCTCGTATTGGCAAGCCGATTTGTCCAAATCATGGCATTGAAATTACTTCCCAAACGATTGAGCAAATGGTCGATCGCTTAATAACGTATCCAGAACGAACAAAGATGCAGCTTCTTGCGCCAATGGTATCTGGACGTAAAGGGACGCATGTAAAGCTATTGGAAGATTTAAAAAAGCAAGGCTTTGTTCGTGTCCGTATTGATGGCGAACTACGGGATTTAGATGATGCCATCGAACTTGATAAAAACAAGAAGCACTCTATTGAAGTCGTAGTTGATCGTGTTGTGATGAAGGAAGGTATTGCTGCACGTCTTAGTGATTCCTTAGAAACAGCGTTACGTTTAGCAGATGGACGGGTTCTTGTGGATGTTATGGAGCATGAGGAGCTATTATTTAGTGAGCATCATGCCTGCCCATTATGTGGATTTTCTATTGGGGAGCTAGAGCCACGCATGTTTTCATTTAATAGTCCTTTTGGTGCCTGTCCAAGCTGTGATGGGCTAGGTTCAACACAAGAGGTCGATTTAGATTTAGTAGTACCAGATTGGGGTCGTACATTATTAGAACATGCTATTGCACCATGGGAACCTACAAGCTCACAGTATTATCCGCAACTGCTAAAGGCAGTATGTGATCACTATGATATTCCGATGGATGTCCCTGTAAAGGATATTCCAAAAGAAAAAATGGATAAAATTTTATATGGTTCTGGTAAAGATAAGATTCATTTTCATTATGAGAATGAGTTTGGTAATGTCCGAGATCAAATGATTGAATTCGAGGGCGTTGTACGGAATGTTGAACGCCGTTTTAAGGAGACAACCTCTGATTATGTCCGTGAGCAAATGGAGAAATATATGGCTCAGCAGGCTTGTCCTTCTTGTAAAGGCTATCGCTTAAAGCCAGAAACATTAGCTGTGAAAATTGCGGATCAGCATATTGGAGAAGTGACACAGTATTCCATTCAGGAGGCAGATACATTTTTCAAAGAGCTGGATTTATCAGAAAAGGATATGAAAATTGCTCGCCTTGTTTTACGTGAAATTGAAGAACGTCTCGGCTTCCTTGTAAACGTAGGGTTAGATTATTTAACATTAAGTCGAGCAGCAGGAACACTTTCAGGAGGAGAAGCGCAACGCATTCGTCTTGCAACACAAATCGGCTCTCGTTTAACAGGCGTACTCTATATTTTAGATGAACCGTCCATCGGCTTGCATCAAAGAGATAATGATCGTCTTATCAGTACATTACAAAATATGCGTGATATTGGTAATACACTGATAGTTGTTGAGCATGATGAAGACACAATGCTAGCAGCGGATTATCTTATTGATGTTGGACCTGGTGCGGGAGTTCATGGAGGTCAAATTGTGGCAGCAGGTACGCCACAGGAGGTCATGGATAATGAGAAATCTTTGACTGGGCAATACTTAAGCGGTAAAAAGTTCATTCCATTACCAATTGAGCGACGTAAGCCAAATGGTCGTAAACTATCCATTAAAGGTGCCAAGGAAAATAATCTACGCAATGTAAAAGTTGATGTACCTCTTGGCCTGTTCGTATCAGTGACAGGGGTTTCTGGCTCTGGGAAATCGACGCTGATAAACGAAATTTTATATAAATCATTGGCCCAAAAGCTAAATCGATCAAAGGTTAAGCCAGGTGAGCATAAAGAAGTGACAGGGATGGAGGAGCTTGAAAAGGTTATTGATATTGACCAATCTCCAATTGGTCGTACACCTCGTTCCAACCCTGCTACTTATACAGGTGTCTTTGATGATATTCGTGATGTTTTTGCTACAACAAATGAGGCAAAGGTACGTGGCTATAAAAAAGGGCGTTTTAGCTTTAATGTTAAAGGGGGCCGCTGTGAGGCATGTCGCGGTGACGGAATTATAAAAATAGAAATGCATTTCCTGCCAGATGTTTACGTACCTTGTGAAGTCTGTCATGGTAAACGTTACAATCGTGAAACATTAGAAGTGAAGTATAAAGATAAGAGCATTGCAGATATTTTAGATATGACGATTGAAAATGCAGTGGTGTTCTTTGAAAATATTCCAAAAATCCAACGTAAGCTACAAACGATTGTCGATGTTGGATTAGGTTATATGAAATTAGGACAGCCTGCTACAACCCTATCTGGTGGTGAGGCACAGCGTGTGAAATTAGCCTCTGAATTACATCGACGTTCTACAGGGAAATCATTCTACATTTTAGATGAACCCACAACAGGCTTACATGCAGATGATATTGCACGCTTGCTTGTTGTTTTGCAGCGCCTAGTAGAAAATGGTGACTCGGTATTAGTGATCGAACATAATTTAGATGTAATTAAAACAGCTGATTACATTATCGATTTAGGACCAGAGGGTGGTGACAAAGGTGGCACAATTGTGGCAACAGGAACACCAGAAGAGGTCGCAGAGGTAAGCGGGTCTTATACTGGCAAATACTTAAAACCAATATTAGAGCGCGATCGTATGCGTATGGAAGCTGCTTTAGCAAAGGCTTCCCAATAAAGTAAAATACAAAAATCGTAACGTTCCTTTCTAAGTGATTGTTGCGATTTTTTTTACAAAGGATGCTCCAAAAAGTTCTTAGAAGCTTTAGCCCCAATTTTTTCATTTCTATGGTGAAACTTTTCACAAAATGAATCGTATAAATAATATAACGAACTGAGGGAGGCTATTTTATTTATGCAAAATGAACGTCAACGAATTTTAGAACTTGTGGAAAAAGGAACAATTTCAGCGCAAGAGGCGATTACATTATTAGAAGCATTGGAGCAACCTAGCAAGTCTACTCAAAATGTTATGAATGATGTGTCAAAAGAGGGGCAGCAATCCTCAACAGAAAAAGAGACACTCTTCAATGAACAAACTAAAGAACAGCAAAAAAAAGATACTGATTTTATGAAACATTTCCAGGATGAGATGCAGGATTTCCGTAAAGATTTAACACAGATTGGCTCAATCTTTATGGATATGATGAATACAGCCGTGAAAAAAGTAAAGGAATTTGATGTATCTTCTCCGTTTGGTGATAAAGTAGAATTTACCCATACGGAAGAAGTGACAGCTGAACATGTGGACAGTGTAATTGCTGAATTACCGAATGGCAATTTTTCTTTAGAATCTACTGAAGGTGATAGCTTCCAAGTCATTTGTAAGGTGAAGGCACCACTTATTAATGATAGTGAAGAAGAAACACGTAACCATTTCCTAGAACAATTTGTAGTAAAAGAAGATGAAGGTTCTTTAAGAATTTTAAGTCAATTAAAGCTTGTTCAAGTAAATGTTAAAGTTCTTGTACCGAAGGAGCAGTTGGAAAAATTATCAGTCCGTTTAATGAACGGTAGTGTATCTTTACAAGATATAGGCTTCGACCATTTAAAAGTGAAAACATTGAATGGTGCTATCAAGGGCTCTAAGTTTAATTTTGAAAAAGCTAAAGTAGACTCTTCAAATGGATCGATTGAATTGACGAATGTTCGTGGTAAAGATTTAGAGGCTGAAACATTAAACGGTCGTGTCTATTTAGATGGGGCATTGGATGAAATAGAAGCAAAATCGGTTAATGGACATGTCGTTGTGACAACTTGCTCTACAAACTCATCAAAAATTAAAGCACAAACAGTTGCTGGTGCAGTTGAATTGTATGTACCACGTACCATTTCATTAAGCGGAAAAATTGTCACTAATTTTGGAAAAGTAGATGTAGGTATTCAAGATGTATCAAAGATTGAATCACAAGATCAATTCTTATCCAAAGTAGTACGTTTTGATAAAGAAGTAGAAAATGCGAATCGTCTGTTTATTGAAGGCGAATCAAAAACAGGTGCGGTTTTAGTTCGCTATACAACAACTGACGAGCAGCATATTTAAGCTTAAAAAAGCATTCAAGCTATGCACAAACATAGTCTTGAATGCTTTTTTTGTCTCATTTTCTGGTAATCAAAGTCGATTTTCTGTTTTCTTTGATGTCGAGTTTTATAATAATTATGGGATGACAATGGTAATGAAAGAACGAAATAGTAGGAACTGGCACGGAATGAAATGAAACTGTAATAAAAAAACAGAAATAGAGTGCTATAATAGTAAGAGAATACTTCTTACATAGGTAAGAGATTTAGGTGGTTTAAATATGATAGAAATGAAGAATGTGACAAAGAAATACCCAAATGGCGTTGTTGCGACAAATGGGATTTCCGTTAACATAAAGCAAGGAGAATTTGTGTATGTTGTTGGCCCAAGTGGTGCGGGTAAATCAACATTTATTAAATTAATGTATCGTGAAGAAAAAGCAACTTCAGGTGAAATCACGGTGAATGGGATAGATTTAGCAAATTTGAAAAATAAGAAGGTACCCTTTTTACGTCGACAGCTTGGTGTAGTTTTCCAGGACTTCAAGCTTTTACCTCGATTAAATGTCTATGAGAACGTTGCGTTTGCTTTAGAGGTAATTGAAGAGGAGCCAGTGGAAATTCGACGTCGAGTGATGGAAGTGTTAGAGCTTGTCGGGCTAAAACATAAGGCGAGAATGTTTCCAAATGAACTATCAGGGGGCGAGCAGCAACGTGTTTCGATTGCACGTTCAATCGTCAATGTTCCAAAGGTTGTGATTGCCGATGAGCCAACTGGGAATCTTGACCCTGAAACATCATGGGAGATTATGAATTTATTTGAGGAAATTAATGCACGTGGCACAACGATTGTAATGGCAACCCATAACCGGGAAATCGTGAATACGATTCGACGTCGTGTGATAGCGATTGAGGGCGGCATGATTGTCCGTGACGAGCACGGAGGTGAATACGGCTATGAAATTTAATACGGTGAAACGTCACTTCCGAGAAAGTTTCAAATCCCTTGGCCGTAATAGCTGGATGACCATTGCCTCAGTAAGTGCCGTAACAGTTACATTAATTTTAGTAGGCGTTTTTGCGCTTATTATGATGAATTTAAATAAGGTTGCTTCTGATTTAGAGAATGATGTTGAAATTAAAGTATTGATTGATGAAACAGCAGATGAGGCTTCAGAAAAAGCGCTAATTGAAAAAATTAAAAAATTGCCGGATATTGCCGAAATGACCTATTCCACGAAGGAAGAAGAGCTAACCAAATTGGTAAAGGATTTTGGGGACGATTTTAAACTATTTGAACAAAGTAATCCATTACGAAATGTTATTTACGTAAAAGCTTCAAATCCTCAGCAAACAGCTACTGTTGCAAAGAAAATTGATAAATTTGAGTATACATATGATGTTATGTATGGAGAGGGTAAGGTAGAAAAGCTTTTCAACTTCTTAAATATTAGCCGTAATGTTGGTATAGTGTTGATTTTAGGATTATTATTTACAGCTATTTTCTTAATTTCAAATACGATTCGTATTACGATTATAGCCCGTCGAGATGAAATAGAAATTATGAAGCTTGTTGGTGCAACGAATTCATTCGTTCGTATCCCATTTTTATTGGAAGGAATGTGGCTCGGGGTATTAGGCTCTATTATTCCGATTGCGGTTGTCGCAACCCTTTATCACAATGTATATAAAATTATAGCGCCTCGATTAAAAGGCGAGCTAGTGCAAGTACTTGATTTTTCACCTCTTGTGTACCAAGTAAGCGGTCTGCTACTACTAATTGGTGTACTAATCGGTATTTGGGGAAGTTTCATGTCAGTGCGTAAGTTTTTAAAAATTTAGCTAGAGGATTGACAGCACTAACAACATCAATCTACATTACAAAAAAATAGTCGAAGGGGAGTTCAGTCGGTGAAAAGTAAGGCGAAAAACTCAATGAAAACACTTGCAGTAGTATCTGCACTATTTCTTTTTATCCAAACTCCATCAGCGTATGCAACTAGTTTATCGGATTTAAAAGATGAAAAAAAACAAGTGGAAACAAAGAAAAATCAATTAAATTCATCCATTAAAAATAAAAAAAATGCAATCACTGCAAATGAAGACAAGCAACAAAAGCTGTTAGATCAAATTCAAACGTTGAACGCTGAAATCGACAAAACCAATAGTAATATCAAAAATGTACTTGCAGAAGTGCGCTCTACTAATGAAGAAATAAAAGCATTAGAGGATTCAATAGCAGAGCTTCTACGTAAAATTGAAGAGCGGGATTTATTGTTGCAGGATCGTGCTCGTGCAATCCAAGCGGGCGGCTCTGTTAGCTATTTAGACGTATTATTAGGATCTAATAGCTTCGTAGATTTTATCGATCGATTCTCTGCTGTGAATGCTTTATTAGATGCGGATCGTCAAATTATCCGTGATCAAAAAGAGGACAAGCAAAC
>Ga0213828_1001532_pt1 | contig 18701 bp, 16 predicted proteins | sample MC6MC0897MG_FD_180664 | JGI IMG/M metagenome (GOLD analysis project Ga0213828, IMG submission 180664) | Enriched soil aggregate microbial communities from Iowa State University, Ames, United States - MC6-MC0897-MG | ecosystem: Environmental > Terrestrial > Soil > Unclassified | place: USA: Iowa... | reverse complement strand
ACTTCCGAGATCGGAGTCGATTTCATGCTCGGAAAAACGTGCAGCGTGAGTGAGCGCCAGATGTCCTCAGCATAGGCCGGCGTGACCGAATCCTTTTTCAGCTCGAACCAGGCGCTAGCTACTTTCTCGAACGTATGTTCCGTCTCGGCTAGCTTGGCCTGCGCGAGATCATTGCGCTGAGCTTTGGGGTCGATCCCCTGGGCAAGTACTTCCCTAGCATCCACCGCTTTCCGCCGAGCTTGCGCCAGAGAGACCTTGGGGTAGGAGCTTAGCGCCATGTTGATTCGATTTTTGGTGACCGGATGCCTGTAGTTGAAATTCCACTGCATCGAGCGGTTGACCCGGACTCGGAGCTGGAGGCCGTCGCCATCCGTGAGGACATAGTCCTTGTCTTGGGGCCTGACCGCCTTGAGCTGGCGGTCGGAGAGACGAGCTGTTTGAGCGCACATGGGTTGAGCTCCATGACACCTTTTGGTATTCCCAAGATTAGCCCCCAGTAGGCGGGAATACCGGCATGGCTGGAACTCAAAAAACCGTAGTGGCCCTCAAAAGAGCAGTAAACCCTGATTTCACTAACTTCCAGGCACAAAAAAAGACGTCCGTGGACGTCTTTATTTGATCATTTGGTGGAGCCGGGGGGATTTGAACCCCCGTCCGCCAGTACTCCGCTGTCGGTACTACATGCGTAGCCATCTCAACTAAGTTAATCCGCAGCCGCCCGAGTGGCAGGGTGCTTTGGACGAGTTGGGTAAGTTTTAGTCGCTTTGCCCCCAACGTGCTACACGACGATCCTGTTCTGTATGACAATCACTTCGGGTTTACAGGCATCCCCTAGTGATTGCTGGAGCCGAAGCTACCAGGAGAGCGGGCTCAGCTGCTTACGCAGCGAGAGCGTAACCCTCGTAGTTTTCGTCATTGGCAACTATAGAAAGTTGCAACAGTGGATTTACGAGTTCTGTTACCAACTCGGCATGCACCTAGAGTTTCGCGACCGGCGTCGAATCCTAATCGGCCCCAACTCAGCTCTAGAGCTGAGCGTGCTTTTCAGCACGCAAGGCGGAGTATACGCCTTTATGCGGACGACGTCGACTGCGGGTGCCGTCGTCCGTTTGCTGCCTGCTGCTTAGGTCCCGCTGCCGCCAGCGGTGCCGCTGCCTTTGTCGGTTTTCTCGAGGCGCTGGAGCACTTTGCTGGTGATGGTGATGCATTCTTTGGTGTCGCCGCTGGCCTGGGCGGCCTTGGCTTTGTCGACGTGCTCGGTCAGGGTTTTGTCGAGGCCTTCGGAGGTGGCGCCGGCGGTGGCCATGCTGTCGTCGATTTTCTGCAGGTTGATCGCGCAGAGGTCGTCAGCGGCAAATACTGGCGAGGCCAGCAGTGTGGCAGCCGCGAAGAGAGCGGAAAGCGCAGTACCTTTCATGGGTGTCTCCTTCTGGAAGGCCTCTGGAAGGCGGGCCTGTAAAGATGGACTGCGCGGTTTCCGCGAGGGTTCAATGCAAATGCTGGCCTGCTGACATGGCTGTCGTTATTGGATCGCGTCGCGTAGGGCTTTGCCACTTTCGATGTCGGTGCCGAGGGCTCGGGCTAGAGCGCTCAGGTAACGGGCGGCTTCGAGGGCGACGGGGTCGTCGTTTTTGTCGGCTTGCTGGGTCAGGTGGCGGACCATGCTCAGTAGTGCGGACAGTTCCTGGAAGGCGCGCTCGACGTGCACGCCGGGCTTGATGCGGTAGAGGTCGTGGCAGGTTTCGGTGCCAACGGTGGTCCAGCTGTCGAGGTCGTGGGTCATTGCGGCGCTCCTTCTTCAACGGTGGCGCGGCGCATGACGTGTTCGACCAGGGCGCGGGCGGTTTCGGCGGCGTGGGCGGCGTTGCTGAGCATGTTCAGGCCGGGCTCGCCGGCGTGATGGCGGCAGTGCTCGTCGATGGTTTCGATCACACCGCGTAACAATTCGCTGGAGTGGGCGAGGGCGTCAGGCGTTGGAAGGTCGGTATGAAGCGAGAAGAATGGATTGTTGAGCATTCTGAAGCGGGGTGGATCGGGGACTAACTTTTTCATGATGTAACTCCCGGGCATTTACAGGAGCTACCTCCAGCATCCCTCTCACAGGATAAGGGTGGCAGCCGTACGCGGGGTGAGAGACCGGGCCCAGGATCATACCGGCCAGGCAGAAGCCTGCCCACGCACAGCTGCCATAGCAGCGCTGCGGGATTCCGGACACAGGGCTCTCACACCCAAATCGCCTAAAAGACGACCGGAGGAAATTAGCCCTGATGGCCAAGATCAACAACAGCGAAACGGCGTTAGCGCTCGTAGGATAATTCCCAAGAGCCCCGGTTTAGAAGCATTTGGTTTCAGGTTCGGAAATGTCCTACGGAAAACCCGCAATCGGACACCGCCGAACCCAAATTCAGATCACCCGCGCCCGAGTCACCCGATCCACCAGATAAACCAACCCGTGATAGTCGATCCCGCTGTTGCTCGACAGCCCGATTTCACACGTACGACTGGTCGAAATCCCCTCGCTGCAGTACTGCACCGCATCCTTCAAACTGCGCAGCGCATGGCTGTTCAGCTCCGGCGTGGTAAAGCCCTTGTCGCCGGCAAAACCACAGCAATGAATCCCCTCGGGGATCACCACCTGCTTGCTGCAACGCCGCGCCAGGTCAATCAGCGCCTGGCTTTCACCGAGGTGCTGGGTGCTGCAGGTGACGTGCACGGCCACCGGCTCCTCCTGCGGGGTGAACTCCAGCCGGTCGACCAGGAAGGTGCGAATGAAGCGCACCGGGTCGTACAGGTCGAGCCGCGTTTCGCCGAGGTCCTGCACCAGGCGCAAGGTGCACGGGCTGGTGTCGCAGTACACCGGGTCGATGCCGCCGCGGGTGGCCAGCAGCAGGGCGTTGATCAGCTCCTGGCGCTTGTGTTCGGCCTGCTCGGCGTAACCTTTTGACGCAAATGGCTGGCCGCAGCAAAGGCTGTCGGCGTTTTCGGGGAATACCACCTGGTAACCGGCTTTTTCCAGCAGGCGTTGGGTTTTGTCCAGCAGCGAGCTTTGTTCGCGATCGGCGTAGGCCGGGCCCATCACCCGCGACACGCAGGCGGCGAGGTACACCACGCGGGGGCGGGCGTCGTTACTGGCCGGGCCGAAGTCGATGGCGCGCAGCGGTTGCGGCATGGCGCTGGTCCACTGCGGCAGGCGGCCGTTGCTGGCTTTACTTAATGAGGCGCTGAGACGTGCGAGGCGCGGCGCACCGAGCAGTTTGCGGGCGCCGTTGGCGGCGGCGAGGGTGAAGCGGGCGCCGCGCAGGGTGGCCTGGAAGTGCTCGGCAAGCCAGTCGGCGGTTTTGCCGTGGTCGGCGGCCTGGCCGCGCAGCTTTTTCACCAGCTCGCCGGTGTTGATGCCAACCGGGCAGCGCTGGGCGCACAGGCCGGTGGCGGCGCAGGTGTCGATGCCCTGGTACTGGAAGTCGCGCAGCAGCTCGCGCACGTCTTCGCCGGCGCGCTTTTTCGCCTGGATGTCGCGCCACATGACGATGCGCTGGCGGGGGCTGAGGGTCAGGCCTTTGGACGGGCACACCGGTTCGCAGAAACCGCACTCGATGCACTTGTCGACGATTTCGTCGGCGGCGGGCAGCGGTTTGAGGTTTTTCAGGTGGATATCCGGGTCTTCGCTGAGCACCACGTCGGGGTTGAGGATGCCGTTGGGGTCGAGCAGGCGCTTGAGCTGCCACATCAGTTGGTGGGCGTCTTTGCCCCATTCCAGCTCGACGAACGGCGCCATGTTGCGGCCGGTGCCGTGCTCGGCCTTGAGCGAGCCGCCGAATTCGACGGCGACCAGTTGCGCGACGTCGTCCATAAAAGCTTGGTAGCGGGCGACTTCGGCGGCGTTGTTGAAGCCTTGGGTAAAGACGAAGTGCAGGTTGCCTTCCAGGGCGTGGCCGAAAATGATCGCCTCGGCGTAGCCGTGTTTGTCGAACAGCTGGATCAGGCGGTTGACGCCTTCGGCCAGGACTTCAACCGGGAAGGTGACGTCTTCGATGATGACTGTAGTCCCGGTCTGACGCACGGCGCCGACGGCGGGGAAGGTGTCTTTGCGGATTTTCCACAGCAGGTTGTACACGGTCGGGTCTTCGCTGAAGTCGACCTTCTGCTCCAGCGGGAACTCGGCAATCGATGCCATGATCAGCCCGAGTTGCTCGTGCAGCAGCGTCTGGCTGGCGGCGCGGGATTCGATCAGCAGGGCGCAGGCGTTGTCCGACAGGGCGCGCACCCACACCGGCATGCCGGGTTTATCTTGGACCGAGCGCAGGCTGCGGCGGTCGAGCAGTTCGACGGCGGATACTGGCTGGCTTTTGAGCACGGTGACGGCCTTGCAGCAGCTTTCCACGGTGGGAAAGACGATCAGCGCCGAGGCTTTGTGCGGGTGGTCGAGCACGGTGTCGTAGGTCACGGCGCTGATAAAGCCAAGGGTGCCTTCGGAGCCGACCAGCAGGTGCTGGAGGATGTCGAGCGGCTGGTCGTAGTCGATCAGGGCATTGAGCGACAGGCCCGTGGTGTTTTTCAGGCGGTACTTGTGGCGGATTCGCGCAGCCAGTTCAGAGTTGGCGCGGGTCTCCTGGCCGAGTCGGGCCAGCTCGGCGAGCAGGGCGCCGTGGCTGTGCTCAAAGGCGGCGACGCTGGCTGGGTCTTCACTGTCGAGGCGGGTGCCGTCGGCCAGCACCAGGCGCAGGCCGGCGAGGGTGTGGTAGGTGTTTTGCGCGGTGCCGCAGCACATGCCGCTGGCATTGTTGGCGACGATGCCGCCGATCTTGCAGGCGTTGATCGAGGCCGGGTCGGGGCCGATCTTGCGCCCGAACGGGGCCAGCCAGGCGTTGGCCTGGGCGCCGATGACGCCGGGTTGCAGGCGGATCTGCTCGCCGTGGCGGCGGATTTCCTTGCCGTTCCAGCTGTCGCCGAGCACGATCAACACCGAGTCGCTGAGGGCTTGGCCAGACAGACTGGTGCCGGCGGCGCGGAAGGTCACCGGCACGCGCTCGCGCTGGGCCAGTTGCAGCAGGCCGACCACTTCGTCTTCTGATTCGACGCGCACTACCAGCTGGGGGATCAGCCGGTAAAAGCTGGCGTCGGTGCCAAAGGCCAGGGTCGAGGTCGGGTCGCTGAAGCGGCGGTTGGCGGGGATCAGGCGCTCGGCATCTCTGAGGAACGCGGCAGGCAGGCTCATGCAATCTCCTCGCGGGGCCGTCGCATCTGTGGCGCAACGTGCCCCGGGCAATCAGGCGGTGTGGGGTAGGGCGCGTCAGGCGCCCAGTTCGCGGACCAGCGAGTCGCGGCTGATTTCGCTGATCGACTTGGCGCCGGTCAGCACCATGGCCACGCGCATTTCTTTTTCGAACAGGGCCAGCAGGTTTTTCACCCCGGCTTCGCCGTGGGTGGCCAGCGCCCAGAGGAAGGCGCGGCCGATGAGCACGCTGTCGGCGCCGAGGGCGATCATGCGCACCACGTCGAGGCCGCTGCGGATGCCGGAGTCGGCGAGGATCTTGATGTCGCCTTTGACCGCATCGGCAATCGCCGGCAGCGCGCGCGCGCTGGAGAGCACGCCGTCGAGCTGGCGGCCGCCGTGGTTGGAGACGACGATGCCGTCGGCGCCGAACTTGACCGCATCACGGGCGTCGTCCGGGTCGAGGATGCCTTTGATGATCATCGGGCCGTCCCAGAATTCGCGGATCCACTCAAGGTCCTTCCACGAGATCGACGGGTCGAAGTTGTTGCCCAGCCAGCCTATATAGTCGGCCAAGCCGGTAGGGTTGCCGCGGTAGGTGGAGATGTTGCCCAGGTCATGCGGGCGGCCCATCACGCCGACGTCCCAGGCCCATTGTGGGTGGGTCATGGCTTGCAGCACGCGGCGCATCGGGCCGTTGGCACCGCTCATGCCGGAGTGGGCATCGCGGTAGCGCGCGCCGGGTACGGGCATGTCGACGGTGAAGATCAGGGTTTTGACCCCGGCGGCCTTGGCGCGCTCGAGGGCGTTGCGCATGAAGCCGCGGTCTTTCAACACATACAGCTGGAACCACATCGGCCGGTCGATCGCCGGGGCGACTTCTTCGATCGGGCACACCGAGACGGTCGACATGGTGAAGGGGATGCCGTGCGCGGCGGCGGCGCGGGCGGCCTGCACTTCGCCGCGGCGGGCGTACATGCCGGTCAGACCGACCGGGGCGAGGGCGACCGGCATGCTCAGGGTTTCGCCGAACAGCTGCGTCTGCAGGTTGAGTTCGGACATGTTGTTGAGCACGCGTTGGCGCAGGGCAATGCTGGCCAGGTCGTCGACGTTGCGGCGTAGGGTGTATTCGGCGTAGGCGCCACCGTCGGCGTAGTGGAACAGGAAAGGTGGCAGCTTGCGCTGGGCGGCGACGCGGTAATCGGTGGAGGCAGAAATGATCATGGATGCTCGCTGCAAAGGTGGTGAGGGGTGGCTGCCGGGCACAGTCGAGTGCGCCCGGCCCCTGTCACTTTAGTGGTGAACCAGCATGCCGGTGAGCCAGTAGGCTTGCACCAGGGTGATCACGCCGACGATGGTGGCGAAGAACAGGCTGTGCTTGACGGTGAAGCGGAACAGGTCCGATTCCTTGCCAACCAGGCCGGTCGCGGCGCAGGCCACGGCGATCGATTGTGGCGAGATCATCTTGCCGGTCACGCCGCCGCTGGTGTTGGCCGCTACCAGCAGGGTGTCGCTGACGCCGATCTGGTGTGCGGTGGTGGCTTGCAGCGAGCTGAACAGGGCGTTGGACGAGGTGTCCGAGCCGGTCAGGAACACGCCCAGCCAACCGAGGAACGGCGAGAAGAACGGGAACGCAGCGCCAGTGCCGGCCAGGACCAGGGCCATGGTCGAGGACATGCCGGAGTAGTTGGTGACGAAGGCGAACGCCAGCACCATGCCGATCGACAGGATTGGCCAGCGCAGCTCCCACAGCACTTCTTTGAAAGTGGTAATACCAGTTTTGAAGTTGATCTTCAGGACCCACATCGAGATCAGTGCCGAGAGGAAGATCGCGGTGCCGGTGGCGGAGATCGGGTCGAGCTTGAACACCGCTGGCATGGCGGTGGGGGCTGCAACGATCGGCGCGGTCTTGATCACCAGCTGGTCGAGGTGCGGGATGGCGAAGTTGAAGACGAAGTTGTACATCGCGCCGCCGGGGGCGAACGCGGCCTTGAATGGCTTCAGGGTCCAGATCGTTACCAGCACAGTGAGGATCAGGAACGGCGACCAGGCCTTGAAGATTTCACCGAAGCTGTACGGGGTTGGCTGGCTGCCGCTGGACTGCACCACGGCGGCGCCGACGCTGCCTTGGGCCACGGCCATCGAGCGTTTTGGCTGCCAGACTTTGAGGAACAGGGTCAGCGAGATCAGGCTGGCCAGCGCCGAGGTGATGTCGGGCAGTTCTGGGCCAATGTAGTTGGAGGTGAAGTACTGGGTCACGGCGAAGCTCAGGCCGGCGACCAGCGCGGCAGGCCAGGTTTCTTTGACGCCGCGCAGGCCGTCCATCATGAACACCAGCCAGAACGGTACGAACAGCGACAGCAGCGGCAGCTGGCGGCCGGTCATGGCGCCGATGTGGAAGGCGTCGATGCCGGTCACCTGGCCGGCGACGATGATCGGGATGCCGAGCGCGCCGAAGGCGACTGGCGCGGTGTTGGCGATCAGGCACAGGCCAGCGGCGTAGAGGGGGTTGAAGCCCAGGCCGACCAGCAGGGCAGCAGTGATTGCCACGGGTGCGCCGAAGCCGGCGGCACCTTCAAGGAAGGCGCCGAAGCAGAAGCCGATCAGCAGCACTTGCAGCCGTTGGTCGTCGGTGATCGACAGCACCGAGCTGCGGATCACTTCGAACTGGCCGCTCTTGACCGTCAGTTTGTACAGGAACACCGCGGCAACGATGATCCAGGCGATTGGCCACAAGCCGTAGAGGAAGCCATAACCGGCAGCTGCCAGGGCCATGTCGACCGGCATGTTGAAGGCAAAGATGGCGACCAGGATCGACAGGCCGAGGGTGATGCTGCCGGCCACGTGGCCTTTGAGGCGGAATACGGCCAGGGCGAGGAAGAAGAATACGATCGGGATCACTGCCGCCAGCGCGGACAGGCCAAGACTGCCCAATGGGCTATAGATTTGTTGCCAGGTTTGCATGATGGGTTGGCCCCTAATTGTTGTTGGTCAGCACTGGCACTGGGTAATTGGTAAGACCAATTTACAATGTGCGGATGCTAGGTTAAGAGCGCAACTGGGCCTGTGTCAATTTGTCTCGGCTTGTACTTTGGTGGAATGTCGATGAGTGGCTTGGGGTTGGGGTGTTTTTGGGCGTTGCGTTTGTCTGGAGGGTGCTGGGGCTGCTTTGCAGCCCTTTCGCGACACAAGGCCGCTCCTACGCCGACCGCGCAACGCCAAGACAGCGCGGTCAAATGTAGGAGCGGCCTTGTGTCGCGAAAGGGGCGCAAAGCGCCCCCCCGGCAATGCTCGCCAGGATCAAAGCCAGCGCGGCATATGAATACCCAGCTTTTATTACGCAACTGATACGTGTGAGCGCAGCCTGGATAGGCCAAAATAGTAGGCCTCGCTGTGTGTGCGAGGGTTTGTGGAGAGTAAGTGATGGTTTTTGATCAGGTTCGCCAACGGCGCCTGTCCGACGACATTGTCGAGCGCCTGGAAGGGATGATCCTTGAAGGTACCTTGACCTCGGGTGAGCGCCTGCCGGCCGAGCGCGCCCTGGCCGAGCAGTTCGGCGTGTCGCGGCCATCGCTGCGCGAGGCGATCCAGAAGCTGGTAGCCAAGGGGCTGCTGGTGAGTCGCCAGGGTGGCGGCAATTATGTGGCGGCGTCGCTGGGGGCAACCTTCAGTGACCCGCTGCTGCAGCTGCTTGAACACAGCCCGGAGGCGCAGCGGGACTTGCTCGAGTTTCGCCATACGCTGGAGGCGTCGTGTGCGTTTTATGCGGCGCAGCGGGCGACCGAACCTGACCGTGAGCGACTCAAGGCGGCGTTCGATGAGCTGCAGGATTGTTATTCACGCAAGGCCGAGGTGAGCCGGGCGGAGGAGGGCGCGGCGGATGCGCGGTTCCATCTGGCGATTGCCGAGGCGAGCCATAACGCGGTGTTGCTGCACACCATTCGTGGCTTGTTTGATTTGCTCAAGCGCAACGTGGTGACCAACATTGGCGGGATGTATCAGCAGCGTAGCGAGACGCGGGATATGTTGATTGGGCAGCACCGCGAGCTGTATCAGGCGATTGTTGAGGGTAGGGCTGAGGAGGCGCGGGAGGTGTCGAGCCGGCATATCCTGTATGTGCAGGAGGTGCTCGAAGAGGCGCAGGAGGAGGCGCATCGGGTGGCGCGGGCGGAGCGGCGGAGTGGGCGGTGATGGGGTTTGGCTTGAGATGGCTGGGGCCGCTTTGCAGCCCTTCGCGGGCAAGCCCGCTCCCACAGGGCACTAAGCTGCACTCAGATACCTGTGGGAGCGGGCTTGCCCGCGAAGGGCTGCAAAGCAGCCCCAAAGCAGGCACCACAAATCAACGAGGAATCAGTCTTCCTTGCCTTTGTTGCGCACAGCCCGCTGCATCTCGCGGTTGGAATCGCGTTCGCGCTCGGTGTCGCGCTTGTCGAATTCCTTCTTGCCCTTGCCCAAGGCGATTTCGCACTTGATCAGGTGCTTGCTCCAGTACAGCGACAAGGCCACACAGGTGTAGCCCTTCTGCGCCACGGCAGCGTGCACGCGCTCAAGCTCGCGCTTGTTCAGCAGCAGTTTACGGGTGCGGATCGGGTCAGCGATGACGTGGGTGCTGGCGGCAGTCAGCGGCGCAATGTGGCAACCGAACAGCCAGGCTTCACCGTCCTTGAGCAGCACGTAGCTGTCAGTCAGGTGTGCCTTACCGGCCCGCAGGCTTTTTACTTCCCAACCGGACAGGACCAGCCCGGCCTCGAACTTGTGTTCGATGAAGTAATCGTGACGCGCTTTCTTGTTCTGCGCGATGGTCCCGGTCGGATGTTTCTTTTGCTTAGCCATAGGGGCCGCATTATAGGCAGTCATGACGTTGTCGGCTACGGGGTTTTCGGTGCGCTTGAGCCTGCCGGGTGAATCCCGGACAATGGACGCACTGTGTAACCCACAGAACCTGTTTTCGGTGAGCTGCGAAGTGCTGCCGCCCAGCCTTGGAATCGATGCCTGGATGACTACCCATATTCAACGCTCTGCCCTGCTGCCGTACCCTGCCCAGGCGCTGTATGACCTGGTCAACGACGTCGCCAGCTACCCAGAATTTCTGCCGTGGTGCTCGGCCTCGACGGTGCTCGAGAGCAGCGAGACGAGCATGCGCGCCAAGCTGGAAGTGGCTAAAGGCGGGCTTAGCCAGCACTTTGTTACGCGCAATGTGCTGGTGCCGGGGCAGTCGATCGAGATGAACCTTGAAGAAGGCCCGTTCAGCCAGTTGCACGGCGTGTGGGTGTTCAAGCCGCTGGGTGACAAGGCATGCAAGATCAGCCTCGACCTGTCTTTTGATTATGCCGGGCCGATCGTGCGCGCCACCCTCGGGCCGCTGTTCAACCAGGCCGCGAATACTCTGGTCGATGCTTTCTGCCAGCGTGCCAAGCAGCTCAACGGCTGACGATTTGGCAAAGCGCAGGCACAAAAAAGCCCGAACCTAGGTTCGGGCTTTTTCTTGGAGCCAATCTGCTTACTGCGGATTGGTATCCAGCGGAGCTGGGGTCGGCACCGGTGTTGCTTCGATGGTGTCGATTTCGCGTTGGATCGATTCTTCGGTCGAGCCGCGACGAGCTGGTTTTTCTTCTGGCTGGGTGGGTTGGCCAGGCTGAGCGTCCGGGCTGACGGTAGTATCACCGCTGCCACCGAGGATCTCTTGATCTCGGCTGACGCCAGGCATGAAGTCACCGGACAGACTGACCAGCTGATCACCTTCATTGAAGAAGATGCTCATGCGCTCTTGCTGACGTTTACCGCCACCAGGCTGCAAGCTGTAGAGATAATCCCAACGGTTGGTGTTGAAAGTATCCTGAATCAGCGGGTTGCCCATGATAAACCTTACTTGCCGACGGGTCATTCCCGGGCGTAATTGGTCTATCATGTCCTGCGTGACGACATTGCCCTGCTGGATGTCGATTTTGTAAACCCCGGGAAACGAGCAACCGGCGAGTGCGAGCAGTCCCACTAGGGTGAGGCTGGTTAGCAAGAGCTTGGACTTTTGCATCGGTGGGCGACTTCCACTATCTTGGCTGGACAACGTAAACCCCGATCATACCCGTATTAAGAGAAGCTGCGAAGCAGCATCGGCGAGAAAGCTGACCATGGTTGAAAATAGCGAACTACGTAAAGCTGGTCTCAAGGTGACACTGCCTCGAGTTAAGATCCTTCAGATGCTCGATTCTACCGAGCAGCGACACATGAGTGCCGAGGATGTCTACAAGGCGCTGATGGAGGCTGGCGAGGACGTCGGTCTGGCCACTGTTTACCGGGTTTTGACCCAGTTCGAAGCAGCGGGCCTGGTGGTTCGTCATAACTTCGACGGCGGCCACGCGGTGTTTGAACTGGCTGATGGCGGCCACCACGACCATATGGTCAACGTGGAGACCAGCGAAGTCATCGAGTTCTTCGATTCGGAAATCGAAAAGCGCCAGAAAGAGATCGTGGCCGAGCATGGCTTTGAGCTCGTGGACCATAATCTGGTTCTTTATGTGCGTAAGAAGCGGTAACGATTTAGATCGTTGACGGCTGGCGGGGCGATCTTTCGAGGTCGTGCCCGCCAGTTGTGTTTTTGGGGCCGCTTTGCGGCCCCAATCACTTATTTGCTGGTAACGACCATCTTGCGCGCATGCGCCAGCGATTCTTTGGTCAGGTCAATCCCGCCCAACATCCGCGCCACTTCCTCAACCCGCTCACGCTTGCCGAGACTGGCCACCGCCGTGTGCGTGGTCTCGCTGTCGCGCACCTTGTGCACAAACAAATGATGATGCCCTTGCGCCGCCACCTGTGGCAGGTGGGTCACGGTCAGCACTTGCCCGCGTTCGCCAAGTCGGCGCAGCAACTGGCCGACAATTTCCGCAGTGGGCCCGCCGATACCGACGTCCACTTCGTCGAACACCAAAGTCGGAATCCGCGAGGTCTGCGCAGTGATCACCTGAATCGCCAGGCTGATCCGCGACAGCTCACCGCCGGAGGCTACCTTGGCCAAACCTTTAAGCGGCTGCCCAGGGTTGGCACTGACCAGCAGTTCGATCTGCTCCAGGCCATGCGGCGAAGGCTCGGCACTTTCAAACGGGTTCAGCTCGATACAGAAACGCCCACCCGGCATACCGAGGCGCTGCACTTCCTGCTCGACCGCTGTGGCCAGTTGCGCAGCCGCCTGTTTGCGCAGGGCGCTGAGTTCCTGGGCCTTGGTTTGATAGTGCTGGGCATAGGCGGCCAGCTCTTCACCCAGGCGCTCAAGTGACTCGTCACTGGCGTTGAGGCCTTCAAGCTCTTCCATCAAGCGCTGTTGCAGGTGTGGCAGTTCGGTCGGGTGCACGCGGTGTTTGCGCGCCAACGTATAAATAGTGTCGAGGCGCTCTTCCAGCGCTTGCAGGCGCATAGGGTCGGCGTCGAAGTTGTCGAGGAAGCGATTGAGCTCGCCGACCGCTTCTTCGACCTGGATCTGCGCACTGGCAATCATGGTCGCCGCTTCGTCCAGCGCCTTCGGCCCGCCGGTCACCGCGCTGAGGCGGTTGAGGCTGGCGGTCAGGGCATTGAGCACATTGCCCGAGTCGCTCTCGCTGCATTGATCGATGACCTGGCGGCAGATGCCGAACAGGGCTTCGGCGTTGGTCAGGCTCTTGTGCTCCTGCTCCAGTTGCTCCAGCTCGTTTTCGCCGAGGGCGAGGTTGTCCAGTTCTTCCAGCTGATAGCTCAGCAGCTGTTGCCGGGCGCGTTGTTCGTCGCCGGAGTTGGACAGCCGCTCCAGCTCCTGGCGGGTCTGCCGCCAGCGCTGCGCTGCCAGTTGCACCTGACGGGAGAGGTCGCTGGCACCGGCGTATTCGTCGACCAGGCGGCGGTGAGTGTCGGTTTTCAGTAGCGACTGGTGCTCATGCTGGCTGTGGATGTCGATCAACAGTTCGCCGAGGGCCTTGAGGTCGCCGAGCGGGCAGGGCGTGCCATTTATATAGCCACGGCTGCGGCCTTCGGCGGTGATCACCCGGCGCAGGATGCACAGGCCTTCGCCGTCGAGGTCGCGCTCCTTGAGCCAGACGCTGGCCTCGGGAATGTCGACCAGGTCGAAGGTGGCGAGGATGTCGGCCTTGTCGGCGCCGGGGCGGACCACGCCGCTGTCGGCGCGATCGCCCAAGGCCAGGCCGAGGGCGTCGAGCATGATCGATTTGCCCGCGCCGGTTTCACCGGTAATCACACTCATGCCGCGAGACAGCTCGAGGTCCAGGTGTTCGACGATGGCGTAGTTGTGGATGGACAGGTGCACCAGCATGAGGGCGGCTCCCGAAAGGTCAGGTCTGGATATTTATACAGTGCTTTTTGCCTGCCTGACAATATCCATTGGTAGATTGCTTTCGCGCCGATGGAAAACCGCCTCAGCCCTTGAAGCTGATTTTTCCGACCCCATATAGCCGTCAACGGAGCGAGCAAGGCTCGCACAACAGAAATTGCGGAGGAGATACCCAATGGCTGACGAACAGCTGGACGAAAACACCCCAAACACCGAAGAAGCAGGTTCTGAGGATCTCGGTACCCGTGTTCAGGTGCTCGAGGAGCAGCTGGCCGCGGCCAAGGATCAATCCCTGCGCGCCGTTGCCGACCTGCAGAACGTGCGTCGTCGGGCCGAACAGGATGTCGAGAAAGCGCACAAGTTCGCCCTGGAGAAGTTTGCCAGCGACCTGCTGCCGGTAATCGACAGCCTCGAGCGCGGCCTGGAACTGTCCAGCGCCGACGACGAAACCATCAAGCCAATGCGCGATGGTATCGAGCTCACCCTGAAGATGTTCAGCGACACCCTCAAGCGCTACAACCTCGAAGCCATTGACCCGCACGGTGAACCGTTCAACGCCGAACATCACCAGGCGATGGCGATGCAAGAGAGTGCCGATGCCGAGCCGAACAGCGTGCTCAAGGTGTTCCAGAAGGGCTACATGCTCAACGGCCGTCTGCTGCGCCCCGCCATGGTGGTGGTCAGCAAGGCGCCTGCGGCAGCGCAACCTTCGATCAACGAACAGGCTTGAAATCTGTTTGGGTGACCCCATCTTAGTGTCAAGCATTCAAGTATTACCGCAGTTGGCCAATGTAGCCGCTGCCAGCTAATTCAGTTTCGGGAGAGTTAACATGGGCAAAATCATCGGTATCGACCTGGGGACCACCAACTCGTGCGTCTCCATCCTGGAAAACGGTAACGTCAAGGTTATCGAGAACGCCGAAGGCGCGCGTACTACCCCTTCGATCATCGCTTACGCCAACGACGGCGAGATTCTCGTCGGTCAGTCGGCCAAGCGCCAGGCAGTCACCAACCCGCACAACACCCTGTACGCGGTAAAGCGTCTGATCGGTCGCCGCTTCGACGAAGAAGTCGTGCAGAAAGACATTCAGATGGTCCCGTACAAGATCGTCAAGGCTGACAACAACGACGCCTGGGTTGAAGTAAACGGCCAGAAAATGGCACCGCCACAAATCTCGGCTGAAATCTTGAAGAAGATGAAGAAAACCGCCGAAGACTACCTGGGCGAGCCAGTTACCGAAGCGGTCATCACCGTTCCGGCCTACTTCAACGACAGCCAGCGTCAGGCCACCAAAGACGCCGGCCGCATCGCAGGTCTGGACGTAAAACGTATCATCAACGAACCAACCGCAGCTGCGCTGGCTTACGGTATGGACAAGGCCAAGGGCGATCACACCGTGATCGTTTATGACCTGGGCGGCGGTACCTTCGACGTTTCGGTTATCGAAATTGCCGAAGTCGACGGCGAGCACCAGTTCGAAGTACTGGCCACCAACGGTGACACTTTCCTCGGTGGTGAAGACTTCGACATTCGCCTGATCGACTACCTCGTCGACGAGTTCAAGAAAGAAAGCGGCATGAACCTCAAAGGTGACCCGCTGGCGATGCAGCGCCTGAAAGAAGCCGCTGAAAAAGCCAAGATCGAGCTGTCCTCGAGCCAGCAGACCGACGTCAACCTGCCGTACATCACTGCAGATGCGACCGGTCCTAAGCACTTGAACGTGAAGATTTCCCGCGCCAAGCTGGAATCGCTGGTTGAAGACCTGGTGCAGCGCACCATCGAGCCTTGCCGCATCGCTCTGAAAGACGCCGGTATCGACGTTGGCGCGATCAACGACGTGATCCTGGTCGGCGGCCAGACCCGTATGCCGCTGGTACAGAAGCTGGTTACCGATTTCTTCGGTAAAGAAGCACGTAAAGACGTCAACCCGGACGAAGCCGTTGCCATGGGCGCTGCTATCCAGGGCGCGGTACTGGCCGGCGACGTCAAAGACGTACTGCTGCTGGACGTCAGCCCGCTGACTCTGGGTATCGAAACCATGGGCGGCGTGATGACCGCGCTGATCGAGAAAAACACCACGATTCCTACCAAGAAATCGCAAGTGTTCTCGACTGCCGACGACAACCAGGGCGCTGTGACCATTCACGTGCTGCAGGGCGAGCGTAAGCAAGCCACTCAGAACAAGTCCCTGGGCAAGTTCGACCTGGCCGACATTCCACCAGCTCCACGTGGTGTGCCGCAGATCGAAGTGACCTTCGACATCGACGCTAACGGCATTCTGCACGTTGGTGCGAAAGACAAAGCGACCGGCAAGACCCAGTCGATCGTGATCAAGGCCAACTCCGGTCTGTCCGACGAAGAAATCGAGCGCATGGTGCGTGACGCCGAAGCCAACGCTGAGGAAGACCGCAAGTTCGAAGAGCTGGCCGCTGCCCGTAACCAGGGTGACGCACTGGTTCACTCGACTCGTAAAATGATCGCTGACGCGGGCGACAAGGTCACCGCCGAAGAGAAGACTGCAATCGAAGCCGCTGTGGTTGCTCTGGAAGCTGCTGTCAAAGGCGACGACAAGGCTGCTATCGAAGCCAAGGTTGAAGAGCTGTCGAAAGTCTCCGCTCCGGTTGCTCAGAAGATGTACGCCGAACAGGCTCAGCCAGCTGATGGCGCAGCCCCGCAAGGCGAATCGGCTGAAAAGGCTGACGACGTTGTCGATGCAGAGTTCGAAGAAGTCAAAGACCACAAGTAAGTTGTTGGTCGGCCGGTTGACTGCCTTTAGGCAGTGACTGGTAGGATGTCGCCGCGCGGGAGCTAGCTCCCGCGTTGGCGTATCTGGAATACGCGAATTTTTACAGCATGCGACAAGCCTCGCGTGTTGGCGGTATGGCCGGGAATGCTCCTGCTTTTCGTGCCGAAAGTACCGCAAGAAACAAAGACCAGGATCGTTGAATTGACGTGAGTTGGGTCCGGGCCTGTATTGGGGCTCAACGAGTTTGGCCATCCTCAGGAGGGGTTTGCCGAACGTCCTCAAGAGTGCAGAAGACTTATGGCAAAGCGTGACTATTACGAAGTGTTGGGTGTTGAGCGCGGCTCAAGCGATGCGGACCTGAAGAAGGCTTACCGTCGTCTGGCGATGAAGCACCACCCGGACCGTAATCCCGATGACAAAGCGTCGGAAGAAATGTTCAAAGAGGCCAATGAGGCCTACGAAGTGCTGTCCGACTCAAGCAAGCGTGCGGCGTACGATCAGTACGGCCATGCTGGCGTCGACCCGAGCATGGGTGGCGGTGGCGCCGGTTTCGGCGGTCAGAACTTCTCGGACATCTTTGGTGATGTCTTCAGTGATTTCTTCGGTGGCGGTCGCGGCGGTTCCCGTGGCGGCGCTCAGCGTGGCAGCGACTTGCGCTACACCCTGGAGCTGAATCTGGAAGAAGCGGTGCGCGGCACGACCGTGAATATCCGCGTTCCGACACTGGTCAACTGCAAGCCGTGCGATGGTTCCGGCGCGAAGAAAGGCTCGTCGCCATCGACCTGCCCGACCTGCGGTGGCATCGGTCAGGTGCGTATGCAGCAAGGCTTCTTCTCGGTGCAGCAAACCTGCCCGCGTTGCCATGGCCAGGGCAAGATCATTTCCGATCCGTGCGACTCCTGCCACGGTGACGGTCGCGTTGAAGAGTACAAGACCCTGTCGGTCAAAGTGCCGGCTGGTGTCGATACCGGCGACCGCATTCGTCTGTCCGGCGAAGGCGAGGCGGGCACGCAGGGTGGCCCGACGGGCGACCTGTATGTGGTCATCAATGTCCGCGAGCACGACATTTTCCAGCGCGATGGCAAGCATCTGTTCTGCGAAGTGCCGATCAGCTTCGTCGATGCGGCGCTGGGCGGCGAGCTGGAAATTCCGACCCTCGACGGTCGCGTCAAACTGAAAATCCCTGAGGGTACTCAGACCGGCAAGCAGTTCCGCGTACGCGGTAAAGGCGTGGCGCCGGTGCGTGGCGGTGGTGCGGGCGACTTGATGTGCCGTGTGGCAGTCGAGACTCCGGTCAATCTGAACCGTCGTCAGCGCGAACTGCTGGAAGAATTCCGCAGCTCGCTGGCTGACGACAATAGTCATTCGCCAAAAACCACTGGTTGGTTCGACGGTGTGAAGCGCTTCTTCGGCGATCTGTAAGGAGTCGGCATGCGACGTATAGCTGTGATGGGCGCTGCTGGGCGCATGGGCAAGATTCTGGTCGAAGCCGTGCAGCAGCGCGCGCCGCTGACCGGTTTGACTGCGGCCGTGGTTCGTCCCGGCAGCACGCTGATCGGCGTCGATGCCGGTGAGCTGGCCTCGCTGGGTCGTATCGGCGTGCCGCTGTCCGGGCATATCGAAGCCGTGGCTGAAGAGTTCGATGTATTGATCGACTTCACCCTGCCGGAAGTGATGCTGAAAAACCTCGCGTTCTGCCGCAAGGCCGGCAAGGCCATGGTCATCGGCACCACCGGGCTGGACGCGACGCAAAAGCAGTTGCTGGTCGAGGCGGGCAAGGATATCCCGATCGTGTTCGCGGCCAATTTCAGTGTCGGCGTCAATCTGTCGCTGAAACTGCTCGATATGGCGGCGCGCGTGCTGGGTGATGAGGCGGATATCGAAATCATCGAGGCGCATCACCGGCACAAGATCGATGCGCCTTCGGGTACGGCATTGCGCATGGGTGAGGTGATCGCCAGTGCGCTCGAGCGTGATTTGCAGAAAGTCGCGGTCTACGGTCGCGAGGGTCATACCGGCGCACGCGAGCGTGAAACTATCGGTTTTGCCACCGTGCGCGGCGGTGATGTGGTCGGCGATCACACGGTGCTGTTCGCCTGCGAAGGTGAACGTCTGGAGATCACGCACAAGGCGTCGAGCCGCATGACGTTCGCCAAGGGCGCGGTGCGTGCCGCGTTGTGGCTGGACGGTCGCGAGCCGGGTCTGTACGACATGCAAGACGTGCTCGACCTGCGTTGATACACTGCTGAACCCGGCGCAAACGCCCTGTTTGCGCTGGTTTTTCTCCGCTTGGCGACGACCTGTCGCATTCTCCGGCCTTTTCGGCTCTTTAGCGGTGGACCAAAAAAGCCTTTTTCTGTAAGCTACAGCTTTAGTGTGTCCACTAAAAGCGCGCAGAATAATTCAGTGAAGAAGCGGGGTGACGTGTCCA
>Ga0213828_1001530_pt1 | contig 18712 bp, 14 predicted proteins | sample MC6MC0897MG_FD_180664 | JGI IMG/M metagenome (GOLD analysis project Ga0213828, IMG submission 180664) | Enriched soil aggregate microbial communities from Iowa State University, Ames, United States - MC6-MC0897-MG | ecosystem: Environmental > Terrestrial > Soil > Unclassified | place: USA: Iowa... | reverse complement strand
GTTGATGGCTGGACCACCACCATGCGTAATGATAAGCTCTACCCCGCTTTCTTGAAGCTTTTTAAAATTTTCAAAAAACGCCTCATTTAAGCCTTCTAGCGTACTGCCGCCAAGCTTAATGACCATACGTTTACGAGCGGTATGATGCATTGATTTGAACGTAGTCATAAGTTAAATCACATCCCCATGCATGCCCCTTGCCCTCTCCTAAACCAAGTGACACATAAATTTTTACTTCATGCATTTTTAAAATTTGAATCAACTCATCTTCTGAGAAAGGTATGGGCTCGCCGTTTTCTACCATTGTTGCCCCCCCGATTTGAATCGTAATTTTATCTGGATCAACAGTTGCTCCACTATAGCCTACTGCCGCAATTATACGTCCCCAGTTGGCATCACATCCGAATACGGCTGTTTTTACAAGTGGTGAACCAACTACCGTTTTAGCAATTTTACGTGCTTCTTCATGTGATATGGCCCCTTCCACTTCTACCTCAATTAGCTTCGTTGCTCCTTCACCATCTTTCGCAATCATCTTTGCAAGATCTTGAGCAACTGTTTTCAACGTATAATAAAAGTTTTGCCAATCTGGATGTGCAGGTGTTAAAGCTTCGTTTCCTGCTAAACCATTTGCCATAACCACAACAGTGTCGTTTGTTGATGTATCTCCATCCACTGTAATAGCATTAAACGTCAAATTTGTGATATCGGATAATGCACTCTGCAATACTTCCGATTCGATATACGCATCCGTTGTAATAAAACCAAGCATCGTTGCCATATTCGGCTCAATCATACCTGAACCTTTTGCCACTCCAGCGATAATAACCTCCTTACCATCAACTGTTGTACTATAGCTTGTGTTTTTCATCACCGTATCAGTTGTCATTATTGCCTGTGCAAAATCAATAGCACTTTCTAAATCATCCTTTGGTTCTAATTGCGTAATCCCTTTTGTAACTGGCTCCATTTTCATTATTTCACCGATAACACCTGTTGAACAAACCCCCACTAGATTTGCTTCAATACCAAGCTTCTCTGCTGCTAGGAATTGCATTGTTTGCGCATCCTTTACACCTTGCTTTCCTGTACATGCATTTGCATTTCCAGAATTCACAATCATTGCTTGCATTTTCTTAGTTGTATACACAACTTCCTTTGTTACCTTTAATGGTGCTGCTTGCACAGCGTTGGTAGTAAATACACCCGCAACACTTGCTGGTACTTCACTTACTAATATGGCCAAATCCTTTTTCTTATGTTTTAAACCACAATGTAGACCGGCTGTTTTAAAACCTTTTGGTGAGACAATATTTTTACTTGACAATTTTTTCATAATATTCGTTGATGCTATTAGTGTCATATACTAATTCCTCCTTAAATTTAAAATAAGAGAAGCATACAGTTTCCTGCATGCTATAAAATGAAGGCTTCTTCAACCTAACTTTTATGAGGTTACGATATTAAATAAAGAACGGTACAACATCTAGCCCTGTTGTTTGCGGTAAATCAAATTGAACGTTCATATTTTGAATGGCCTGCCCTGCCGCCCCTTTGACTAAATTATCGATAACCCCAACAATCGTGGCACGGTTTGTTCGGCTGTCTACTTTCACAAAAATATCGCAATAGTTCGAACCTTTTACACGATTTGTTCCTAGACTATTGACATCCGTAACAATTCGAACAAATGGATGTTTGTCATAGGTATTTTTTAAACAAGAAATCAATTGTTCCTCTGTGACACCAGGCATAATCGGTGCGTAAGAGGTCGATAAAATCCCTCTTGTCATTGGTACTAAATGCGTATTGAAAGTTATTGCTGTCTGAACATCTGCAAACATTGAAATAGCCTGTTCGATTTCAGGGATATGCTGATGTGAATTTGTTTTATAGATTGAGAAATTCTCATTTGCCTCACTAAAATGTGTTGTCTGTGATGGTTTATTCCCAGCTCCAGAAATCCCGCTTTTTGCATCTATTATTAAAAAGCTCGGATCGATTAATCGCTCCTTTATTAGCGGTAATATGGATAGTAGAACCGCAGTAGGGTAACATCCGGGATTGGCAATAAGAGCTGCATGTTGTACATTTGCAGCATTCCATTCAGTTAAGCCATAAACACTTTGCTGAATAATATCCAGCGGTGCTGCTTTCTTGCCATACCATGTTTCATAGCTTGTAGTGTCTTTTAACCGAAAGTCACCGGATAAGTCTATTAATTTAGGACCTTTCCCTACTAATGGGGGCAAAAGCTCACTAGTCACCCCAGAGGGTGTACTTGTAAAAACCACATCATATTTCTCTAAAGCTTCATAATCAATTTTTTGTAACGGTGTATCAGCAATTTGAACGAGATGCCCAAACTTAGAAGAAAAAATTACACCTTCCTCAGAAGATGTAAATAACTCAATCTGCTCTACTGCTTTATGATTATGTAACAATCGAATAAGCTCCAGTCCACCGTAGCCAGTTGCACCAACAATTCCTACTTTCAATACACTCACCTCTGAAATAAGTTAAAATTAGTATACGACTGCATAATTATTAAGTCAATTGAATTTTTATTTATTTATAAAATTAATAATCTCGATGAATACAAAATACTTACAATCTTGCAGTAATAACCGATACTAAGCATGGTAATGTTTTTTAAATAAATAGTTGTCACACCTACTAAATTAATACCGTATAAATAATTAAAATTTTTTAAGAAATCTGTTAAATACATATTTCCAAATGGGAGGGTACTTTTATTTTGAAGCTACTAATATGTAACCTCATGTTTTTATTAGTACTAGCAGGGTGCTCATCTGCTATACCAGACAATCCAACTGCAAAATCTATTTTGAAAGAAAACCCACAGGTAGATATCCTTCAATACAATCAACTTATCTATACCAACGTTACCGAACCGGAATTCATACAAGATAATTTCATAAAAAGTGATAAATTAGGAGAAATCAAAAAGACGACGACCTCCTCTTTATTTTTTAAAGATTTTTATGCAACTAAATTACCCATAGGAACTGAAATTTTTGCAACAGACGATCAAAACACTTATACATTGATTATTGAATTAGATGGTGAACAAAAAATATACAAAGCGCTTATAGAAGGATAATTTTAAAGTTGAGCGTAAAAAAACAGGAATTTTTCGTTGACTGAAAAAATTCCTGTTTGATAACGATACTATTAGTCTTCCATCGTCGACAAATCTCCAGTTGGTAGATTTAACTCCCATGCCTTTAACACACGACGCATAATCTTACCACTGCGTGTTTTTGGAAGTTTATCCTTAAATTCAATTTCACGCGGAGCTGCGTGAGCTGATAACCCCTTCTTGACAAAATTACGGATATCTTCAATCAAAGCATCTGATGGCTCAACGCCTTCACGTAATGAAACAAAGGCTTTAATTATTTCACCTCGTACAGGGTCTGGCTTACCGATAACACCTGCTTCAATTACATCTGGATGCTCCAATAGCTTGCTTTCAACCTCGAAAGGCCCAACACGCTCACCAGCCGTCATGATTACATCATCTACACGCCCTTGGAACCAGAAGTAACCTTCATCATCCATATAAGCAGAATCTCCTGACACATACCATTCACCTTTTAAGAAATAGGACTCATAACGCTCTGGATTGCCCCAAATTTGACGCATCATGGCTGGCCAGCCTCGACGAACTGCTAGATTCCCCATTGTAAATGGTGGCACTTCATTCCCAGCATCATCCACTATCGTTGCATGAATACCTGGCAATGGTTTCCCCATGGAGCCTGGCTTAATATCCATAGAAGGATAGTTACAAATCATATGTGCACCAGTTTCCGTCATCCACCACGTATCATGAATACGATGACCTAGCTCTTCACTACCCCAACGAATTACCTCTGGATTTAACGGCTCACCAACAGATAACACATGACGTAAAGAAGATAAATCATAATTCTCAAGCATGCCACTACCTGCACCCATCAACATTCTGAAAGCTGTTGGTGCACTATACCAAACGGTTACACTATAATCCTCAATAGCTTGATACCAGGCCTGTGGTGAAAACCTTCCACCAACGATAAGCATCGTTACACCATTTAACCATGGACCAAAAATACCATATGCAGTTCCCGTTACCCATCCTGGATCAGCCGTACACCAATAAATATCATCCTCACGCAAATCTAATACCCATTGCGATGATTGATATTGTTGTAGCATTGCGTTATGGACATGTAATACGCCCTTTGGTGCACCAGTTGATCCAGAAGTATAATGCAGAATCATGCCATCTTCTCTGTCCACCCATTCAATATCAAATTGAGATGAAGCTTCTTTTAGACGTTTATTAAAATCTAAAATCTGTGAAGTTTCCTCTATATTAGAGCCTACTAAAAAGACGTGCTGTAATTTAGGAAGCTTTTCTAAAGGTACTCGTTCAAGCAATTCAGGTGTCGTCACTAACGCTTTCGCTTCACTGTCGGCTAGTCGGTCGTAAACAGCTCCCTCCATAAATGCCTCAAACAACGGTCCAACAATAACGCCCATTTTCAATGCACCTAATAATGAAAAATACAACTCAGGAGAACGTGGCATGAAAATAAATAAACGATCCCCTTTTTCTAAATTCGTCGCTGATTTTAAAACATTCGCAGCCTTATTAGTTTGCTTTTTCATTTCATTAAAAGAATAAGCCTCTTTTCGTTTACCATCAGTGAAATAAAGAGCTACCTTATTCTTACGATATGTTTCCGTATGTCGATCAATCGCCTCATACGCCATATTCACACGACCTGTTTCGTACCAACTAAATCCTTTCTCTGTCTCTGCCCAATCATGTGTTGCTGCCGCTTCCTCGTAATTAGGTAAATTGTGTTGCCCAGGTATTGCTTTTAACTTCTCCATCATTTTCATCCCCATGAAACTACCCCTTTCTTTGCTATCGCTTTAGTACATTAGTAAGCAAACTTTAAATTATCCTATCAATAACTTTTCCCCCTTTAAAATTTGCCACCTTCTCCAAAGACAATTACGTTATGCAGCAAGTGTTATACAACAGTTTGAGTAGTAAAAAACAAATAAATTCTTATTCACACTACATTTATCTGTTAAATAACAGATGCAATATAAATCTATTTTACACGAATTCACTAAGAATGTCCTAATATTTTTATTTTTCCAAAAATACAGGTATATTTTGCAAAAATAAGCGTTTTTCCGCAAGAAATCAGCTATAATGGAATTATTAAACTCAGGTGGTGTAATTATGGAACATAAAAAAACTTTTTTTTCTGTCACAAAGGAAACAAAGCATGGTACTGTGTATGTGGAAGGACCTGTTCCTCCAGAAAAATTAGCTACATATTCATTCCATGAAGGCTTGGTTGCCTTTAGACCTCCTAAGCAGCAGCAGCAAGCTATTATTGAAATTGCAGGACTTCCTGAAGGGCGAATTATCGTTATTCGCCAAGAAGACATTATCGTAGGCTACGTCACCTATCTCTATCCAGACCCTCTTGAACGCTGGGCCGAGGACCGTATTGATAACATGATTGAGCTAGGCGCTATTGAAGTTATACCTGAATATCGTGGTACAGGTGCTGGTAAAGCATTGCTAGCTGTTTCTTTTATGGGAGATGAAATGGAAGACTATCTTGTTATCACTACTGAATATTATTGGCATTGGGACTTAAAAGGAACTGGCTTAAATGTCTGGGATTATCGTAAAATGATGGAGAAAATGATGAGCTCCGCTGGCTTCGAATATTTTGCGACAGATGATCCCGAAATTACTTCACACCCAGCCAACTGCCTGATGGCACGCGAAGGAAAACGTGTGCCTCCTGAAACAATGGAAAGATTTGATAAGCTTCGTTTTAGAAATCGCTTCATGTATTAAAACCAACACAAAGGGGATACGTATATGATCGTAGAAGAAATCATGAATGATGAGCCCTACACGCTGGCTCCAACAAATACAGTGCTTGAAGCGCTAAAGTTAATGCGTGAGAAAAAAGTGCGTCATTTACCAGTTGTAGATGCGGAACAGCATGTTCTTGGTGTCATCACAGAACGAGATATTAAAGAAGCCCTTCCTTCTTCATTGCGGGATGAACCCAATTCTCCCGTATTTAATGCAAAAGTGGAAGAAATAATGATTAAAAATCCACTAGTTGGTCATCCGCTTGATTTTGTTGAGGAGGTAGCTCTTACATTTTATGAATCTAAAGTAGGCTGCTTGCCAATTGTCTCTGGTGGCAAACTCGTTGGAATCGTCACAACTACCGATTTACTTTATACTTATATTGAATTAACTGGTGCCACTGAGCCCGGCTCAAAAATTGAAATTCGCGTAACTGACACACCAGGGATTTTATTTGAAATCACAAAGATATTCCATGAACATCATGCAAATGTCCAAAGCGTCTTAGTTTATCCTGACTCTGAAAATACACAAAATAAAATTTTAAGTGTCCGAGTGAAAACTCTCAATCCATTAGCGATGATTGAAGATCTTCGTAAAGAGGGCTTTGATGTACTATGGCCTAATTTACCAGGTGTTTCATTACAATGAAAAAGGCAGTATTTGTATACTCACCCGAGCAGCTCGGATACAAATTTTCAGATACTCACCCCTTTAATCATAAACGCTTGACGCTTACAATGGATTTGCTAAAAAATATTGACGCTCTTGACGACGTGGACATTGTTCCGGCTCGTATAGCAACAGAGGAAGAATTATTACTTGCACATGATCCTAAATATGTTGATATTGTCAAAAAAGCGGGTCATGGTGAGCTTTCCGATGCACAGGGAGAAAGCTATGGCATAGGCACTGAGGATACACCCATTTTTGAGAATATGCATGAAGCAAGTGCCCAGCTTGTCGGAGGAACGCTAACAGCTGTCGATTATGTTATGGAAGGCAAGGCTGAGCATGCCCTCAATTTAGGTGGTGGGCTACATCATGGCTTCCGTGGTCGTGCATCCGGTTTTTGTATATATAACGACAGTACAGTGGCCATCCGCTATTTGCAGGAAAAATATAATGCTCGTGTACTGTATGTAGATACCGATGCGCATCATGGGGATGGTGTACAATGGAGCTTTTATGAAGATCCAGATGTTTGTACATTGTCTATCCATGAAACAGGACGTTACCTTTTCCCCGGAACTGGTAATATAACAGAACGAGGAAATGGACAGGGCTATGGCACTTCTTTCAATTTTCCAATTGATGCTTTTACAGAGGATGAGAGTTTTTTAGAAATCTATGAAAAATCCATGAGGGAAATTTTTGAATTTTTCAAGCCCGATGTTGTGCTAACGCAAAATGGTGCTGATGCACACTATTTTGATCCATTAACACATTTATATGGCACTATAAATCTCTACAGAGAAATTCCAAAGCTTGCCCATCAATTAGCACATGAATATTGTGGTGGTAAATGGATTGCAGTTGGTGGTGGTGGCTACGATATTTGGCGTGTTGTGCCGCGCGCATGGGCTATGCTATGGCTAGAAATGACAGATCAGCAATTGCCAACAGGTCCTCTTCCACAAGCGTGGTTAAATCGCTGGCAACCGGAAGCGCCTGTACCATTTATTCCAACATGGGAGGATCCGAATCCCTTGTATGAGCCAATTCCCCGAAAGGCAGAGATTGAAGAAAAAAATGCGCAAATGTTAGCGAAAGCACTACATATTATTCGTAACGAAAAACGCGTTTAACGTATTATACGCCTCACGACCTCTCGTGGGGCTTTTTTTCATTGGTTGTGATGTCACTTAGCACTCTATCCAACACTTTTAGGCCGTTATCCTTCATTACAAGCAGTTCTATCCATCATTTTGAGGTTACTATCCGTCATACCAGTAGTTCTATCCATCATTCAAAAAAAACACGCAAATCCTAAAGAAGATTTACGTGATTCTTAATGACTATTTACTTTTGACAGATTGTCGATGTTCAATACGATGCGGTAAGATAACCGCTTCATCTTCAACTGGCTCTTTATTCATTAGTTTTGTTAGTAAGCGCATAGCAACAGCTCCAATATCATAAAGCGGTAGCGCAACACTTGTTAGCTGTGGGCGTACCATTCGTGCTAATTTTGAATTTTCAAAACTAATTACTTCGATATCCTCAGGTACATCCTTTCCTGCATCCTGTGCACCATGAATTAGTCCAATTGCTAATTCATCACTGCCAGCAAAATATGCGGTTGGGGGATTTTCCAGTGAGGATAATGTTTCCCAAGCCTCAAGACCCATATCATAGCTTGATTCCTCTGCAGCAATTAGGGATTCATCTATAGGTAAGCCTGCATCTTGCAAAGCTTTTTTATAAGCCTCAAGCTTAAATTTCCCATTAATCGTATAAGTAAGTGGACCTGTTACGAAAGCAATTCGCTTATGTCCATTTTGAATAAGTAATGTGATAGCCTCATAAGCCGCTTGGTAATAGTCAATATTAACAGTTGCAATGGTTTGTGATTCATCTACTGAACCCGCAAGAACAATTGGTACTGGTGAATGATCCATTGTTTGTTGCATTTTTTCAGTCACTTCATCACTCATCATGACAATCCCATCTACCTGTTTGCCCAACATTGTATCCAGTAACTGTAGCTCTTTATCTTCATGTTGATCTGAGTTAGCTAAAATAATATTGTAACGGTACATGGTTGCAATATCCTCTACACCACGTGCCAGCTCCGCATAAACATTGTTTGCAATATCTGGGATAATCACGCCAACTGTTGTTGTTTTCTTACTTGCTAATCCTCGCGCTACTGCGTTTGGACGATATTCTAATCGTTCAATTACTTCTAATACTTTTTTTCGTGTTGCCGGCTTTACGTTTTGATTGCCGTTGACTACACGAGAGACCGTTGCCATTGAAACATTTGCTTCTCTTGCAACATCATAAATTGTAACAGTCATCGTACGTGCCTCCCTTTTTTCCTTTTATAGCCTTATCATACGATAATTTTCATATTCTTTTCAAGAAGAAGTACGTACACGATAAGAAAAACCAAGTTCAAATAGTACTATTCTAGACATTATTTCGTCACGATATAGTAAAAACCGCCTGCTGATTTAGCAAGCGGTATATTTTAAAACAATTTAAGCATGAATTTCATAGTTTTTCATGAATTTTTGCAGTGTTTCATAGAATGCGTCAAATGTAGGGATGTCCATTTGCTGTTGTGAGTCTGAAAGTGCTACAGATGGATCTGGATGCACTTCAGCCATTACACCATCAGCACCAATTGCAATGGCTGCTTTCGCACATGGTAATAATAAATCACGACGTCCTGTTGAATGTGTAACATCTACGAATACTGGCAAATGTGTTTCTTGTTTTAAAACTGGTACAGCTGAGATATCTAATGTGTTACGTGTAGCTTTTTCATAAGTACGGATACCGCGCTCACATAGGATGATGTTTTCATTCCCTTTAGACATAATGTATTCTGCTGCGTGAATGAACTCATCGATTGTTGCTGCTAAGCCTCGTTTTAATAGGACAGGTTTGTTTGTTGCACCTGCTGCTTTTAATAACTCGAAGTTTTGCATATTACGTGCACCAATTTGGATCACATCGATATAATCTAATGCTTCCTCTAAGTGACCTGGTGTAACAATTTCCGTAATGACACCTAAACCATATTCCTCTGACACACGTTTTAATATTTTAAGACCTTCTAGTCCAAGTCCTTGGAAGTCATATGGAGAAGTACGTGGCTTGTATGCACCACCACGAATTAATTTTTCACCTTTTGCTTTAATAGATTCTGCTACCGCTGCAACTTGCTCATATGATTCAACTGCACAAGGACCAAATACGAAAGATGGCTTCCCTTGTCCAATTAACTCACCATTGATATTGATCACTGTATCTTCTGATTTTTTCTTACGAGATACAAGCAATTCCTTCTTCTTATCTGCTTCAAGTTGTTTTAAAGCAGTTTTAAAGATTTGTTTAAATATATAATCAACCGTCATTTGGTTTAACGGACCCTGATTGTGTTCTTTAATAAGATCAAGCATGTGTCTTTCACGTAGCGGATCATAGCGATTCACACCTTGCTTTTCTTTAATTTTACCGATTTCATTCACTACAGCTGCACGTTCGTTAATTAGACGAAGAATTTCTAAGTTTAAGTCGTCTATTTGACTACGTAAGCTTTCTAAATCTTTTTGGCTCATGCTTTCTTGCTCCTCTCATCATGACAGACACTTTCAGAACTCTGAAATGTATGTTACATTTTTAGATATTAGCAATATTATAATCAATGTTGATCAGAATGTCACGTATTTTTAATTTAGCGCTTCAACTCACTAAATTATTTTACAATATTACAAGAAAGGAAGCGATTACATTGAGTTCAAAACTATTTGCACTTGATATTGGTACACGTTCAGTTGTAGGCATTATCTTAACTGAAAATAACGACCACTTTCACGTTGAAGATATTTTAGTGAAAGAACATAAAGAACGTGCTATGGTCGATGGTCAAATACATAATGTCATGTATGTGGCAGATTTAATCAATGAAATAAAGCATGAGCTTGAGGATAAACATGGTAGCTTAACAAAAGTAAGTGTAGCTGCAGCTGGTCGCTCATTGAAAACAGAACAGGCGAGCGTGACCATCAATATACGAAATCGCCCAATTTTCACTGAGGAGGATATAAGCCGATTAGAACTACAAGCTGTACAACAAGCTCAGCAGCAACTTTTGCAGCAGAAAGAGGATGCAAAAATAAGCCACTACTATTGTGTAGGCTATTCTGTTCTATATTATCGATTAGATGGTGAGGAAATTGGTAGCTTACTTGATCAGCAAGGCGATGAGGCGCAAATTGAAGTGATTGCCACGTTTCTACCCCGAGTAGTCGTAGAATCACTTATTGCTGCACTAAAACGTGCTGATTTAGAAATGGACGCACTTACTTTAGAGCCAATTGCAGCTATTAACGTGCTGATTCCTCCAACAATGCGTCGTTTAAATGTTGCACTTGTTGATATCGGCGCAGGGACATCCGATATTGCCATCACTGATAAAAGCACAGTCGTTGCCTATGGAATGGTACCTACAGCTGGAGATGAAATTACGGAGGCATTGAGCGATCATTATTTACTTGACTTCCCAGTAGCTGAAAAAGCAAAAAGACAATTACAAACAGAAGAGGAAATTTTAATTCAGGATATCTTAGGCTTTGATCAATATTTTTCAAAAGAAGAAGTTCTTAAAGCGATCGATCCCGCTGTCAAACAACTTGCTAAAGCCATAGGAGAAGAAATATTACGACTTAATAATCGTACCGCTCCTAAGGCTGTCATGCTTGTTGGGGGTGGAAGCTTAACACCAAACCTAACAACTGAACTTGGGGCAGTGTTAGACTTACCAGAAAATCGTATTGCCGTTCGAGGAATAGATGCCATACAAAATCTAACGAAGGAAGATCATATTAAAGCATCACCTGAATTGGTGACGCCAATTGGTATTGCCATTGCGGCAAAAAAAATGCCGATTCAATATATGAGCCTTACTGTGAATGATCAGGTAGTTCGTCTTTTTGAATTAAAAGAAATGACCGTTGCTGATGCTTTTTTAGCTGCAAATATTCGTGCAAAACAATTGTATGGAAAGCCAGGGCTTGGATTGTCTGTTAGCGTAAATGGACAAGATATTTTCATCCCTGGTGGTCACGGGCAGCCTGCGGAAATTTTAGTAAATGGACAGCAAGCTTCTACTAAAACATTGATTAAAACTGGGGACGCTATCCAACTAATTGAAGGTCAAGACGGGCAACCAGCAGTAGCAACTGTAAGAGATATTGTTGACAATGCAGCTATCAAAACGATAATGATTCAACATACAAAATACGTCATTGAGCCAAAAATTACAGTGAATGGTTCCCCTGCCTCACTCGATAGTGCGTTAAAGGATCGGGATGTTGTTGCTTTTGAAATCGCAGATACAGTTGAAGAAATATTTAAGCTAACAAATAATTGGGCTTTATTAAAGCAATTTGAATCCTTTTATATTCAAGTAGATGGAAAACCACTTTACCTACCTGAGTTTTCCGCACAGTTAATGATAAATGATAAGCCAGCTAAACTGTCCTATGCAGTACAGGATGAAGACATCATTACTTTTCAGCAGCAAGCATTACCAACCGTACAACGAATAGCTGATCAAATGAATATTTTACTAGAGGATAACATCATCATTCATTTCCAGAACGAGATGCTGGAGCTGAAAAAGATGGCTAATGAGGTGCTCGTCAACAATAGCGTTGTTTCACCACTGTCAACGGTGCCAAATGGAGCGACAGTTTCCTTTATAGAGAAGGATCGAAGTCGTTGGATCTACCAAGATGTCTTCCGTTTCTCTAACTGGCAGCTACCCACAACATTTAAAGGAAACTTTACCATATTACGAAATGGACAACCTGCCAACTTTGATATGGAAATCTTCGGTGGGGATAAGTTAGAAATTTTATTGGAGGAAGCAACTATCTTCTAAGAAATTAAAAAGGGATACGAAATGTCCTTTAAGGACATTTCGTACCCTTTTTTCTAAGCTTTAAGCGCGAACCTCTTCATTTTTTTCTTCGGTTTGTTCCTTTGTTTCAGCTGCCTCTTCTGCTTTAGGCTCTTCATTAGGAACATAATCTTCTAACGGTTCTTCACCCTCGAATGAAACAGTACCATCATCAAATACAGTCGGTGCTTTTGCAGTCTTTAACGTTTTTACTTTCTCAACCAATTGTGTAGATTGCTCTTGTATTTGTTTCGACAATTGAACTGTTTTATCTTTTGCTGTCGTTGAAAAATCCGCACTCTTATCTTTTAGGTTTACAGCTTGTACAGCTACATCACTCCGTAAATCTTTTCCTGATTTTGGAGCTAGTAGTAAGCCGGCAGCTGCACCAACTATACCCCCAACTAATGCGCCAATAACAAAATCTTTCATGTTCACACGCTCCTCTTCATAAATAGATTCTTGCGGATGATAAAGCTGTGGCAATGAACTTTCAAGCTGTTGTTCCTTCACTTCGTTAAAATTTGGCTTTTGAGTTGTCATGCAACAATTCCTCCCATCTTATATTCATGTGCCTAGACTGGTTGTCCATCTACTTTTGTTGATGCATCTTCAACTTATGTCTAAGACTTTATTTTTATTCAGATGACACAAAATGTCTACTGAATAATAATCACTTTTTACGACCCCATTTTCTTTTAGGCTTGTCTGATTGCTCGGCTTCAAAAACATAGCTCTCTTCTTGAACCTGCTCAATTACTTTACGCTTCTTCCATTTATCAGCAACACCCATTGCAACATTACTCCATTGAACAACCTGTGCGATTTTTTCCTCATTTTGTTCTACACTTTTTGAAATAGAGGAAGTAATATGCTGTACAGACGTATTTAAACCGTTCACGGAGTCACCAATTCCTTTGACTGCATGAACAACAGAATTTAACTGTTCTGATTTTTGCTGAATATCCTCCGCCAAACTATTCGTTTTGGTTAATAAGGAAGTCGTTTCACGTGTAATACCTTCCATTTGTCCTTCAATACCTGATAAAGTTCCTGCTAAGCTGTTTAGAATGGATTTAAGCGAGAATAGCGTCATGCCTAAACTCACACATAAAATTAAAAAACCGATTGCTGCTATAATCGCTGCAATATACAAAATGACTTCCATAAAAAGACCTCCTGCTAGTAAAATTCTCTTTACTATTACTTTCCCTATCTTCGACAAAAAAAACTGAATTCCTTCTCAATTTTTGAGAAAAAACAGCTTATTCCTTACGGACTAAGCTGTTTCGTTGTTTTTTAACACGTTTTCAAAAGCATCTTGGAATTTGTGAACATCGCCTGCGCCCATAAATAAAAATACTGCGCCCTCATGTTTTGTTAAGACTTCAATTCCTTCAGTGGTAATCACTGCACTGCCTTCAATTAACGACGCCAAATCATGGATGGATAGCGCGCCTTGTGTTTCTCTTGCAGAGCCAAATATATCACATAAATATGCTGTATCTGCAAGACTTAGACTATCAGCGAAATCCTGTAAAAAAGCTTGTGTACGTGTAAATGTATGTGGTTGGAAAACAGCTACTAGCTCACGCCCCGGAAATTTTTGACGAGCTGATTGAATCGTTGCACGGATTTCCGTTGGGTGGTGGGCATAGTCGTCTATTAAAACATTATTGCCAATATCCGTTTCTGTAAAACGTCTTTTTACACCTTTGTAACTATTTAAACGTTCCTGAATAATGTCTGGTGAGATACCTTCATACTGACAAAGTGTAATAACAGCTAATGTATTTAAAACAGCATGATCCCCAAACAATGGGATAAAGAATGTACTGTAAAATTCATTGCGCACGAAAACATCAAATTTAGTACCCTCTGTTGTTTTATCCACATTACGGGCTTCAAAATCATTCTCTTCTCCAAAACCATAATAAACAACAGGTACCTTTGCTTGAATACGTTGTAAATGTTCATCATCACCACAAGCAATAATTGCTTTTTTCACCTGTAAAGCCAATGATTGAAAGGCAGAATAAACATCCTCTATATTAGCAAAATAATCTGGATGGTCAAAATCGATATTAGTCATGACAGCGTAATCTGGATTATATGCTAAGAAATGACGGCGGTATTCACACGCTTCCATCACAAAGAATTCTGCATTTTCATGCCCAGCTCCTGTTCCATCACCGATTAAATAAGAAGTGGGTTTATATCCTCCGACAACATGTGACATTAAGCCAGTTGTTGAAGTTTTACCATGTGCACCTGTAATGGCAATTGATGTATAATTTCCAATGTATTCTCCTAGGAACTTATGATAGCGAATAATCTCTACACCAATTTCTCGTGCTCGCACTAATTCAGGATGATCATCAGGAAAAGCATTTCCCGCAATAATTGTCATACCTTCTTTAATATTATCTGGATTAAATGTAAAAATTGGAATATTACGTTCACGTAACGGCTGTTCTGTGAAGAAATATTTATCAACATCTGAGCCCTGAACTTGTTCACCAGCATCAAACAAGATTTGTGCAAGCGAACTCATGCCAGAACCTTTAATGCCTGTGAAATGAAAAACTGTCATTAATTAAACCCCCCGGGAATATCAATATCCCATCTATCATCTATTAGGTGTACCGTATTATTTCACCAATTGTTAGGTATTAATACCTTTAAACGTGCTAAAAAATACGTACTTGTCATCACATCTTGTCTATTATAGCACTATTTATGCACAAGGATAAATGTGTAACTTTTCTAAAAATACTAATTTCGACGTAAATAAGATAATCTATACGAAATCCATGCAATTCTTATTCAAACATAGTAATTAAATCTTCTTCTGTAATATAACTTTCACGTGGTTTGCTGCCTCTCGCCTCAGACACAAATCCATGAGATTCTAACATATCAATTAATCGGGCAGCACGATTATAGCCAATGTGGTATTTGCGCTGGATTAAGGACGTAGAAGCTCCCCCCTGTTCAAACACAAATCGGCAAACTTCCTCGAATAAATCATCCTGCTCTGCAGAAATCTCCGTTTTCTTCAAAAGCTCCTCCTGATCAAAAATATAATCAGGTTCACCCTGCTCACGGACATGTTCAATAATGGACTCGATTTCCTCATCAGTCACAAATGTCCCCTGTAATCGTACTGGTGCGGACATACCGTTCCCTAAATATAACATATCGCCTCGTCCAAGTAATCTTTCTGCTCCTTGCCCATCTAAAATTGTGCGAGAATCTATTTGTGAAGATACTGCAAAGGCAATACGTGTAGGAATATTTGATTTAATTAGACCTGTAATCACGTCAACAGACGGTCTTTGTGTTGCAACAATTAAATGGATACCACATGCACGTGCCTTTTGTGCAATACGACAAATCGCTTCCTCAACATCAGCTGGAGACATCATCATTAAATCAGCTAACTCATCAATGACAATAAGCATGTAAGGCAATTTAAGGCTATGTTCATTATTTTTATCTGCTAAAGCATTATACCGTGTAATATCACGTGCACCTGCATGAGCAAATAGCTGATAGCGTCGCTCCATCTCCTCTACTGCCCATTTTAATGCAGCTGTAGCTGCCTTAACATCTGTAATAACAGGGCTAACTAGATGAGGAATATGATTAAACGGAGCCAGCTCTACCATTTTAGGGTCAATAAGCATTAGCTTTAATTCATGAGGAGCAGCTTTATATAACAAACTAACCAAAATCGAATTTATACAAACTGATTTTCCTGAACCTGTTGCCCCTGCAATTAAACCATGGGGCATTTTACGCAAATCGATCGTTACTGGTTTCCCAGTTAAATCCAGACCCAAAGCAGCTTCTAATGGTGATTCTGATTCAAGGAAGGAGGCACTATTTGTTACTTCTGATAATCGAACAGCGCGAGAGACACGGTTCGGAATCTCAATTCCAATAGAACTCTTTCCAGGGATAGGCGCTTGAATTCGAATATCTTTCGCTGCTAATGCTAGCTTTAAATCATCTGCCAAATTACGGATCTTACTAACCTTTGTACCATGGCTAACTGTTATTTCAAATTGCGTGACAGCAGGTCCTTGCATGATGGACTCAATTTGAGCAGATACTTGGAAATATGAAAGTGCTTCAACTAAGGTATCTCCCTGCTGCTCCATCCACTCTGTGTCTTGTGTTTTTTCCTCAGGTGGCTCTAAATATTCATCTGTCGGCTTTTGATACACATGAACAGGCTTTGAAGGATTTCCCTTCTCTTGAATTCCTCCGAGAGTTTCGTTTGAAGATTGCTCTTGATCGTCCATTTTAGCCTCTTCGTTTAGCGACCCAACATTTTCACTGAGATATTCATGTTCGATAATTGATGGTGCCTCCATATCAGTAGTCGCTGAAATTTCATGTTGACTATCTAATTCTGGAACTGTCTTTTCTAAGGTTGATACGCTAGCCAGTGTTGCTACTGGTGCCATTGTAATGACAGAGACACTATCTGACGAAGCATTGATTGGAGAATTTGGAATAGACGACTCTATTTTCTCTACCTGTTGAGCTGTTACTCCGTCTTCCTCTACCTCTAATCCAATAATCTGAGTAGAAACTGGATGTTTTATTTCTTCTTGTATGGATGGTACTAATGGATGCTCGTCATCAAAGCTTATCGCTTCAGAAGACTCGCTTTGCTCATCTTGCTTTTTTTCAACAATAGTAGATGGCTTTAATTGTTTAGATTGTTGTTGAATTCGCCATTTCTCTTTATCCGTTTTTAACATTAATACATTAAAAGGAATACGACTTTTATCTTGCTTTGGGACAGCCTCAAGTGATTGATCTTCTAACATTTCCTGCTCAATAACTTCATTTACTGGCGGTTGAACTACTGTTACTTCACCAATATGAATTGTAGAATTTTCAATTTGAACCTGTTCCACAATAACTTCCTTCACATGAATTTCTGATTGGTCCGCCGTAAGTTGCTCGACATCCAATTCATGCTGAACAGCCTCTTTTACTTGATCCTCAAACGCAACAGCAATAGAGGTTGTTTGGGGAAGGGGCAATTCTGCTTCTGCTTGCATCACATCGTCAGAATCGCTTATTTCTTGTGAAAAATCTTCATCAAACATAATCGGTTGCTTTGTTGATGTTTCAAAGGATTCTGGCATTTCAAATCGTTCAGAGACCTCTTCCTGTACTGGGCGAATTGGCTCTTTTTCTTCTAGTATATTTTCGAAAGCCTCATTTGTTGTCGTTTCTTTTAAAACCTTAGGCTCTGTAGGTATTGAAAACTCCTTTTTGTCGAGTTCTTCCTTGCGTTTATCCAATAATTGTTCTATAGGACTAGGCTTGGCAAATCCATAAACTGGTGAAGGTACATCACTCGGTACAAAACGTTTTCGATTAACAGGCATACTATTTTCTATCGTTTTTTCTGGTGAACTATTATTCTCTTTTGGTTTAGGTGTTGGTTGCTCATTTTGCGCATCCCGAAAAACTAAACTTGCTTTTGAACGGTACCCTTGCTCAGGTTGATTTTTTGTCATGGTTGTTCTGCCAGTTCGCTTTGAACGATTAGCTAATAATTCCCGAATACCAGAAACCTCCACATCATAAACACTAGAATCTACAATATGTTTATTTAAATGCTTTGGCAGTGATAATTCTTCGATTTGTCCATAATAATCATCTTCCATTTGATTAAATACATCTTTTGATTGCGATGTAGATGTTGGAGAAGGTGATATTTCCATATCCTCAATTAACGGGAAACGAAAAGTTTTTTGTTTTGATGCAGGTGATTCTTTCACATGTTGCTGCTCAGTCTGTTCATCGTAGTTTTCATACATGTCTTCGTATTCGTATTCATTGTCATCTTTATTTATAAATTTATTAATTTGTTTTTTAAACCAATTCACTCTATTTCACTCATTTCTCATACACTTCATTTATAGCATTGTCTATATCAATTACGCCCTAGCGCAATTGTGTCTGGATTTTTTCAAGCTAGTAGAAAAGCTCCTCTTCAAAATCCCTGACATCCGCCAGGGACTTTATCTTGATTCAGCAGGCGGTTACTGAATAGGAAAACCACATTCATCTCGACACCTATAGAGGTGTGGGAGTCTGTTTTCTGTATCTGCCGCTAC
>Ga0213828_1001529_pt1 | contig 18726 bp, 20 predicted proteins | sample MC6MC0897MG_FD_180664 | JGI IMG/M metagenome (GOLD analysis project Ga0213828, IMG submission 180664) | Enriched soil aggregate microbial communities from Iowa State University, Ames, United States - MC6-MC0897-MG | ecosystem: Environmental > Terrestrial > Soil > Unclassified | place: USA: Iowa... | reverse complement strand
GGCGTACCAGGATTCTCTGGGCGGTGGCTCAACCCCCGCCGGGAGCGATACAAGTCAAGAGCAGGATGCCTCGCCTGGCGCGCAGCCGGAAAATGCCGGCTCACAGGGTCAACAGTTCAATGAAGCTGCGCTTCCGGCCGGGGCTGATTCGACAAGCGGCAAAGACGTCGACGGCGAGAGCCGATGAGCGGCAGCCATGTGGCGATGGAAGTATACAGGCACTGGGAGAGTGCAGTTTCGGTATGGCAAATTGCTAGCCTGGGCGGAATTTTACCCGCCCCGGGTTGTCTTGGACGGTGACGCGCAATCGTGTGCGTATCTTGATACCTGACTCGGATCGCTTGGCGGAGGCTTGGCATGGATGACAATCAACTGGAAGACCAGCTGCGGCGGCTTCTGACCGGTCTGGCTGACCAAGCCATCGTGCGTGGTGAGCAGTTTATCTACGATGGTGGTGAACTCTACGCTGACGACGTGGCGGAAATCGGGCTGGTGGCGGTGTTGTGCATCGCCCAGGCGCTGTCCGAGCGCGCCGGGTTGGGCGGGTTTGGTTATGAATTCCAGATGGCTGCGCCTGCCAATCCGGTTTTCCCGATTCATGCCAGCCCTCCGCAGGTGCTGCCGGACTTCTTCAAGGTGGCGCCTTTTGTTTCTGCGGTTTTTCACAGTGAAGTGATGGATGCCAGGCAGGATCTGACCCTGCTCTACCACGCTGCTGTCCTGCGATTGCAGTAAGTATCCGTAGCGTGAAGCGAGGCTGGCCGAGTGGGGTACAGGGATTCGGTCCTTTTTCGGTATTTTGACCAGGTAGTGTCAATACCAACAGGCAGCGAGCGATTTTCCACATTTAGCGCAAGGAAGTTTTTATGCACGACGAAGACAGTTCAAATGCAGGGAATGGCCCAGCCGTCGAGCTGCCGCCTGGTGTGTTTCCGCCGATGGCGGGCTACACCATCGGAGATCTTCTGGCGGTAGCCAATGCCCCTTTCGAGGCATTGCTGGAAAGTCACGATATCGACCCTGGGCTGATTCGTGAAACGGTGATTGCACTGGCCCAGCACTTGTACGCGGCATTCGAAAGAGAGGACGCCCAGTACCAGATTGCCTCGTGGTATCAAAAGCCCTATGACCAGCCTGGGAAGCGCCAGCTCAGTATGGAGATCATCGCCGAGCAATTCGGCGTCATCACGCTGAAGGCGACGGCTGAATCATTGAAGGGATCACCGTTGCTCGGCCTGGGCAAGGCGTTTTATCTGAGCCTGGTCGAAGCAGCCGGGCAGGCCATAAAGACGCATATTCTGAAGTTGAATCAGGGCTGATCGCGGCAGTGTGTTCATAGGGATATGAAGTGAATAATACAGTTTATTTTAGTGTCTACATGGATGGCACCGACAACAGCAAGGACAGGGACACACCCCTCGGTAGCCATACCAATGTGGCCAGGCTTTATGAGTACGACACCGCACATGGCACCAACCTCTCCCTCAACTCTGGCGCGGCGCCCCGCAAGTATGGCCCTGGCGGCCTTACCGGCCAGTCGGAGAAAATTTACCTCGATGGGGTGGGGAGCCAGAAGGGTAATGCGCCAATCGCCTTGATCGAGCGAGGCACAGGGCGCGGCAGCCAGAACCGGATCGAGCAGGCTTATGATGCCTTCGTCACGTTCTGCAACAAGAACCCTGATCTGAACATTGAATTGAATGTGATCGGCTTTAGTCGAGGGGCGGCGCAGGCCCGTGCTTTTACCAACGAGGTGATCGACCGTGGCGTGCCCCGACTCGACAGCCAGTGGAAAGCCACGGACGATTACCTGATCCCGCCGGGTGAGGCTGAAATCAACAAGCTTGCCATTTTTGACACGGTTGCCTCGTACGGTATTCCCATTACTGAAAGCCACGTCAGGAAAAACCTGGAGATCAGTCACAACGTCAAGTCCACCACGCACTTGGTGGCCATGCATGAATACCGTGCGACATTTCCCTTGACCAGTGCGCTGCGCAATGACGACAACTCGCGCATCGAAGAGGTCAAGTTTGCAGGGGCGCATTCGCAGGTTGGGGGTGGCTATCGTAATGACTTGCTGGCCGCTGGCCCGCTTGCATTCATGTATGACCGCTTGAAGTCAGCAGGCGTGGAGCTGGGGAATTTTCCGGCCAAAGAGCTTGAACGTATCGAGCAATATAATGCGTTGATCAAAGACCCCGAGCGGTTGCAAGAGGCTTTGATTGACTCCCGGTTGCTCAAGGGTAATGAAGCGTTCAAGCGGGAAGCGGATGGGTCCTACACCCGCATCAATAACCGGCCGTTTCCTGCTGAGAGTGGCACATTGAATTTTATCGGGTGGGGAAGCACGTCCGGTTTTCTCGCATGGCAACAAAAACCATTCGACCATCCAGTGAGCGGTCGTAAAGTCATTTTCGAAAATGATCGCTCGCTCGCTGCACCTCTCATCCAGCAAATAGGCAGCCATGTGGGGCAGACGCTGGCTGGGTGGAACGGCAAGCTCAGCAACGTTTCAGCCGTGCCGGATAGCCCTTCGGAAAACATGGCTGGCGCCATGGAGCTGATCGATGACGACTTCGATGCCAATGCCGCCGAGTCGCGCAAGCAAGTGGCAGAGCTCTCGTCATTGCTCGCGGGCTCAAAGCCTGAGGTCGAACATATCCAGCGCCTGGCCCTGAAGGAAGTGCCTATACCCGGCGCGAGCGTGTCGGCGAAGTATGCAGTACTTCGGGTCGACCCCGAAGGTTCTTCTGCCTTTGCTGACCTGGGCTTTGGCTACGAGGCCGCCCGCATTGTTGCCGATGCCGGTGAGTTGACCCGCAACCGAGGCTCGCTGAGTATCAATGACCCGATTGCGCTCCACGATACCAATGGCAATGTGGTGGGCAGCCTGGAGGCTGTGCATGAGGCGCCGGCATTCGCGGGTGAGCGCGGCGTCCTGATCGCGATAGACATGCAGCAGGTGGCGCCGGGTGCACAGGCGGGGGTCATCCGCGAGGGCCTCACTCAGGTTGCGCAATGGATCGTAGAACGGCCGGAAAGCAGTTTGAAGGACGAATACGAAATTGCCGGGGCGGATGGCAGGCCACTGGTGCGTGCCATGGTTGACTGCCCTGTTGTGCCCGAGCAGCAGCGAACCGTTACCTGGGAGGCCCCAGAGCCCTGAGTGAGGCAATGCTGTTACACATACGGGCGATGGCAAACACTGCAGTAACGCTTTTTGCAACCTGCTTGCTTAGAATGCACCTGTTGCCGGCGATGGTCGGCCAGTCAATCGGTAAGGGTTAGAACATGAAAATCCACAAATACCAGCCAGGCAGCTTCATCGAGGTCGATGACATGGCGGGTGGTCGCCGTGTTGGCATGGTCTGCAAGGACGGCGTGACATTTTGGGATTTGCTCGATTCCGAGCGCTGCACGCCGCTGACGATTCATCCTTCAATGAATCCGCAAGAGCTGGGCAACCTGATGCAGTTCAGCCGGGACAAGGGGTTGGGTAAAGCGACCCAGGCACTGGTCGGCCACATGCAGGCGGCGGATGACCAGCGCCTGAGCGGCGACCCGCTTTTCGTCATGCGTGCCCTGTGGTTCGTGGCCAAGAAGGCGAGCGGTGAGGACTATGTTCCTGATGCCGGAACACTGCGATGGGCCTGCGAGCAGGCCCAGGCGCAGACGCAATCGGCGGAGCGTGTCCACCAGCTGGTTGGCCAGTACTGCTCGGCTTAGGCCAGAATGAAACGGCCCCTGCAGGGCCGATCAGTCTGGGCTCGGTGCTTGCGGAGTTGCCTGCTTGGCAACCTGGTGCTCATGCAGGGCGGCATAGCCGTCCACCGTGGCGCGCAGGGTGTGCAAGGCCTGGCTGGAGATGGCGCCCGGGCTGTGCCGGGCCAGCGCATCGTAAACGCTCTGGGCATCGAGCCGGTGCACGCCAAAGGCTTCATCCATTGTCGCTTGCTCGACGCTTTGCCAATTCACCGCAGTCGGCAACTCGTCACGAAGGCTGGCTGCTGCGTGCTTGCCGAACACGTGCGCCGCGCCGGCCTTTGCTTCCAGTTCGGGCAGGGCTTGTATGCGGCTGCGTATTTCATCCTGGCGGGCGCGACGCTCGACCGCGGCGTCCGGAGAGGCCAGCGCCATCAGTAGTTCGCCCACATTGGTAAAGCCTTCACTCTCGAAGATCTCTGCGACCTTGCGTGAGCGTGCTTCATCTCTGGGCAGGAAGATGGCTACGCCATTGTCATAAGGCTGCGGCAGGTCGCCCCAGTAGTGGGTGGCCTTGAAGTCGCGCATGGCATCGAGACCTTCAGCGAAGAACACGTCCTTGGTGACGGCGTAGATGGCGTAGTCATCATTCAGCTGGGCAGCGGCTTCGGCATCGAGGCCGTTACGGACAAGGCGGCCTTGCAGCGCAACAGTTTGCTGCAACTGCCTGGCGACATGCTGGGCGGCGACGAAATGATGCGAGCCACCGCTGTTGGCCAGGTACAGTCCGTCATCCCAGTCGTACTGGACCAGGAAGTCGCTGGTGCCATGAACAATGCCGATCTCGGGCCAGCGCAGGTTTTGCGCAAGCCCTTCCTGGCTCACATCCTGGATGAACGCCTGGCAGGCCTGTTCCGCCATCTGCTGCATGGAGTAGAAACGATACAGGTCGGACTTGGAGGCCGACAGGCCCGTCACGTCAGCTATGTCACAGGTGAAGTGTGCCGTGGTTTCGCTGCTGCCCAGTCGGGCGAGTGCCGGGATATGCCGGTGCTCGCTTTGATAGTGGCCGTTGCTGGCGCGCCAGCCTCTGACTTCGCCGCGCTTTTCGCTGCCCTGGCTGAAACCGATAGGGTTCGGCCACTCATGCCAGCGCACCACGCTCGATGAGGCGATGACGGCGGCGGTGTCATCCACCCGCATTCGGATGTTCGGCGCCTGCGCGATGACCCGGCGCAGCCGGGCGGGGATGCCCAGGTCGTCCTTGACCGTTTCCAGAAACTTGGCAGCCAGTGTTCTGAAGCTCATGGCGTGACTCCATTCAACGCAGGGTGATTGGCACTTACTGGGTGACGCGCTGCACTGCGTCCGCTGCCTCGCGCGCTTTGCGTTTGAGGGTTTTCACCACCGTGCGTACATCGTACGAACAGCTGATGTAGGTATCGCTGCCGTCTGCATAAAGCCACAGGTCATGGTTGCCGACTTCTTTCTTGTAGTCGCCAACCTCGTCCTTGGGAATGTCGGCCAGCTTGGCGACCATCTGGATGCTTTCGCCGCTGAATGCGCCGCCGTAGGCGTTGAAGTCGCCTTCGCCATTGGAACCAGGGTGCAGCGACAGCCGGGTGACGGGACGGCCGTACACGTCCAGCGGGTTTGGAACGGTGAATTCACCGTCGGACAGGTCCGATGCCTGGACGATGGCTTTACCGTTCGCGGCCTTGATCAAGGCCTCGAATTGCTCGGGCGATACATTGCGTTTGCAAGTGAGCGCCTGGGTCAGGCGGGCACTGGCTTCTGACGGGTCGATTTTGTCTGCGTAGGCCGAGGTGCAGGCGAGCGAAACCAGGAGCGGCAGGGCGAGTTGCAGGGGGTTCATGCGTCAGATCCTTCTGGATGACAAAATGCTATCAATTTGAGTTGTCAGAAAAATGTTTTTTGCATGGGGCGAGTGTGCGCTACGCCTTGCCCACGGTCAAGCGATCAGCTGCTCATGCGCAGGATTCAAACCTTGACGGGGCAAGGCCTCAAATTCATACTCGCTATCCATATCAACATTTTTCTAACAGGCCATTTTGATAATTGACAGGACGTCGAGCAGTGGCTGACGCACTTCGCTGTCAGTCGTTGCGGCGTTTGCGCTGGACCTTGCCGTTCAGCTGGCCCTTACAAGGAGTTTTCTGGCATGTCCTACCCATTACCTCCACTTGCCGTGGAGCCGGGCCTGAGGGTGGTGGGCGATCGCCGCGCAGCCTTGTGGCTGTTGTCGGTGCCTTTGCTGGCGGCGCTTGTCGCTTTTGCCATCGCGGTCATTGCAACCCTGATGGGTGAAATGGCGCAAGGATCACCCCGTTTCTACGCCGCCGCGCTGTCCTTTTCGACCTTGCTGCTAAGCGTGATGCTGCTGCCTGCGTACCTGTTGAGTCTGGGCTGGTACGCATGGTGGACGCGCGAAGGTGACCATCATCGTCTGCGCCTGGGCCTGTGGCTCGCGCCGCTGGTAGCGGTGTTGTTCGCATGGTTCCCGGCCACGCTGGTTCCCGGGTTGCAGCCGCTTGGCCAGGATGCCATCGACCCGCTGCGAACCTATTTGCTCGCAGGCATGCTCACCCTGTTGCTGGGGTATGCCTGGTCCGTCATCGTTTTCGTGATCCTGCGGTACTGGAGAGATGTATGAACACCATGCTTGCCACCCCACGCAGCGTACTGCCGCTTGTTCTGGCCGTCATGTCGGCGGTACTGGCGCCCAGGGCTTTCGCAGGGTTCGAACTGGTAGAAAGCCCCGCGGCGCCGGTCCCTTATGCCGCACCTTCTGCCCCGGGGCAGGACACAGCGCACATGCAGCAGACCATCAACGCCTTGAATGTCGAGATCCAGAGCCTGCGGGTTCGTCTGGCGGCTGCAGAGGCCGATGCCAATGCTAGCCGCCAGGAGCTGCTGGCAATTCGTGCGCGGCAGGACCACATCCAGTCCACGATCAACCACATGACCCTGAATTTCGCCTTCGGCCACTCACGCTTCAGCCCCAGTGCCGATGATGGCGACGTTCTGGTGCGCTCCGCGCAAGATGCACTGCAGGTAAAGATCGTTGGTTTCACTGACGGTGTGGGCACGGTAGAGGCGAACCGCCGTGTTGCCTTGCTCAGGGCCCAGGCTGCGAAGATGTACCTGGTTCGCCGCGGGGTGGCGGCGGCGAAGATCAGTGCCGAAGGGCAAGTGGGCGATTACATTGCCCCGAACGACACTGCAGATGGCCGCGCCGCCAACCGCCGGGTTGAATTCGAGTTTTTCGGTCAGTATCAGGCAAGTACGGCCGCCAATCGTTAACGACCAGGGCCATGCCGATTGGTCAGGCCTGCAGGCGCTGGTTGTCCAGGAACAACCGCGCCTCGGCGGCCGCGGCGATGGTGGCGTCGGCCGGCGCCTCCCAGGCTACCCCGTTGTAGCGCAGGCTGTAGCTTTCGCGGCAGGAGTGAAAGCCGATATGGGCCCAGTCAATGCTTTCACTGCCAGCCCATTCACCCAGAATCTCCGACCTTGCTGCACCAGCCGCCCGGCGCTTTTCGATCTGCCCGACCACATCGGCGAACAGGCGCAGGTTTTCAAGGTCGATGCTGACCGAGGCGGGGCCGATGTTCAGCACGCCGCCGACATTGCCGGGCGCGGGTTGAAATGCACAGTGAAACTGATGGGTCATTGCTACATCCTTGAAGTTTGGGCTGCAAACATACAAAACACGAACCACTGCCGGTTGGACCTTTCAGCAGGTTGAAGTTCAGTCTAGCCGAGCCGGTGCAAGGAGTTGGACCATGTATACGCTGTATGAACTCGAGGCTTTTGTGGCGCAGGCCATCAGTGGCGATATCTTTGCGCAGGCAGGGGGTGGCTTCGTCAGCGTGATGGCCAAAAGCTCGCCTGCCATCCAGAAGGACATTCCCGCGGCTTTCGAGATGTACACGCTGCTGGAGCATTACCTGAAATCACTGCCCGTTCGGCATGCTGCAATCGGCTACGGCGCAAAAATGCTCGACCTTGAGCCGGGCATCGTGGTTGATGACGACGGGCGCAAGGTGATCGCACTGTTGCCGATTCAGGCCAACCAATTGGCCCAAGTGGCCTTCTGGCTGGCCGATGCATTGCCCAGCCAGGAGGTGAAGGCGATGCCCGGGACGCTTGCGTTGATGTTCAGCGTTGAAACCCACGAAGGTACGGAACACTTGCTGCCGGAATGGATGGCCGTATTTTATGTCCAAGGGGATGCAAGGCATTGTGTGCCGATTCTCGCGCTCAAGTCTGTGCTGGAGGACGAGCGATTCGGGGGTGACTGGGTAGCGGTTGCCTTGCACAGGCTGACTGATTTTTCTTTGCCTCAGGCGGATGCCCAGCAGGCCGCCGGGGCAGAAGTACACACGACAAAGTAGCCCTGATCCGCCCCTTTGGCGGGCAATGGGCTGAACGATTCACCCTGAACCTGATGTCGGCAGCGCGTGTGCTGGCGATTTGCAGATGCCTGGAGGCAGCAATGGACCATAACTGGGGTGCAGGGCGGCGCAGTGGCGGCCTGGATGGCGGGTATACCGGGTCGCTTGATCACGCGATCTCCAACCTTCATGTCGGCCGCAGTCAAGGCCGCAAGGAAGGCCTTGAGGAGGGCCACAAGGAGGGCTTTGAAGAGGGGTACTCGCAAGGCTGGTATGCAGGGGCGGCACGTGCCAACGAAAAACTGGAACCGCTGCGTGACTATGTTCGCCAGTATTTCGACGAAGCAGTGCAACTGCGGGCCGAAGTAGAGCGCCAGCGTGAATTGATCAAGCTGATGCACGGCCAGATGCTGCAGTTTGCACAGGCCAGGCGCGCCGGGGCGGAGCAGGGCGGAGCGCAAGCAGGGCTGGCCGAAGAGGTTGCCGCGCTCAAGAAAGCCAATCGGCTATTGCATGCAACCATCGATTCGATGGAAGCGCAGTTCCAGTCCACGTTCGCGCAGTCCGGCCTGAAGACGCAGCAATACAATCGAACCCTGGTGTTCGCGCATGCGGCGCAGGGGCTTGTGGCCGAGCTGGTTGCCGATGGCACGCCTGAGGCTCAGGCGGTACGTGAGCGATTCGTGGAGCACTACCGGCAAGAGGTTGCGCAGAGCCTGCGTGAAGGCGATATCCAGATCGCCCCGGAGCTCGATGAGGCGTTTCAGAAACAGCTGCCCGAAATGCATCGGTTCATCATCGACATGCTGCAATCGGTTGCACCCCGGCCAGAAGCGGGTGAACCTGACCCAATGCCGTAGGCGCCGGGCCAGGGCAGCTGTCTGTCGCAAAGGTTACCGAGGGGTTATTGAGCGGGCTGGTCGATTGCTGGTGGCGGCGCTGGCTGAGGCGCGTAGGGCGACTCGTGGCCTGGGTTGGCGGGGGCATCACCCGGCGAGCCCTGGCTGTCGATGGGTACGCATACCAACGCCGTGCGTACCTGCGCAGGGTATTGCTGCACTTCGTAGCCATAGGCCGGCGGCTGTCGCATTTCCGGGGCCTGGCACGTGCCTTCGATCACGCCCTGGCGAGGGGTGGAGAAGTCACAGCTTTCGCCTTCGTAACGATTGGCGCACGAGCGGTAAGCGGCCACCGGCGTGACCTGCTTCGGTACAGGCACGTAGATGGTGGTGTTGCGTGGCAGCTCCTGCCACTGCTCCTCAGGGGCCGCGGGGGCGTCCTGCGCCAGAGTGGTATGCGCCATGGCCAGCGCGCCGAGCGCCAGCACTATCGTCATGGTTGCTTTCACAGAGCCCCTCCAGCCGTCACATGCCGGGTTCATAGTCCGAACCACTGCGGTTTGCGGGCGCAGGCTCGCTGTGGTCAAGGCCTGCGTCCACTTCCACGCCGCGCTCTTTCATCTCGCTGATCATGTATTCATAGCCGACCGTGAAGTGGGCCAGGTCGTAGCCAGGGTCGGCTTGCTTGATCTTCGAGGTCAACTGGACGATTTCCAGTTTCACCGGGTCCGGGGTTTCGTCGGTGTCCCAGTTGCCCGAGTTGTTTTCCAGGTTGTTCAAGTGGAAGGCCTGGCTGAAAGCCTTGCCATCCACCGTGATTTCCTTCGCCAGCTTCTCGTACAGGTTCTTGCCACCCAGGCCCTCTTCCAGGCTGGCGTCGACCACCCGCAAGAAGTCCAGATGGGCCTCTGGTGTGGCGGTGACTTCTTTCCAGTTGCTGTACTCTTTCATTCCGTTCTCCTTGCTTGGATGAATGCCTGCGCCCTCATGGCTCCCGTTCGGCATTGGCTGGGTGGTGAGCGTGTACGCGTGTCTGGCCTCAGGGAGTGAAACCGTTGTCTTGCGATGAGCCTGAAGGCTTGCCGCGGACCAGGCTGACGATGCCCTGCACCATTTCCTTCAGGCGCTCGAAAATGCGCTGCATGGCGTCTTGCAAACGCTCCAGGTGCGATTGCGATTCGCCTTCGAATGCGGGGGTGTTGCCTGCATTTTGATGCATGCTCTCGCTGGAGTTTTCCAGCCGGTTCTTGAGCTTGTCGTAATGCGGGCTGCCTTCGGTCTCGGGGTTCAGCAGCTCTTCCTGGGCGCGGCCGTACTGCCTGGCCCAGCCGGTGAGTGCCTTGTCCATGGCCTTCTTGCTGCCCTGAGCGTCAGGTGACTGCCCTACGGCTTCGACGAATGCTTCGTGCAAGTCGGTGAATTCACCGTCGGGTTTCATCTTCTCGATCACTTCGGGCACGGTAAGGCCGGTTTGTGCGGCGCGTGCTTCGATCTGCTCGCGAACCTGGGGCAGCTCGCCCGCGTTCCAGAAAGCCTGATGAGCCTTCTCGTAGTTGCTGGCGGCTTTCTCGACCTGATCCACCCGGTATTCGGACAGGCGGGGCAATACCTGCACCCGGCCAGCCAGCTCTTCAGCAAACGCAGACTCAACCGCAGCGGCAGGTTTTTCCTGCGTTGCCGCCTGCGCCGCAGAGGCCTCTTCAGGCTGCTTGCTCGTGCCTGCACGCAAGTTACTGGCCAGCGCGCTGGCACCCTTGCCCAGGCCTTGCATGGCTGCACCTGTCAGCGATGCCACACCACCCACCAGCTCGGCGCTGCCTTGCAGCAGGGTTTCGGCAGCGTTGCGCTCTCGCGCCTGCCGGTTGGGCGCATCTGCAGCATTGGCGGTATCCGACTCGTGGAGGGTGGCGTTGATGCGTCGCACTTCTTCCGGGTCGAGCGAAGCGCCTTCGGGCTTCAATTCGCCGGCAACCTTCATGATGGCGTCAAACACGCTTGCGTCGAAGTCTGGGCTGCCTTGTGCCGGGCTGGCATGTGGGGGTTGGCCAGCGCTCATCCCACCGGCTTCGACGTTGTAGGCCGGCAGTGCAGTTGCATCGATCGAGCGCGCTACCCAGGCGTCGCCCTGGTAGTCCATCAATACAGGTTCGCCGCGCTGCGCCGTTGTGCCGTGCATGGCCTGTTCAAGCCCTGCTCCCCACAGCGTCTGGTTGCCTTGGGGTGTTTCCAGGGTGACGTAGTAACTGCTCTGGTTGCTAGGCTCATGTTTGTAGGGCGCTGCGCCATGATGGACCAAGATGCCTGCATAACTCCGCCCTGGCTGGGCGGGCTGCCCGGCCGCAGAATCAGCGACGGCTTGATCAGGCTTGTCGAGTTCTTTGGGTTCCATCTGTGTTTACCTTTCGTGGGCGCCGCATTATTCAATGGATCTGGACACAGCTCCTTTCTGAGCACGCTGGTGCGCCCATTCGGTCTGTGCCCTTTGACCTGCCAATTTCTGCGACGCGTAAACGGCAAGCAATGCTTCAACTTTTTCCTTTTTGCGATAAATCGCTTCCGACAAGTAGTTGCTGACACCTATCGCCCGGTTGTAGTCAACCCATAGAGCGCGGCTGGAAACATGGGTGATGCTGTTGTTCCACTCGGCATCGCTGAACCGTCGGGTGGCTTCGGTCATCATCATTTCCGAAACCGACATGGTGTCGTAACCACCGATGGGTGGCGTCGGCAAGGCACCATAGCCATCGGCGTCGGACAAGTACATCGGTGGCGTCTTGCCGTCAGCCTCTGCCAGCGCCGCATCGGCATTGGCCGCTGCCACTTGCACGGGCTCGGCTGTGGAGTCTGGCGCAACACCGCCAGAAGGTACATTGCCGAACAGGATCTCGTGCTGTGCCTTGGTATCCTTGCCCAGGATGCGCTGATGCTCCGGGTGGCCATCCTGAATGGGGTAAGTTTGGCAGAAATAGGGTGCCGGGTCAGTCTTCCAGCCAATGCCGTCCTGACGCTTGAACACCGGTGGCAGCTGGGCGGGGTTGAATGGCCCGCGCTGTGCGTTTTCGGTGAATGCCTTGGCCCTGGCGGCGTCTTTGGTGGATGTGCCGTAGGTGAAGTGCAAATGCTTGGTCATCGAGCTACTGGGGGTATTGCCCGAAAGGCCCAGCTGTTGCCCGGGTTTGACCTGGGCCTTGCGCTTTACGCCGTTGGCAAAGCCGCTGAGGTGGTAGTAGGCGACGATATCGCCGTTGGCCCGTTTGATCAGCACGGCGTTACCCGCAGACCCTAGCGCCCCGGCGAAGGTGATTTCGCCCTCGGTGGTGGCATAGACCGGTTGCGACGCGCCACTGGTGGAAAAGTCCAGGCCATCGTGCATGTGCGCTTTCTGGTTGGCCGAGCCAAAGTTGCCCGAGCCACCACCACGGAATTTGCCGAAACGACCAGAAACAACTTCCTTGTCGGTTGGCGATACCATGCAAGTGTCTGCAACGGCACTGTGGGCGCAGGCCAGCACGCCCAATGTCACAACGCCGCGCAAGATCGTTTTTTTCATCCCTTGCGCTCCGTCACTTCACGCTCTGCTGCATGTTCTGCCTGGCAGCATCCGTTGCCGCTTTGCTGGTCAGGGTCTGTCCGCCAGCTGTGCTGACGTTCATCGATACCAGCGACGCCAACTGAGCTTCCATGTTTTCGTACTGCCGGTACTGCTTTTCCTGGATGGCCAGGTCCAGCGCCTTGATCTTCAGCAACTCGACCAATGCACCGCGCTCGTTCTGTGCCGCCATGACCCGCGCCCAGCTGTCGTACTCCGCCGTGTTGCCCGAATAGCGCTTCACTTCGTTACGGAAATGCACTGCCAACGGCAGGTCGGTACCTGTTTCCTTGCCTTCAACGCCGGAGTAGTCGAGCTGGATCGCCTTGAGGCTGGACAGCGCAGGTGAAACCAGTGCGTCCTTGCGGGCTTTGGAAAGGGAGTAATCCTCGGCAGCAGACGATTTGCCCGCCGACGACGGGACCGGGCCGTCTGGCAGGCCGGCAACGTTGTTCACGAACCCGACCTTTGCCTTGTACAGGGTTTCGTTTTCCATGGCGGGTTCGAACAAGGTGGCGACGGTGAGGTCGGCGCCCGGCATCGTGCCCACCGATTTGCACAGGCCAGAGTCTGCCTGGTCCTGGGTGCAGAACGGCTTGCGTGCCTCTATCAGTGCTGTCTGGGCGCTGATAGGTTCGGCGTAGGTGCCCGGTGCGGCCACGATCTCGGCCTTGACCCGCTGGCGAACCTCGGTGCCCATGTCGGCATCGCGGTTGCTGATCAGCGTACGGGTAGAGAAAATCTTGCAGGGCGAATAGCCTTGCCCGAACTCGCCGCCGTAGTCGAAGCGCGCCTGCTTTACCCGCTGTGTCTGGGCCAGTACGTTGAGTGCCGTCGCTGTCTGCTGCGCTGCATTGCGTCCGGCCTCGGCAACCGTGTTGGCTGCAAGGGCTTTCTGCTTGGTCATTACCGCAATGGCCGACGTCAGGCGTTGGCTTTCGGTTTCGAGCAAGGCAGAGAGGGACGCATCGACAGCAGAAACGGCTGCGTTGAGCGCCTTGGTAGCCTCCGAGAACGCGGGGGCTACGGTATTTTCCTGGTATTGCGGTGGGCAATAGGCCCAGGCCAGGGTGGAGGTCAGGGCCAGCGATACGCCGAATGAAACCTTCCATCTGCGCGCATCGCGTGTTTCGTCGAAATCCTTTTTCATGGCTACCTCACTTTACCGACCGTGCAGCGGTTTCAGACAATACCTTCTGGTACCGCGCTTCCAGCGTGGCGTCGAGGCTGTCGGAGGAGGCGACCACCAGCGTTGCCAGGTTGGCGAGCAGGCGTTGGTTCTGCTCGTACTGCTGCTGATGAATCCATACCTCAAGCCCACCCATCTTGGCCGCCTCTACCAGCAACCCGCGCTGGGTCTGGCGTGCCAGGTTGCCTGACCATTGTTCCGCTTCCTTTCCACCGAAGTACTGGTTCACACGCAGCTTGAGCACTTCATTGGGGGACTTGTTGCCGAAGCCCGCGCTGCGGGTGTTGGCTGCGTTGATCATCGACAGGCTGTAGGCCGGTACTGAGAGCAGCGAGTCCTTGCGATTTTTCTGCACCATGTAGGTTTCACCGGCAGGCGTCGCACCGGCCTCTTTGCTCAGCGCCTGATCCGGCGGGCCCATCACATGCTGGATATAGGCCGTGCGTGCCTCGGTGGTCAGCGAGTTTTCGTCCGCTGGCTCGAACAGCAACGCTGCGTTGGTATCGCCGCCTGGCAAGGTGCTGAGCGTGCACAGGCCGGCATTGGCTTCAGCTTCGGTACAGAACTTGTCGCGATGCTGCTTGAGCCGTTGCTGCATGGCCTGGCCCGTCGAGGCAACCAGGCGCCCTGGCGATGCGTCCAGTTCACCAACCGACGCTTTGGCCTTGGCCGCCATGGTGCTGAAGGCGATGTCCATCGACTTGTTCTTGGCCACCGTGCCGCAAGGGTCAAAGCCCTGGCCGGTCGCTGCGTTGAAGTCGAGGTAGGCTTTGGCAACAGCGGTGTTCTGCTGCTGGGCGCGGATGGCGTTGACCAGTTGCTCGGATGTCTGCCGGTTGTTGTCTGCTACTACGTTGGCAGACAGCGCTTCCTGCTTGGTGGCAATGGCCACTGCCGAAATGATCTGCTCGAACTTGTACGACATCTGGGTACCGAAGCTCGTGCCAAAGGCCGCTATGTTGGCGGACACGGTTGCTGTCAGCGCTGCGATCTGGGCGTTGGTCCAGGCTTCTGCCGGGCCGAAGCCATACAACGCGCCATACGAAACACTCGAGAGCATCGTCGAGCCTGCGACGATGCTGGCCAGTTTGAGCCGAAAATTCATATCACTGCCCTGTGAGCATTGGCACGCGACGGTCCGTCACCTGCCCAACAAGAGAATTGGCAGCCATCGCGCTCATCGCCGAGGCAGCGAGCTGTTGCGACTGGGCGTCATTGCAGGCCACCGAGGTGCAGTCGATGTGCGCTTCGGCACGTTGGTCGGTGATCATCGCGGTATAGGCGTAGGCTGCCGCCTCGCCTTCGGGGGCGAGGGTCTTTTCACTGAACGGCCCTGCGTAGTCCACGTCCCAGCCCTGCATGCCGTTGGCATTGAGCGCGCACATACCCTGCCTGGCTTCGGACACCGTGCAATAGGTATCCCGGTGCATGGCCAGGGTGGCCTGGTCGGCACCCGCCCTGGAGCCGACCCGCTGTGAGGCATAGGTTGCCATCAGCCGCGCTGCATCCTTGTCACGCTGTGATACCGCCTCGACGAAAAGCTTGCCCTGCTCCTGGGCAGTGCACTTGATGGTCACCGGCTGCCCGACTGCGGAGTCGAACGAGGTCGCGGCTTTCATCACCCGGTCGGACATGTCGATGGCCCCTACCGCGTTGGCAAGCTGCTTCTTCGAATCGCTGTCCATTTGCGAGACAACGTTGGCCGACAGCGCGGTCTGCTTGACCGTCACCGACCAGGCACTCATTTCTGTCTGCATGGTGCTGATGAAGGTCAGCACCGAGGCCCAGGACAGCGCCTGGGCCGGCAGCGCAGTTGCCCCCAGCCCAAGGCCCACGGCCAGAACTGCCGCGACTTTTTTCATTGCCGGCCCCCTTTAGTTGAACAGGCTGGCAGCCGAGCTGGATGACCCGCTGCTGGTACTGGAAGAGGAGCTGCCGGTGCTGCTCGAAGAGGTGTCAGGTGCGGGGCTGGGCGCCGGTGCCAGGGCTCGGGTCGCCGCCGCGCTGCCGGTAGTAGTGCCGCTGCCTGTGCTGGCGCCACCGCCAAAGTCGGTCTGTACGTAGTTGAACGGGTTTACATCCACTGTGTAGGTGGCCTCGTACCCGGCGGCGGCGTTGTGGTAGCCGCTGCCCAGTTGCGGGTCGAGCGTGCTCATGCCTTTGCTGACCAGGCCATTGGTAAGGCCGTTCAGGTCGCCCAGAGAAGTGCCGCTGCTGACCTTGCCGATGGCCTGGTTGATCGGGCTGGTCACCATCGAGGCAACCTGCTGGATCGCTGTGCAGACCTTTTTCTGTGCGTACTGCAGCACGGCAGCCTGGGCCGAGGCCAGGATGCTGCCCAGGCTCGGGATCGAGCCGGACAGGTCGAACAGGCTGCTCAAACCGCCGAAGCAGTCTGCCGTGGCACTGAACAGCGACTCGACATTTGGCGTTGCCGACGCCAGCTCGGTATGGATTTTCAGTGCGTCACTGATGGAGGCGCCAATGGTTCCTTGCTTGGTGCCCTCGGCGCAGGCTTCGGCATCGGCCTTGATGGCATCGGCCACCACCGAGTCCTGTTGTGAAATCAAGTTGCTGGAGGTGGCGCCCAGGCTGCTGGTAGCCGCGAAAGCCGGCCCGGCCAGCAACAGCCAGGCCCCCAGCACGCCGCCCATGACTGCGCGTTTGCCCACAGATTTGCCCACTGCCACAGCGACAGGGTTCAGTCGTCCGTCATACATCTGCGTAACTCTCCATGATCTGTGATATCTCGCGCAGCCGCTCCCCGGAGAAAATCTCGCTGAGCAGGTGAGCCTTGCTGAACGCATCCAGCCGGCGGCGAAATGCCGTGAGCTCCGCGGGCTGCGACAAGTCGCCAGCCAGCAGGGGGGCCAGCGCGCCGGTGAATGCGATGTTGCGCTGTGCCACATACCGCACCAGGTACATGCAGCGCGAAGAGGTGAGGTGGGCAAGCAGCTCGGTGAAGGGTTGCGGAACCTGGTGCAGGACGAGTGCGTAGGCCTCGACGAAGGCCTGGATCTCTTGCATCAGCAACTGGATTTCGAACTGATGCGCAGGGGCATCCTCATCAAAATCCACCGCCCAGCGGTCAAGCCGATCCATGCTCATCAGGAAACTCACCAGCTGGGCGTTGCGCGACGACTTGGCAAAATGCCCCAGAACGCCGTGTGCCGTGAGGTCCAGCTGATCGATCGGCGGTGTGCCCGCTTCGGAGGTTGTGTATTCGTCCATTCCCTGCACTCGCTTAAAGCATACTGAAATACGCTAAAATGCATCCTGTTTCTAATTCTGTATCAAAAATGCTGGCGTATCAACTTTTTGACATGTCTAACGTGTAGAGTCCTGGAGATTGTTCATGGAAGAACCCACCCTGCCTCCTTCCCGTCCTGTGCCTGAGTTGCAGCGCGATGTGCAGCTCAAACTCGGGCGCTGCCTGCTGAAACTGCAGGGGTACGAGATGCTTTTGAAGAACATGCTTGCCTCAAGCGAGTTGAGCGGCGCTGCTGATCAGCTTGAGGCGGTTCGTGAAAAGAAGACGGCTGAACACCACCGGCATACCCTTGGTGCGCTGGTGAAAACTTTTACCCAGGGTTACTTGAAACCATCAGGTTTACCCGACGACCCGGAGGACAAGGGCGTGCGGGACGAAAGGTCCTGGATAAGCTTGCGCTTTGGCATGGAGCTGCCGGAGGTGGAGTACGCGCAGGCCAAGGTATCGCTCAACGAGTTGGTGGGTTTGCGAAACGATTTGGTGCATCACTTCTTCGCGCATTTCGACCTTTTGTGCGCAGACGGGTGTGCAGCCGCCGAGGCATATCTCGATGAGTGCCACGAGATTATCTGCCGCCACGTCCAGGAGTTGTGCGAATGGGCCAAGTCCATAGATGAGGTCAGGCAGCGCTTGTACGCAATTATGCAAATACCGGAGCTCAGGGAATTGATGGTATCGGCGCCAAGCGATGAGGATTCTGTTTTCACCTACCGGTTGAATGAGCTATTCGCTCTAGCCCTTGCGCCAGCACTCGCGTTGGCGTCGTTAGGGTGAGAGAAACTGGGTAAAAATAAATGAGGTGATTTCTCATTCTCGTCCGGCCTGTAGAGAAGGCCGGATTACAGGCCACCCCGCCGACCCTCTTACACGGAGCGAGAGAATGAGTTCTACCCCGGTTCCACAGCGCCATCCACTGAGCCGTGCCTTGCACGCTGCAATGTTCGGTTTGATGGTTAGCAGCTACGCACTGCCGTCGCTCGCGCAGCCTTTGAGCGCTGATCACGACACCCCGCTCAAGCAGTGGAACATTCCTGCCGGCCCGCTGGCGCCCGCACTGGACCGCTTTGCACGTGAAGCGGGTATCAGCCTGTCGTTCGATGCGCAGAGTGTGGCCAACCGCAATACCCAAGGGGTGCAGGGCGCGCTGGATACCCCGTCGGCATTAGCGCGGCTGTTGCAGGGGACCGACCTGCAGCCCGAGCAGCAAAGCCAGGCTGCCTACCTGGTAGTACCGCAACCCCAGCCTGCCGGCCCGCTGGAACTGGGCGCGACCGAGGACTACCGCCTGGCGCCCGTCATCATCAATGCCAAGGTCAAGGCCAGTGCCGACGATGACACCAACTCGGTAGTTGCCAAGGAGCTGTGGGTAGGTGGCAAGGTGGCGACCAGCATCCTCAACACGCCCGCCTCCGTGTCGGTGGTGACCAACAAGGAAATGCAGCAGCGCAGCGTCAGCACCACGGAAGAGGCGTTGCAATATACGCCGGGCGTGGTCAGCGACTATTACGGTTCGGACGACCGCAACGACTACTTCCTGATTCGCGGCTTCCAGGCCACCACCTACCGTGACGGCCTGACCTTGAGCTCTATGCGCGGTGTGCGCGAAGACCCGTTCGCCTACGAACGCATCGAAATTCTGCGCGGCGCCAACTCCACGCTGTTCGGCCCGGCAGACCCTGGCGGCTCGGTCAACTTCGTGACCAAACAGCCGCGCT
>Ga0213828_1001527_pt1 | contig 18732 bp, 17 predicted proteins | sample MC6MC0897MG_FD_180664 | JGI IMG/M metagenome (GOLD analysis project Ga0213828, IMG submission 180664) | Enriched soil aggregate microbial communities from Iowa State University, Ames, United States - MC6-MC0897-MG | ecosystem: Environmental > Terrestrial > Soil > Unclassified | place: USA: Iowa... | reverse complement strand
TGAACGGCCTGACCGTGCCGGGCGACATGGGCCTGATCGTGCGCACTGCCGGCCTTGGCCGCAGCAGCGAAGAAATGCAGTGGGACCTCGACTACCTGCTGCAGCTGTGGACCGCCATCAAGGAAGCCTCCCTTGACCGCGCTGCGCCGTTCCTGATCTACCAGGAAAGCAACGTCATCATCCGCGCCATCCGCGACTACCTGCGTCAGGACATCGGCGAAGTGCTGATCGACAGCATCGACGCCCAGGAAGAAGCCCTGACCTTCATCCGCCAGGTGATGCCGCAGTACGCCAGCAAGGTCAAGCTGTACGAAGACAGCGTGCCACTGTTCAACCGCTTCCAGATCGAAAGCCAGATCGAAACCGCCTTCCAGCGTGTCGTCGACCTGCCGTCCGGCGGCTCGATCGTGATCGACCCGACCGAGGCCCTGGTCTCCATCGACATCAACTCGGCGCGCGCCACCAAAGGCAGCGACATCGAGGAAACCGCCCTGCAGACCAACCTGGAAGCGGCCGAGGAAATCGCCCGCCAACTGCGTCTGCGCGACATCGGCGGCCTGATCGTCATCGACTTCATCGACATGACCCCGGCCAAGAACCAGCGCGCCGTTGAAGAGCGTGTGCGTGAATGCCTCGAAGCCGACCGTGCCCGCGTGCAAGTGGGTCGCATCTCGCGCTTCGGCCTGCTGGAAATGTCCCGTCAGCGCCTGCGCCCATCGCTGGGCGAAAGCAGCGGCATCGTCTGCCCACGCTGCTCGGGCACCGGCATCATCCGTGACGTCGAATCGCTGTCGCTGGCCATTCTGCGCCTGATCGAAGAAGAAGCCCTGAAAGACCGCACCGCCGAAGTGCGCGCCCAGGTGCCGATCCCGGTCGCCGCGTTCCTGCTCAACGAGAAACGCAACTCGATCACCAAGATCGAACTGCGCACCCGCGCACGCATCATCATCCTGCCGAACGATCACCTGGAAACCCCGCACTTCGAAGTCCAGCGCCTGCGCGATGACAACCCGGAAGTGCTGAACAACCAGTCCAGCTACGAGATCGCCGCCACCGAGACCGAAGAAGCGACGCCGGTACCCGCCGCCACGCGCACCCTGGTTCGCCAGGAAGCTGCGGTCAAGACCGCCCCGGCCCGCACCAGTGCGCCGGTGCCGAGCGCTGTCGAAGAGCCTCAGCAGCCCGCCGCACCGGTAGCCCCAGCGCCAAGCGCCCCAGAGCCGAGCCTGTTCAAAGGCCTGGTCAAGTCGCTGGTCAGCCTGTTCGCCGGCAAGGACGAACCGGTCGCCGCACCGGCCGTCACAGCCGAAAAGCCAGCCGCTGATCGCACGCCACGCAACGAAGAACGCCGTAACGGCCGCCAGCAGAGCCGCAACCGCAATGGCCGCCGCGACGAAGAGCGCAAACCACGCGAAGAGCGTGCCGAGCGCGCCCCGCGTGAAGAGCGCCAGCCTCGCGAAGAACGCGCGCCACGTGAAGAACGTGCCCCGCGTGAAGAACGCGCACCTCGTGAAGAGCGCCAACCACGCCAGCCACGCGAAGACCGTCGTGGCAACCGCGAAGAGCGCCCGGTACGCGAACTGCGCGAGCCACTGGAGGCCATGCCGGCACCGGTTGCACGCGAAGAGCGTCAGCCACGTGAAGAGCGTGTAGCCCGTGAAGAACGTGCACCACGTGAGGAACGTGCACCGCGTGAAGAACGTGCCCCTCGTGAGGAACGCGCACCGCGTGAAGAGCGTGCCCCTCGCGAAGAACGTGCACCGCGTGAAGAGCGTGCCCCTCGTGAAGAACGCGCCCCACGCGAAGAGCGTGCCCCACGCCCGCCGCGTGAAGAGCGCCAGCCACGTGCCACCGAAGAAGCGGCCGAGCAGGCTGCTGAGCTTGCCGAAGAGCAACTGCCGAACGATGAACTGCTGCAGGACGAGCAGGAAGGCGCAGATGGCGAGCGTCCACGTCGCCGTTCCCGCGGCCAGCGTCGTCGCAGCAACCGTCGCGAGCGTCAGCGCAATGCCAACGGTGAGCTGATCGAAGGCAGCGAAGACGAAGGCAGCGAAGAGCAGCCACAACAGCACCAGGCCACCGAGCTGGGTGCCGAACTGGCTGCCGGCCTGGCCGTCACCGCAGCTGTTGCCAGCAGCAACATCAGCGCCGATGCCGAAGCACAAGCCAACCAGCAGGCCGAGCGCGCCACCGCCGAAGTCGTCGAAACCGACAACAGCGAAGCGGCAAAACCGTCCGAGCAGGCCGAAGCTGTTACACAGGCCGAGGAAGTTGCTGTTGCCCCAGTGGTCGAGCAGCCTTTCAGCGAGCCTGTCGCCGTGGTCGAGGCCAGCGCCGAGCCCGTGGTCGAAGTGACGCCGCAGCCAGTCGTCGAAGCGACCCCTGCCGCTGAAGCGGTGGTCGTTGCCGAAGCGCCTGTCGAAGCCCCAGTCGAAGCGCCAGCAGTTGAAGCCGGCGAAATCGAACAGGCGCCGGTAGTCGTTGAAGAAGCCGTGGTTGCCGAGCAGGCTGCCGTGGTTGTCGAAGCGCAACCCGAAGTGGTCGTGGAGCCGGCGCCAGTTGTTGTCGAGCCTGCACCGGTCGAAGCACCTGCCGTGGTTGAAGCTGCTACCGTCATGCTGGCCAACGGCCGCGCGCCGAACGACCCACGTGAAGTGCGTCGCCGCAAGCGTGAAGCTGAAGCTGCTGCCAAGGCCGCGCAGGAAGCTGCAGAGCCGGCCCTGGAAACCGCTGATGAGCACAAGCCTCATCACGGTTGATGCCAACGGCTGAATGAAAAAGCCCCGCCAGTGCGAACTGGCGGGGCTTTTTCTTGCCTAGTGGCCTGGTGGTTGCGCGGCCGCAGGAACGGCCCGCGCCAAACAATCAGTACAGATTAGGCTCCATCTCGAGCTCAACCCCGAACCGCTCGCGGATGTCCGCCTGGATGCGCCGCGCCAAGTCATGCAACTGCGCCCCGCTCGCCTGGCCATAGTTGACCAGCACCAACGACTGCAGCCGATGGACGCCCGCATCGCCATCGCGATACCCCTTCCAGCCCGCCTGCTCGATCAGCCACCCCGCCGCCAACTTCACCTGGCCATCAGCCTGAAGGTAAGCCACAACGCCCGGGAAACGCCCACGAATACCCTCGACAAGCTCAGCAGAGACCACCGGGTTCTTGAAAAAACTCCCGGCATTGCCCAATTCGGCCGGGTCCGGCAACTTCTCCCGGCGAATGCTGCAGATAGCGTCGCTGATCGCCTGCGCGCTGGGCTGCTCAACGCCCTGCTCCACCAAGCGCTGGCGCACCGGCCCATAATCCAGGTGAGCCTGCAGCGTATGGCTCAGTGCAAAGCGCACCCGCAAGATCAACCAGCGGCCAGGGTTACGCTTGAACAGGCTGTCACGATAGCCAAAGGCGCACTCCTCCAGACCAAAGTCACGCAACTCACCGGTCTGACGATCCAGCGCGGTCAAGCCGGCGAACACATGCTTGATCTCGACGCCATAGGCGCCCACGTTCTGCATCGGTGCTGCGCCCACGGTGCCCGGGATCAGGCTGAGGTTTTCCAGCCCGCAAAAACCTTGCGCCAGCGTCCACTGCACGAACGGATGCCAGGGTTCACCCGCCTCGGCTTCAACCACCACGCGCTCGCCATCATCACTCAGCACGCGGCGGCCACGGCTGGCCATGTGCAGCACCAGCGCATCGATATCACCGGTCAACAGCAGGTTGCTGCCACCGCCGATGACCAGCACCGGCAGCCCGCGCTGCTGCGCCTGGGCCAGCGCTTCGCGCACCTCGTCATCATCATGCACCTGGCTGAAATGCCGGGCCTTGACGTCAATGCCGAAGGTATTGAAAGGCTTGAGCGAAACCTGCTCCTGCCACAGCGCTGTCATAACCGCCCCTTGATTTCCACCACCAATGCCTGGCACGCCACCTCGATCAGGTCCAGCACCTGCTCGAAACCGGCGGCGCCACCGTAGTACGGGTCTGGCACCTCATCCAGCTCCGCGCCATAGCGGCGCAGGAAAAGGTCGAGCTCACCTGACGCCGAATGCGGGCGCAGGGCACGCAAGTGGTTCAGGTTGCTCTCGTCCATGGCCAGGATCAGGTCGTACTCGGCAAAGTGCGCCACGCTCACCTGCTGGGCGCGTTGCTGCGAAAGGTCATACCCGCGGGCCAGCGCGGCCTTGCAGGTACGGCCGTCAGGGGCCTTGCCGACGTGCCAGTCACCGGTACCAGCCGACGCCACGTGCACCTGCTCGGCAAGCCCTGCGGCCTGCAACTGATGACGCAGCACGCCCTCGGCGGTGGGCGAGCGGCAGATGTTGCCCAGGCAAACGAACAGGACGCGCATCAAGCCTCCAGCAGGCGCCTTACGCGCTCCAGGTCTTCAGGGGTGTCGACACCCACGGCGGGCGCCTCGATGGCGTCTTCGACATGAATGCGCACGCCATGCCACAGGGCGCGCAACTGCTCCAGCGCCTCGGTCTGCTCAAGCCAGCACGGGCCCCAGCCAACGAAGTCCTGCAAAAAGCCCACGCGGTAGGCATACATGCCGATGTGACGGCGGTAGGGCACTCCTTCGGGCAGTTGGTCGCGGCCTTTGGCGAAGGCATCACGCGCCCAGGGCAGCGGCGCACGGCTGAAACTCAAGGCCAGGCCGTTCTTGTCGCTGACGACCTTGACCGCATTGGGGTTGAACACGGCCTGCGGCTCGTGGATCGGCTCGGCCAGGGTGGCGATGCCGGCTTCCGGGTGGGCCGCGAGGTTCGCCGCCACCTGGTCGATGATCACCGGCGGGATCAGCGGCTCGTCGCCCTGCACGTTGACCACGATGGCGTCGGCAGGCAGGCCGAGACGCGCCGCCACTTCGGCCAGGCGATCGGTGCCGGACTCATGGTCGGCGCGGGTCAGCAGCACTTCGGCGCCAAACGCCTGGCAGGCCTCGACGATACTGGCATCGTCGGTGGCGATGACTACACGGCTGGCAGCACTTTTACGTGCCTGTTCCCACACGTGCTGGATCATCGGCTTGCCGGCGATCGTTAACAGCGGCTTGCCCGGCAGGCGCGTGGAGCGCAGGCGGGCGGGAATCACCACGGTGTAGTCCAGGCTCATTTGTCCAGACGCTCGTCGTCGGTCAGGGTACGCGCTTCGCTTTCCAGCATCACCGGGATGCCGTCGCGGATCGGGTAGGCCAGGCCCGCGCCCTTGCTGATCAGCTCGGTCTTGTCGGCGCTGAGCTTGAGCGGGCCTTTGGTGATCGGGCAGGCCAGGATATCGAGCAGTTTGGTGTCCATGGAAGCTTCCTTGAGGCCAGGTGGCCGGCAATTGAATAGGGGCTCAGGGCTTATGGTGCCCGGGCAGCAAGCGTTGCAGCTGGCTGTCGAACCAGGCGCTGAACGCCGGCGACGGCTGCGCCTCGACGGCCAGGTACCACCAGTCGTTGGCAGCGAAGGCACGGCATTTGACCGCGTCCTTCTCGGTCATCACCAGCGGCAATGGCGGTGTGAACGACAGGCGGTCGGCGCTGAATTGTGCGTGGTCGGCAAAAGGGTGCGGCACCGGCTGCCAGTTTAGCCCCAGCAGGGTATTGAAGAAACGTTGCGGGTTACCGATACCCGCCACCGCATGCAGGCGCTGGCCTGCCGGGAACAGATCAAGGCCGAGACGTTCGCCGCTGCGCACATTGACCAGCGCAGACGGCTGCAAGCGGAAGGAAAAACCTGCCTGCGAATCAGCGCTGGCACCGTTGAACAGCACCGCATCGGCCTCTTGCAGGCGTTCGACCGGTTCGCGCAGTGGCCCGGCCGGCAGGCAACGCCCATTGCCAAGGCCACGTGCGGCATCAATCAGCACCAGCTCAAGGTCGCGCGCCAGGCGGTAGTGCTGCATGCCGTCATCGCACAGGATCAGGTCAAGCGGCTCGCTGGCCAGCAGCGCCTGTACGGCGCGGGACCGATCAGGGTCGATCATCAGCGGCACGCCGGTGCGCTGCACGATCAACAGCGGTTCATCACCGGCCTGTTCGGCGCGCTGATCGGCCTCGACGCGCCAGGGCAGATGCATGGGCTTGGCGCCATAACCGCGGCTGACCACCCCGACCTTGAGCCCCTGCTTTCGGCAATGCTCGATCAGCCAGAGGATCATCGGCGTCTTGCCAGTACCGCCCACAGTGATATTGCCCACCACGATGACCGGCACCGGGGCTCGGTAGCTGACGCTTTCACCCCTGAGAAAACGCGCACGCTTGCGCATCACCACACGGCGGTACAGGGCTTCGAGCGGGCGCAGCAGCGCCAGGGCCGGATGCCCGGCGTACCAGGCAGCGAGCAATCGGTCGGCGAAGGCCATCAAGGCGTCCCCTGGGCGGCCTCGACGGTGGTCATGCGCAACTGGCTGAAGCCGAGCTTGCCGGCCGCATCCATCGCGGTAACCACGGCCTGGTGCGGGGTCTTGCCATCGGCGCTGATCGCCAGTGGCAAGCTGTGATCACCGCCCGCCGCCTGCTCGATGGCCTCGCTCAAGGTGGCCAGGTCGCTCTTGGGCAGCAGGTTGTTGTTCACCGAATACACGCCCTCGGCGCTGATGGTGATCTCCACCCGCTTACCCTCATCGGCCGGCGGCTGCTCGGCACTGGCGGCCTCGGGCAGCTCGACGCGCAGCTGGGTCTCGCGGGTGAAGGTGGTGGTGACCACGAAGAACAGCAGCAGGACGAACACCACGTCGATCAACGACGCCAGGTTGATGTCGACGTTCTCCCGCTGGCGATTGCGCCGAAACTTCACGCCTTGCCTCCGGCCACTTCGACTTCGCGGTCGCCCTGGATCACTTCCACCAGCTTGATCGCCTCTTGCTCCATGCCGACTACCAGCTCATCGATGCGGCGCAGCAGGAAGCGGTGGAAGAACACCGCCGGGATACCGATCATCAAGCCCGCTGCGGTGGTGACCAGTGCCTTGGAGATACCGCCGGCCAGGACAGCGGCATTGGCAGTCATCTGCGAGCCCATGAAGGCGCTGAAGATGTCGATCATGCCCAATACGGTGCCCAGCAAGCCCAGCAGCGGGGCCATCGCGGCAATGGTGCCGAGGGTGCTGATGTAACGCTCAAGGTCGTGGATGACGCGCGACGCGGCCTCCTCGATGCACTCTTTCATGATCTCGCGACCATGGCGTGAGTTGGCCAGGCCCGCAGCGAGGATTTCGCCCAACGGCGAATCGGCGCGCAGGGCCTTGAGCTTGTCACTGGTGAGTTGCTTGTCCTTGATCCACATCCAGACCTGGCCCAGCAGGTGTGGCGGGGTCACGCGGCTGGCGCGCAGGGTCCACAGGCGCTCGACGACGATAGCCATGGCAACGATGGAACTCAGAATGATCGGCAGCATCATCCAACCACCGGACTTGACCAATTCCCACACAGTAAACGCCCCTTCGGAAAAAGGCCGCCACTCTATCATAGGAGCGCAGGGGGCTCATCTGCCGAAGGTCAGGGAATTGACTGCCGGGTTTTCAGCGGTAGCGCTTCAGGGACTCATTCCCACCCCGCCAAAACCGCCGCTGCCCGCGCACACCTTCCACCGCCCCCTGCGCCCCCAACACCAACCGCAACGCCCCTTCCACCGCCGTATCATGAATCGCCAGCCCATGCCGCCGATAACGTTCGACCACTTGCGCATGTGGATGACCAAAACTGTTGTTACGCCCCCGCGAAATCAGTACCCCGCGCGGCGCCGTAGCGCGGATAAACGCCTCGGTGGACGAACTACGGCTGCCATGGTGCGGTGACTGCAACCAATCGATACGTGTCGCCCCGTGGGCCGCCAGCCATGACCGTTCGGCACCCGCCTCCATATCCCCCGCCAACAGCAGCCGCTCCCCCTGTGCCTCGACCAGCAGCACACAAGAGCGGTCATTGCTGCTCTGCCCTTCAGCCCAACGCCATAGCGAAAAGCGCACGCCATCCCATTCCCATTGCTCCCCACTGACACATGGTTGCAGCGCCAGGCCCTCCAGCGCCTCGCCACCCAGCATCCGCCTGACCGGCAGCCCACGGTGGATAGCCCCAGCACCGCCCGCATGGTCGGCGTGGGCGTGGCTGATCAACATCAGGTCAAGGCTGCCCACCCCCAACTTGCGCAGGGTTGGCAGCACCACCCGCTCGCCCAGGTCGTACTCACCCTTGGCCGGCCCGGCATCGTAGAGCAGGCTGTGATGACGGGTACGCAGCAGTACCGCCAGCCCCTGGCCGACATCCAACTGCCAGACTTCCACCTGCCCTGCTGCCACCGGCTCTCTGGGTACCCACAGGGCCAGCAGCATGACCCCACCCAACCCGCGCATGGGCACGCCACGGGGCAACAACACCAACAGCGCGGCCACGCCAACCAACGCCCAGGCCCACAGCGGCAGAGCCGGCGGCACCCAGGCTGGCCGCCAGCCCGCTACCACGGCCAACACCCTGAACAGCACATCCAGTAAGCCACCGGCCAGCCACAACAGCGCCTCCCCGAAGCCCGGCAGGGGCAAAAGCAACGTACCCAGCAACGCCAACGGCAAAACCGCCAGGCTGACCCACGGTACCGCCAGCAGATTGGCCAGCGGCGCGCTCAGGCTCACCGGCAAACCAGCGACCAGCAGCACCGGCAGCAAACCGATAGCGATCACCCACTGCGCGCGCGTCCAGGCCTGCCAGGGCCGCCAGCCGCCCAACCGGGCGCCGAAGCAATAGATAAGAATGGCCACGGCAGAAAACGACAGCCAGAGCCCAGGCAACAGCCCCGCCAACGGTTCAACCAGCAGCACCGCGACCAGCGCCAGCAGCAACGGCAGCATGGCGCCGAGGTGGCGAAAACGCAGGCGCCAGAGCAGCACCACGGCCAGCATCAGGCAGGCGCGCTGTACCGGTACGCCAGCGCCGGCCAGCCAGCCATAGGCCAGTGCTGCCGCCATGGCCAAGCCACACGCCCAGGGCAACCAGGGCAGCCGTGCGGGCCAAAGCCCCCACCGCGCCAGCCCGGCGACCAAGCCATACAGCAGGCCCGCGACCAGGCCGATATGCTGCCCAGAGATCACCAGCAGGTGGACCGTACCCGTGGCCTGCAACGTCTGCCAATCCTCGCGGGCCAGGCCCCCGCCATCCCCAAGCACCAACGCCACCAGCGCCGCCTGCCGGCCGTTGGCATCGACCGCCAGCAGGCGTTGGCGCAGTTCGTCCCGCCAGCCACCGGCCACAGCGCTCAACACCTGCCCAGCCTTGACCGTGCCAGTGGCGCCAATCCGCCGGGCCAGCAACTGCGCTTCGCGATCAGGCCCGTGCGGGTTCAGCAGCCCGGCAGGGCGCTGCAAGGTCACCGCCAAACGCCAATGCTCGCCCGCCCTGAGTGGCGGCCCGTCGTACCAGCTCAGCTGCAAGCGCCGTGGCAATGCGCCACGCCGCGAAGCGGCCTGCTCCAGCTCGAACCGCACACCTTGCGCGGTGCGGCTCGGCAGGCCGGCTACCCTGCCCTCCAGCCACACTGTGCGGCCATCAAGCCCAGGCGCGAGCCGATCGTCCAGCGCGTGCTGGGCCGACCAGCACGCCCAGCACAGCCCCAGCACAAAGCAGCCCAATGGCCACAACCGGGTGAACAGGCTGGCGACGGCGCCGAGCAACAGCACAAGCAGCCATCCGACCGATGGCAATACGGGAAGAAAACCCAGGCAAAGCAGCCCGAGTGCGAGCGCAAACATCCCTGTGCGCATAAGGTAGAGCCCCAGAAGCGAAATGACCTTCTGAGGCATAGCGCAAATGCTGGCAAACCTTGCTCAACAATTGTCACAAACTCTAAACGAGGCGGTTAGGGATTCAAGGCATACTGGCCCGATAAACGCCCCGGGAGCCTACATGCCGCGCCGTCTTTTCAAACGCTACATGCCGGATCCGACCAGCATTCGGGAACACAAGTCCTTACGCTTTTTCGGCAAATTGCTGCACGACCCGAACCTCTGGCACCTGAACCGGCACTCGGTGGCTCGGGCCATGGGCGTGGGGCTGTTCGCAGCGCTGATCCCCATCCCCATGCAGATGCTGCTGGCCGCTGCGTTGGCGATCCCGGTACGTGGCAACCTGCCAATCGCCGTCAGCCTGGTATGGCTGACCAACCCGCTGACCATGCCACCGGTGTTCTTCATCACCTACATGACCGGCGCCTGGCTGTTGCAAATTCCGCCGCGCACACTGCCCGACGAACTGACCTTCGAATGGATCACCGACCAGCTGTCGACCGTGTGGCAACCCTTCCTGCTGGGCTCGGTGGTGTGCGGCGTGGTGCTGGGCATCCTCGCCTACTTCACCACCATGCTGTACTGGCGCTGGTGGGTTGGCCGGCAGTGGCGCCGGCGCAAGCTCAAATGCTCATGCACGCATGCCGCGGCCGCTGACCAGCAGGCGAATGCAGAGGGTGTAGAGCACCGCAGTGGCGACCAGCATGAAGGTGATCGCCGTGCCAATGCTGATATCCGACACCCCTAGGATGCCGTAGCGGAACGAGTTGACCATGTGCAGCACCGGGTTGGCCATTGACACGGCCTGCCAGAACGGCGGCAGCAGATTGATCGAATAGAACACCCCGCCCAGGTACGTCAGCGGCGTCAGCACGAAAGTGGGGATGATCGAGATGTCATCGAAGTTACGTGCGAACACCGCGTTGACGAAGCCGAGCAACGAGAAAATCGTGGCCGTCAGCAGCACCACGACGACAGTGACGCCAAGGTGATGCACCTGCAGGTGAGTAAAGAACATCGACAGGATCGTGACGATCACCCCCACTGCCAGCCCACGCAATACGCCGCCCAGCACATAGCCGACGAGAATGGTGTGCGGCGATACCGGCGACACCATCAGTTCTTCGATCGAGCGCTGGAACTTGCTGCCGAAGAAACTCGACACCACATTGCCATAAGAGTTGGTGATCACCGACATCATGATCAACCCGGGCACGATGTACTCCATGTAGGTAAAACCACCCATGTCGCCGATCTGCCGGCCGATCAGGTTACCGAAGATGACGAAGTACAGGACCATGGTGATCGCTGGCGGCAGCAAGGTCTGTGGCCAGATCCGCAGGAAGCGCCGCACTTCACGGTAGACGATGGTGTTGAGGGCGACCCAGTTGGTGCGCAGTTCCACACTCATACGGCCACCTTCGACAGGTTTTTTTCCACCAGGGACACGAACAGCTCCTCAAGTCGGTTGGTCTTGTTGCGCAAGCTCTGCACTTCGATGTTCTGCAGCGCCAGCTGGCCGAACAGCGCCGTGATGCCGATGTCCTTGTCCACCTGCACCTCCAGGGTATGCGGGGTGATCAACCGGCACGGGTAGCCCTGTAGCGCAGGGGCGGCGGGCAGGTCCTGCTTGAGGTCGAGGACGAAGGTTTCGACATGCAGCTTGCCCAGTAGCTGGCGCATGCTGGTGTTCTCGACGATGGTGCCGTGGTCGATGATGCCGATGTTACGGCACAGCTGCTCAGCCTCTTCCAGGTAATGCGTGGTGAGGATGATAGTGATGCCCTTCTGGTTGAGCTCGGTGAGGAAGCTCCACATCGACCGGCGCAGCTCGATGTCCACACCAGCGGTGGGCTCATCGAGAATCAGCAGGCGCGGTTCATGGATCAGCGCACGGGCAATCATCAGCCGGCGCTTCATGCCACCCGACAGCGAACGCGACTGCACGTCGCGCTTGTCCCACAGGCCCAACTGGGTCAGGTACTGCTCGGCGCGTTCCCTGGCAAGCTTGGGTGGGATGCCGTAATAGCCGGCCTGGGTGACGACGATATCGAAGGTCTTTTCGAACTGGTTGAAGTTGAATTCCTGCGGCACCACGCCCAGGCAGCGCTTGAGCGCAGAAGGCTCGCGGTCCAGGTCGTGGCCGAACACGTTCACCGTGCCGCTGGTCTTGTTGACCAGGGTCGAAAGAATACCGATGGTGGTGGATTTACCGGCGCCGTTGGGGCCGAGCAAGGCGAAAAAGTCACCTTCGGCGACGTCCAGATCGATGCCTTTGAGGGCCTGGAAGCCATTACCGTAGGTTTTGGTCAGCTGTCGAATGGACAGGGCAGAACTCATAGCGGGTCACGTACCGAGTGAAAAGGTCAGGACACGCCAGGGCAAATCACTGGCGCAGTGAGTGCGGCCATGGTGCTAGGGCTGGCCGCACAAGTACAGTCATGTGTATTGATAGTGACTATCGAGGCAGGTTCAAGTCAGCGCTGTCATCACCGCTGCCTGATAGGCGGGGCGCTGTTTGAGGCGCGCGTACCAGGCCTCCAGGTGATACATGGCCGGGCGTTCGATGGGCAGTTCGAACCAGGCATAGATGAAGCTACCCAGTGGGATGTCGCCCATGCCGATCTGGTCACCGGAAAGGTAGGGTTGCCTGGCCAGGGTTTCATCGGCAATCGCCAGCAATTGCGCGCACTGCTTGTGTGCGGCGTTGATCGCCACCCAGTCGCGCTGGTCTTCAGGCGTGCGCAGCAGGCCCCAGAACAACGGGCGGAACGGGGTGGCGAAGGACGAGGTGGTCCAGTCCATCCACTTGTCTGCCAGGGCCCGCTGCCGCGGGTCGTCCAGGTACCAACCCTGCTCTTGGCCATATTCGGCGCAGAGGTAGCGCACGATGGTATTGGACTCCCACAGGGTCAGGTCGCCATCTTCGAGCATCGGCACCAGGCCATTGGGGTTGCGTGCACGGTAGTGCGGCTCGTTGACCACGCCGAAAGCGCCGCCGGCATCGATGGATTCGAAGTCGAGGCCCAGCTCGTGGGCGATCCACAGCGCCTTGCGCACATTGCTCGAGTTCTTGCGGCCCCAGATCTTCAGCATGGCAACGTCCTTATGAGTGCAGAGGCCTGAAGTCTACTCCAGACCTGCGCCGCCTGTACCAGCATAGACAGACGATGCCCTGAAACTCCTGCTGCCACACCCTGTCACTGTTCTGACGATGCCGTTCATAGCGTTGCGTCTAAGCTCTGTGGGTTAGCTCTAGCCCCTGGTTCCAAGGAGGAGTGATTATGTTGCTGTTGTGGTTGGTGGTTCTGGTGATCGGCGCTGCGTACCTCACGCACCGGCGCCTGCCGCCCTTACAGATACTCGGCATCATCGCCATCTATACGCTGCTGATGGGTATCTTCAGCAAGGCCCCCGGCTGGCTGCTAGCGGTGATCTGGCTGATACTCGCAGCCAAAACCGCGCTGCTGGTGCTGCCTGACTGGCGCCGCAAGGTATTCACGGGCCCTGTGTTCAAATGGTTCCAGCGCACCTTGCCGCCTATGTCGCAAACCGAACGCGAAGCGATCGATGCTGGCACCGTGTGGTGGGATGGCGAGCTGTTCAGCGGCCGCCCAGACTGGCGCACCCTGCTCGCCTACCCGGCGCCGAAACTCACCGAAGAGGAACAGGCCTTCATCGATGGCCCGACCGAAGCGCTCTGCGCCATGGTCAGTGACTGGCAAATCGGCCAGGACATGGACTTGCCGCCCGAGGCCTGGCAGCACATCAAGACGCATGGCTTCTTCGCCCTGATCATCCCCAAGGAGTACGGCGGCAAGGGCTTCTCTGCCCATGCCCATTCCCAGGTGGCCATGAAACTGGCCACGCGCAGCGGCGACCTGGCCTCCACCGTCATGGTCCCCAACTCACTGGGCCCGGCCGAGCTCCTGCTGCATTATGGTACCGACGAACAGCGCAACCACTACTTGCCGCGCCTGGCCCGCGGTGACGATATCCCTTGCTTCGCCCTCACCGGCCCGCTGGCCGGTTCCGATGCGGGCGCCATGCCTGACACGGGTGTCATCTGCAAAGGCCAATGGCACGGTGAAGAGGTCATCGGCCTGCGCCTGAACTGGGAGAAGCGCTACATCACCCTGGGCCCGGTCGCTACTCTGCTGGGCCTGGCCTTCAAGGCCTATGACCCAGACCACCTGCTTGGCGAAGAAGAAGAGCTCGGTATCAGCCTGGCGCTGATCCCGACCGATACCCCTGGCGTTGAAATCGGCAAGCGCCACCTGCCACTGGGCGCGGCCTTCATGAATGGCCCTAACAGTGGCAAGGACGTGTTCGTGCCCCTGGACTTCCTCATCGGCGGCAAGGACATGCTCGGCAAGGGCTGGATGATGCTGATGAACTGCCTGTCGGTGGGCCGTTCCATCTCGCTGCCAGCCGTAGGCACAGGCGCGGCCAAGTACACCAGCCTGGTGACCGGCCAGTACGCGAATATTCGCGAACAGTTCAACGTGCCGCTGGCCGCCTTCGAAGGTATCCAGGAATCGCTGGCCCGCATCGGCGGCAACGCCTGGCTGATGGACAGCGCCCGCTTGCTGACGGCCAAGGCCGTGGACCTGGGCGAGAAACCTTCGGTGTTGTCGGCCATTCTCAAGTACCACCTGACCGAACGTGGCCGCGAATGCATCCAGCACGCCATGGACGTACACGGCGGCAAGGGCATCATCATGGGCCCCAACAACTACCTGGGGCGCAACTGGCAAGGGGCGCCGATCTTCATCACCGTCGAAGGCGCCAATATCCTCTCGCGCAACCTGATGATCTTTGGCCAGGGCGCCATCCGCTGCCACCCGTTCGTACTCAAGGAGATGGCACTGGCCGCTCGCGAAGACCGTGACCAGGCGCTGATCGAGTTCGATGAACTGCTGTTGAAGCACATCATGTTCGCCGCCGGCAATGCGGCCAGCACCTTGGTGTATGGACTGGGGTTGGGCCACCTGGAAAAAGTGCCGGGCGATGCCCTGAGCCAGGGCTACTTCCGCGCCCTCAACCGCCAGGCGGCAGCCTTTGCACTGATGGCCGACTTGTCGATGATGCTGCTGGGCGGGGCACTCAAGCGCCGCGAACGCCTGAGCGCACGCCTGGGTGATGTGCTGAGCTACTTGTACCTGGCCTCTGCCGCGCTCAAGCGCTATCACGATCTGGGTTCCCCGGAGCACATGCGAGCGCTGTTGCGCTGGGCAATGGAGGAGAGTCTCGGCCAGGCGGAAAATGCGCTGGACCGTCTGCTCGACAACTTCCCCAACCGCTTCATGGGCTGCGCGCTGCGCGTGCTGGTGTTTCCGTTCGGCCGTCGTCATACCGGCCCCAGTGATGAACTGGATGCCGAAGTAGCCGAACTGATCGGCCGCAGCAAGGGTGACCCTGCACTGGAAGAGCTGCTGGCCGGTTGTTACAGGCCCCAGGCAGAAGGCGACCCGGTGGCAGCGCTGCAGCGAGCCAGCGATCTACTGGACGACACGGCGCCACTGCGCAAGGCATTGCATCAAGCCATCAAGGAGGGGGACGTCCAATCAACCGCCGGCCAGTCCGCCATCGACGCAGCCCTCGCGGCCGGAGTGCTGCAGCCTGGTGAAGGCCTGCGTCTGCACGAAGCCGAGAACGCGCGCAGAAAAGTGATCGACGTCGATGCCTTCGACAAGGCGCAGTTGCTGGCTGAACCGGGCAAGGTGCGCTGACCCTTCGCTCGAAAGGGGGCGCGGCGTATACTCCGCCCCCCGTTTCAGCCATACCGAGGACCCATTCCATGGCCAACCCCAACCTGGAATACCACCTGCAACTGCTCCAGCACCTGCGCACCATCCTGGTTGCACTGGGTGACGCAGAGCAGGTGCCGGAAGAAAGCCACGCCCTGTTCCTCGAACGCTTCGACGAACTGCTGACGCTGTTGCCACAAGACCCACTGGAGAGCCAATACCTGGGCCAAGACCTGATCTGCCAGGTAATCCAGCGCTACCCGCAAATCGCACACTTGGTACCGCGCGACCTGTTGTGGTTCTTTGCTGGCGATTGCCTGCACTTCATGCCAGACGAAGAACTGGCGCTGTACCAGCAATTGGAAGAGCATCGATTTGAAGCCGAACAGAATGGCGAGCCCTTTGACTGGCATCAGGAAAAGCAGTTGTTGAGCAAGCCAGGGCACGGCAGTACTCACTGACCGCCAAGCGCTGTTATCCACTCGCTTCAGCGGCGGGCAGGGCTCGTAAAAAACCGAATGACGTGTCGTAAAATTCAGGCAAACAACGCGAACTTTCCTACAGATCAGGTGCTTGATTCAGCCTACTCTGCAGCCGTGCCATCGAGCGGAGCATCGTTGTTGTTCAGCTTGAGGCCTTACTTAACACGTCATTTGGACATCATTGTGAAAAAACACTTTGTGGCATTAGCCATCAGCTTATCCAGCACCGCGGCCATGGCCAATACAGGCATTATCAATTTCCAGGGCACCGTCACCACTGGCGGCACTTGCCCTATCGAAGTGGTACACCCAGGCGGCCCAAGCCAGCCTATCCATCTGGGCCACTTCCGCACGCGGGACTTCACTGCTGAGGATCAAAACACCGCAATGGTGCCGTTCTCCCTGCGCATCACGCCTGACGCCTCCTGTAGCATCGACCCCACCAAGAAGGCCTTCGTGAAGTTCTCTCCGCGCTTCGGTGCCGACCCGACTGGCAAGCTGTACGCACTGCAAAGTGGTGTTGGCTACACCAGCAACCTAGCCTTGGAGATCCTCGACCGGAGCAGCACCCCGCTGCCACCAGAGACCGAATCCAATGCCCATGACCTGGACGAAAACCTTCCAACCGATATGCACTTTACCGCCCGACTGAAGACCACAGCGGGTAGCGTGCCTGAAGGGAGAATCGACACCAGCGTCGATTTCCTAGTCGACATCCGCTAAACGATCAATCCAGGCGCTTACAGGCGCCTGGACCGCTATCAAGCCACATCTGTCCAGGTTTTCCGCATGTCCATGCCTCCTCTTTTCTCCGCACTTCGTGCCACAGTGGCCGCCACATGCCTGAGCTTGCTGGCCCCCATTGCCCAGGCAGCACTGACCATCGACAGCACACGCATCGTGTTGCCCAGCAACAAGCGCAGCGCTTCGCTGGTAGTCGCCAACCCCAGCAAAGCTGCCTATGCAGCCCAAGTCTGGGTCAACACGGCAAGTGATGACACCACCACGAGTGTCCCGCTGCTCGCCTCACCGGCACTGTTCCGCCTGGACTCTGGCCGTGAGCAGTTGGTACAGATCAATGTCCTGCCGAACGACCTGCCAACCGATCGCGAGTCGCTGTTCTACTTCAATGTCCAGGAGTTACCGCAGGTCGACCCTGATGCCCGCAACGTGCTGAACATTGCCCTGCGCACACGCATCAAGCTGTTCTACCGCCCAAGCCAGCTCAAGGAAAAACCTGAAACCCGGCTCAACGAACTGCAGTGGTCTGCTCAACAGCTCGATGGTGCTTGGCAGTTGGTCGTGGACAACCCGACCCCCTTCCATTTCACATTCGCCCGCCTCGAGGTCAACGGCGAACAGCTCGACGCCAAGGCAATGGCCATCCCCATGGGGCGGCAGCACTTTCCATTACCGGCGCAAACAGGTAATCAGGACATAGCGCTCACGTTCACCATCATCAACGATTACGGTGGTTTGAGCGCCCCCACGAGCCAAACCGTGACGCGCCATTAGGCCACTCGCTCAACTGAACAGGCTTAGATTGATCGACCTGGTCATCCGCCAACTCTCCCCGCCATCGAAACTCAATTTTGACGTGATCGTGAACGAACTGGGAACCACGAGCCTCTGCAAGAATGCCTTATCAAGGCGTGTCTTGATGCCTGCGGTCAAATCAGACGCCTTGACCTCATACTCATCCAGCAGCGTTTCCTTGACCTCGCCGCTCCCCGGCAAGACTCCTGATACTTCGATTGTTACTTTTTGCTCAGGGAACATCAGGTACCAGGGGTCCATCAACACATCGGTCCAGGTGCCAACCTTGCTGAGGTAAACTTGCGTCCCCGACACGCCGGCGCCTTGCACATACGGGCTTCGATAAGCACTGGTAGGTGGCGCCTGCACGTTCACCTTACGCACAGCCGAAAGCAATTCGCCCTCCTTTGCTACAACCCGATAGCGCACCTCGACAATCTTGCCGGCATGGGCCACCACCTTGGCCAAGGGGATCTCGTATCGCCTGCTCTGCCCTTGGTATTCGAGCGGCGCGCCAATCCCGTCCAGCGCCAGCCTGACGGTTTCTGCTGTTCCCGTGGCCTTGGGCACCAATGGCCAAGTGAAACTGCGCGGCACAGGCTTGGCTTTTACCTCAAGCTGCTGGTAGCCCATACCGCTGGCCTGTGCGACGTTGTATTTGTTGCCATAGGCCCTGACCCAGCCGCCGGACTTGCGCTCATCCAGGCGCAGTTCACCCCTGCGGCTGCGCAACGAACTCAACTCCCCGTACCACACGGTTGGTGCCGCGCTGTACAGGGCAAGCACCGACGCTGTGCCCGGGCTGATCACTTTGCTGGCGCCGTCCAGGAACCAGTCGTTGCCCCGCTGTACCAAGTCGTATGAAAAGGCGCCGAGGTCGACCGGCCCATCGCGCAACGAAAATTGCGCATCGCCAGCAGCCGCGTGCACCAGTTGCAAACTATTAGCCGCGTCAGCGGGCTTTTTCAGAGTAGATAATAATCTTCATGGCTACACCTATATGAGAGTTTGACTTCCACGATCACGTGCAGGCCAGCCGCCCCCTCGACTGGCCGACGGCACGCTTATAGATAACGGTGTACTAGTGTGGTGTTTCAAAAATGCCGCTGAAAATCTGAGCTAGGCTCTGTAGAAGCCAACTCTCCAAGGGCATCGACATGGGCCGACCAGCAACCGTCATTACCCTTTCCGAAACTGAAAAGTCGGAA
>Ga0213828_1001525_pt1 | contig 18745 bp, 15 predicted proteins | sample MC6MC0897MG_FD_180664 | JGI IMG/M metagenome (GOLD analysis project Ga0213828, IMG submission 180664) | Enriched soil aggregate microbial communities from Iowa State University, Ames, United States - MC6-MC0897-MG | ecosystem: Environmental > Terrestrial > Soil > Unclassified | place: USA: Iowa... | reverse complement strand
GGTCGGATTCATGATGCGGGTGTAGATGTTGCCCGCGACCTTCAGATCGAAGAGGTCCGCGCCGTGCTGCGTGTCATCGAACGCGTAGGCCACCGTCTGGTAGATGGGCACCGCCACCGCGCGCGTGGTCGGATCGGGGCGGTAGCCGCCATGAACGGCCACGGTTTCCAGGCGCCAGTTGGGCTTCTTCGCTTCAGTCATCAGTCTCTCCGGTCAATACGTGATTGAAAACTCAGATCAGGCCGCAAATGCGCGCGTGGCGCGCAGAATGCGTTCGATGTCTTCATGGTTGTTATAGGCGCCCACGGACAGGCGCACGTAACCATACTCCACGACGCTTGCGACGACACCGGCCTGCGTCAAATGCGCCAGCGCCGCCGCAGGATCCGCCACGCGCAGCGCCGTGCTGGTGCTGCGCACGTCATCACCCGGCGGCGACACGACTTGCGCGCCCAAGCTGCGCAGTCCGTCGCTCAGCGCCTGCGACAGTTCCAGCACCCAGGGCTCGATGCGCTCGGGCCGCGCCTGTTCGATCAAATCCAGCGCGCCCGCCCAGCCGGCGATGCCGGGATAGTTCAGGTTGCCGGTCTCCAGCCGCCGCGCGTCGCTGGCGTCCGACACCGCGGTCTGCCATTGCAGGCCGGACTTGTCCAGCGTGGTCACGCCAGACGGACCGATGTAGAACGGGTCAAGCGCATTGAGCAACCGCGGCGACACGTGCAGCAAGCCCACGCCCAGCGGACCCAGCATGCCCTTGTGCGCGCCGCACGCAAAGGCGTCGACGTGCCAGTCATCCACCTGCGCGCGCAGCAGGCCTGCGCCCTGGATGCCGTCCACGACAAGCCAGATGCCGCGCTCCGCGCAGCGGCGCCCCAGTTCCTGAATGTCGGTGCGCAGCCCCGTGCCGTACTGCACCCACGACACCGCAATCAATCGCGTGCGGGCATCCACGTGCTGCCAGAGGTCATCGACCGTGAAGCGATGCGCGCGCGCCTGCGCCACGCGCACTTGTACGCCACGCCGGCGCAGATTGAGCCACGGCAAGGCGTTCGAGGGATGTTCCTGATCGTCGACGATCAGGTTGTCGCCCTCCTTCCAGGCCAGCCCCTGCGCGACCGTGTTCAACCCTTCGGTGGTGTTCTTGGTGAACGCCAGCCGGCGCGCGTCGCCGCCGATCAAACGGGCCAGCCGCACGCGCAGCGCATCGGCATCGCGCAGCCATTGCGGCTTGTCGCTGCGCGCATGCGTGATGCTGTCGAAAAAGCCCGCCACCGCGGATGACACATGCGGCGACAAGGGGCTGGTGTACGCGATGTTGGCGTAAGCCTTATCGCGCGTGATGGGAAACAGCTGTCTGAATTCGTCCTGCCAAGCCATGCGCAACCTGCTCCGCCAGACCATCTGGCATGCGGGCATTCTAGGTATATGACGCGCATCTGGATAAGGCTTAGTTTTCATATTGATATGAGTATTAAGTCGCTCGGCAAACTGCTACGCGCCCATAGAATTCGTGCCTCTCTTGCACACAACAATCATGGGAACAGCATGCGTTTGAATCATCTATTCAAGGCCGCGGGCATTGCCGCCGCGATGGCGCTTGCCGGCGCATCGCAGGCCGGCACGGTGGACACCATCAAGAAGCGCGGTGAACTGGTGTGCGGTGTCAGCCAGGGCTCGGCAGGGTTGTCGATTGCAGACAAGCAAGGCCGCTGGACCGGCCTTGACGCCGACCTTTGCCGCGCACTGGCCGCCGCCGTGCTGGGCGATCCGGAGAAGACCCGCTTCGTGCCGCTGAGCTCGCAGCAACGCTTTCCGGCGCTGCAGTCCGGCGAGATCGACGTGCTGAACCGCAACACCACCATCACCTCGGGCCGCGACGCAGGATTGGGCATCGCGTCCGCCGGCATCGTGTTCTACGACGGCCAAGGCTTCCTGGTGCCGCGCAAGCTGGGCGTCAAGAGCGCCACCGAACTGGAAGGCGCGCAGGTCTGCGTGCAGCCCGGCACGGTGAATGAACAGAACCTGGTCGACTATTTCAAGAAGAACAAGCTCAGCTATCGCCCAGTCGTCATCGAAAACCTGGTCGAGCTGGAGCAGGCCTTTTACGCCGGCCGCTGCGACGTGTATCTGTCGGATGCGTCCACCCTCGCCGCCAGCCGCGCCGCCCGCGCCAGTAAGCCCGACGACTTCGTCATCCTGCCCGAGCGCATCAACAAGTCGCCGCTCGGCCCCTTCGTACGCCAGGACGACCCGAACTGGGCCGCCATCGTGCGCTGGACGGTCAACGCGCTGGTCGCCGCGGAAGAGTTGGGCATCACCGCTCAGAATGCCGACAGCCAGACGCAAAGCACCGACGCCCAGGTGCGCCGCCTGCTTGGCGTGGATCCCGGCATCGGCAAGAGCTTCGGCCTGGACGAAACGTGGGCCAGGCAAGCCATCAAGGCCGTGGGCAACTATGGCGAGGTGTGGGACCGCAACCTGGGCGCCGCCACGCCGCTCAAGCTGGAACGCGGCTTGAATGCGCAATGGAATAAGGGCGGTTTGTTGTATTCGCCGCCGTTTCAGTGATGCGCTTCGCTTGGTGCGAATCGCTTGGTGCGGATCGCTTAGTGAGAATCGCTTGGTGCGAATCGCTTGGTGCGAATCGCTTGGTGCGAATCGCTTCGTGCGAATCGCTCGGTGCAGATCGCTTAGTGCAGATCGCTCGATGCAAATCGTTTGATGCGCATCGTCTGATGCGCATTTCTCAATGATTCTCGGGCGGGCCACCGGGTCCGCCCTACTTCGTTTTTGATTGATGCCGCACGGCCCGCCATGACTGCCACCACGCTTCCTTTCCCGTTGACTGACCCGTGGCGCCGCTGGCTGCCTGCGCTGGCGTGGATCCTGGGAGTGGGCGGCATGGCGGCCCTTCTGGTGCTGCACATTGAATCGGTGCAGGCCGCCCGCGGAATCCAGGGCGGATTCGGCTTTCTCTTTCAGCCGGCGGGGTTCCGCATCTCCGAGAGCCTGCTCAACGTCACGCCGGAAGATCCTTACTGGATGTCCCTGGCCGCGGGACTGGTCAATACGCTGACCGTCGCCTTCGTGGCAATACCGCTGGCCACTGTCCTGGGCGTGGGGCTGGGATTTCTGGGCTTGTCGTCCAATCCGCTGGCGGCCCGCGTTGCCGCCCTGGTCATCGCACCGCTGCGCAACACGCCGGTGCTGTTGCAGCTTTTCGTCTGGTATGGCTTGCTGCTGCGGCTGCCGGATCTGCGTCAAGCCTGGTCGCCGCTGCCTTCCGTGCTGCTGTCCAATCGCGGGTTGGCCTTGCCTGCCTTGCATGGGTGGCTGCCTTATGCGGGCGTGGCGGTTGCTGCGCTGGCGGTGGCCGGGTACGCCCGCCGCCGTTGGCGCAGCACCGCGTCGCCCGCTTCGTCTGCCGCAGCATTGGCCGCAGTATTGGCTGCAACACTGGCCGCCGCGACGATCACCTGGGCGCTGTTGCCCCCCATGCAGATCGACCTGCCCGTCAAGCGCGGGCTCGGCTTGCAAGGCGGCTGGCAACCCAGCGTCGAATTTGCCGCGTTGACCCTCGGTCTCGTCGTCTTTCACGCCGCCTACATCGCCGACATCGTGCGCGGCGCGGTCCGTGCTGTTCCCGTGGGCCTGGTCGAAGCCGGCCAAGCCTTGGGCCTCACGCCCGTCAAGGTGCTGCGGCTGGTGATCGCGCCCTACGCCACGCGCGTCGCACTGCCGCCCTACGCCAACCAATGCCTGGCGCTCATCAAGAACAGCACGCTCGCCATCGCAATCGGCTACCAGGAGCTTATGGCCGTCATCAACACGGCCATCACGCAAACCGGGCTGGCGCTGGAAGGCATTGCGCTTGCCGTAAGCATTTACCTGACGCTGGCGCTCTGCCTGGGCGGCGGGCTCTCCGCGTGGAACGCGCGCAATACGCGGCACGGCCCCGGCGACACGCACAGCGCGCGCCTGGGTGACCGCGCATTCCGGGATGGCGCTGTTCGTAAGGCCAGGACCCTTCGGCGCAAAGCGATGTCGGCCGTTCTGTCTTTGCTGCTGGCCGCCGTGGCCTGGTCACTGCTCGATTGGGCGGTACTTCGTGCCGTGTGGTCAGGCGACCCGATGACCTGCGCAAATGCGGCCGGCGCCTGCTGGGCCGCCGTGCGCGAGAACCTGCCGTTGTTGTTCTACGGCACCATGTCCGACGTGCACCGGGGGCCCGCGCTGATCGCGTCCCTGGCCCTTCTGGCCGCCATCGCTGTCGCCCTGGGCGCGCGTCGCGTACCCGCGCGCATGCGTATTGTCTTGTTGACCGCGCTGTTTGCCATTGCCGTGGCCGCGCTGACCGGCTGGCCGTGGGGCGGCGATTTCATCGGACCGCAACGCTGGGGCGGAGTGCTCGTCACGTTGATCCTGGCGATCGCCGCGCTGGTAGCGGCCGTGCCGCTGGCTTTCGCGCTGGCCCTGCTTCGCCGGTCCGGCAGCCCCGCCGGTTCATTGGCCGCGGCCAGTCTGATCGAAGCGGTGCGCGGCGTGCCGCTGGTGACCCAGCTGCTGTTCGCGTCGTTTGTGCTGCCCATGCTGCTTGGCGGCGGTGTCTCCAAGTTCAGCATGGCGCTGGCGGCGCTGACCCTGCATACCGCGTGTGTGCTGGCCGAAGTGCTGCGCGGCGCCTTGCAGGCGATTCCGCCCGGCCAGATGATGGCCGCACGCGCCTTGGGCATGCGGCCCACGCTGGCCTATGCCTGCGTGATCTGGCCGCAGGCCCGTCGCATCGCCGCGCCAGCCGCGCTGGGCGTCTTTGTCGGCGCGGTCAAGGACACGTCGCTGGTCAGCATCATCGGCGTGTTCGACGTGCTGGGCGCGGCCAAGGCGGTGGTCGCGGGCACCGATTGGCGGCCCTATCACGTCGAGGTGTATCTGGCGGTGGCGCTGTTGTATCTGGCCGCCAGCCTGGCGCTGTCGCGCGTCGCGCGCCGCATGGAGGGGCGCGCTGGAAAATGACGGGATGCCGAGCCGGGCAGAGAAACCGGCTCGGCAGAAAGGTCAGCCGCCCGCCCCGCTCCCGATCCCACCATGCACCGCGCTAATGCGCTGAAGCCATGCCGGCCGCGGCGCCGCATCAAGCCAGTTCTTGACGATCAATCCCAGTTCCGTATCGCCAGCGATACGCAGGCGGCGCTGAAAAAACAGGGTATCGGCATCCGTTTCCGCGCGCATGAGCGCCAGCAAATCGGCCAGCTTCGCGCCAAGTTCCAGTTCGGCGGCGGCTTGCGGTCCCTTGTTCCACAGCGGCCGGAAGGCGCCGTCGCGCACCACAAAGCTGCTGCGCAGCCCCAGGTCTTCGACGGTGATGGCAAAGGTGCGTCCGTTCAGTTCGGCGGGCGGTTCCAGCCACTTCAGGCGGCGGGCCAGTTCAAGTCCCGCGACAAAATGCAGGGACACGAAAGGTCCCGGCACGCGCTTGCCCAGCTTGGCCAGCATGGGCGGTAGAGTCAGGGGTGCGCTCATGCGGTGGCCTCCTGCAGGCCGATACCGGCCTGCCCGTAGTAGTAACCATTGCAGCGGCCAATGCCCGCGGGCGGCGAAACCGCATCGGGCTTGATGCCGCGGCGCGTGGCGTCAAGCGCGGCGATCGCTTCGAGTGTGCCCGCCGATTGCGGGCTGACACGCAGGACGTCGACGCCCATGCCCGCCAACTCCGGCGCTTCGGCCAACAGGTCCAGGCATGCGGCCGATTGCACCTGGATGCCATTGATACCAAGAAATTCGCGCGATTCGCGGGTGCGCATGTCCAGGCCGTCCGGATGCTCGATACAGCGAAAGCCGCAGTCGTCCTTTTTCAGGCGGAAGTGCCGCGCCGTGAAGCAGCGCGCCGAGAACGCCAGCGCCATCCTGCCCCACACCATGACTTCGGCCTGCATGCCGGCGGGACGCTCGCACAGCAGTCGTTCCAACGTAGGACCGTCCATTTCAAGTGGCGCGACAAAACGTACGGCGCCGCGGTTCGACAGCCAGGTCAGCGTGCCGCCGTGATAGGCATTGACGTGCGGGCCGGCAACAAAGCCGCGGCCGCTCAGATGGCGCACTGCGCCCAGTTCGCCGGCCTCGACCATGAAGTCCTGCTGTTCGCATAGCTTCTTCAAGGCGCTGGCCTCGGCCCCGGTCTCGATCAGCGTGCGGCCCGACAGCACCACGGTCTTGCCCACCGCGCGCAGATCACGCGCCAATTCAAGCCAGTCGTCGGCGCGCAGCTCGTGCCGCCGGCTACAGACCGTTTCGCCGATGTAGACGATGTCCGCCGGGCTTTCGGCGACGGCGGCGTAGAAATCCATGGTGCGCTGGCGCGGCCAGTAGTACAGCAAGGGGCCGACGGAAATCTGAAAGGGGATTTGGGTCATTTCCATGGACGTTCGAAAGCGCCTTGTGTGACTTGTGAACCCTCGGCATGGCGCGCCAGCATGGCGTTCCATTCGGGGCGCGGAGAAAAGCGCGACGCGTCCGCATGCACGCTGTCCAGCGCGGCGCGCAGCGTGGACACCACCTGCGTGACATACGCCGGGCTGCGCTGGCGTCCTTCGATCTTGATGGCGGATACGCCCATTTCGGCCAGCTTGGGCAACAGGCCGATGGCGTTCAGACTGGTGGGTTCTTCCAGTGCGTGGTCGGCTTGGCCGTCCACTTCGAACCGGCCCTTGCACAGCGTGGGGTACGCGGCCGGTTCGCCGGGTTCGTAGCGGTCGATGAGAATGCCGGACAGGCGCGCATCCATGCGGCCGTCTTCTTCGACCCAGCGCACCGCGTGCGCGGGCGAACAGACGCCCTTGTTGTTGGGAGAGTCGCCGGTGGCGTATGACGACAGCAGGCAGCGGCCTTCGGCCATGACGCACAGGCTGCCAAAACCAAACACCTCGACCTCGACACTGACGTTGGCGCAGATGCGCGCGATTTCCGTCAGTGTCAGCACACGCGGCAACACCACGCGGCGGATGCCGAACTGTTCCTTGATGAGTTCGATGGCGTCGGTGTGGGTAGCGGAGCCCTGCACCGACAAATGCAGGCGCAGGTCCGGATAGCGGTCGCTGGCGTAGGCCAGGAGGCCCGGATCGGCCATGATGACGGCGTCGGCGCCGAGATCGTGGGCGGCATCGACGGCGGCTTGCCATTCGGCCATGCGGCCGGCCTGCACGAACGTATTGATGGCGAACAGCACGTGCCGGTCGTGGCGATGCGCCAGTTCGACGCCTGCGCGGATGTCGGCTTCGGTGAAATTGAGCCCGGCAAAGTTGCGGGCGTTGGTGGCGTTCTTGAGCCCGAGATAGACGGTGTCGGCGCCCGCTTCAATCGCCGCTTTCAAGGCGGCCAGACTGCCTGCCGGGGCCACGAGCTCTATGGGAGAGGTTCGAGTTTGCATGACGGCCAGTCTATGGGCCGCCCGTCCCCCGGGCCTTGTCGAAAATCAAACCGCGCGGCGCGCGCGGCGGCTTTTATCGGACTATTCCTCGGTGTACAGGCCGCGCTCGACCGCATACACCGCAACCTGCACGCGGCTGGTCAGATTGAGCTTTTTCAGCACGTTCTGCACATGGATCTTGACGGTGCTTTCGCTGACATCCAGTTCGCGCGCAATGACCTTGTTGCTGGCCCCGCGCGCCAGCCATTGCACGATCTGCGTTTCGCGTGCGGTAAGGCGGTGGCGTTCCGCGGTGCCGGGCGGCGGCGGCGTCTGGCTGGCCTGTCCGCGGAACTGCTCGACCAGCTTGGCCGTCATGCTGTCCGCAATGACGGCTTCGCCGTTGGCGGCGCGCCGGATGGCGGACACCAGGGCGTCTGCGTCGATGTTCTTGACGAGGTAGCCGCGGGCGCCGTCGCGCAGCGCCTGTCCAAGCTCGTCGGCTTCTTCGGACACGGTCAGGATGATCACCGCGCAGGTGGGCAGATCCTGCGTCAGGAGCTGCAGCGTTTCCAGCCCCGACAAGCCGGGCAGATTCAGGTCCAGCAGCACGACGTCGGGTTTGAGTTCCTTGGCGCGCTTCAGGCCCTCGACGCCGTCCCCGGCCTCGGCAACGACCTCGAAGTCGGGCTGGCGCTGCAGCAGCAGGCGGACACCGGAGCGGAACAGGGTGTGGTCGTCGATGAGCAGGATGCGGATGGTCATGATGGGCAAGGATGTCAGGCGGCCTGGCGCTCGGCGCCAGGCAAGGTGAGCGCCACGCGCGTGCCGGCGCCGGGCTGCGATTCGAGTTTTATCACGGCGCGCATGCGAGCGGCACGCTCGCGCATGATGTGCAGGCCAACGTGGGATTCGCCGCGCTCGGCGACGTCGGCGGGATCATACCCCTGCCCATCGTCGGCAATCAGCAGAGTGAAATCCCGGCCATTTTCCACGGCGATGCGCACGCGGCTGGCCTCGGAATGCTTGCGCACGTTGGACAGCGCTTCCTGCAGGATGAACAGCACCTGCAGTTGCTGCTCGGGCTGTAGCGGCGCGCCTTCGCCTTGGCTGAATGTCAGATCCGTGTCGATGGCGGTCTGGCGGCGGAAACGCGCCACCGTGTCTTCAATGGCCGCCTGCAGGTCGCCCTGCGACAGCTTGCTGCGGAAGTTGGTCAGTAGTTCGCGCACGTCCTGATAGCTTTCGTCTACGCCGGTGCGCAGCAGCGGCAGGATTTCGCTGACTTCTTCTTCGTCGCCGCGCTTGATGGCGGCATCGAGCATCTGCAATTGCAGGTTCAGGAAGTTCAGCCCTTGCGCCAGGCTGTCGTGCAGGCCCTGCGCCACCAGCCCGCGCTCTTGCACCACGGCCAATTGGCGCGCCTGCGCGCTGAGGCGGCGGTTGTCCAGCGCCACCCCCAGGTGCTGCCCCAGCGTTTCCAGCAGCTGCGACTCCGACGCCAGCAGTCGGCGCTGCGTGCGGAAATGCAGCGAATAGGATCCCAGGACTTCGTCGCGCGTCACGATACGGAACACCGCCACGCTGGCAAAGCCGTCGCGCTGGCAGTTCAGATCCATGTCGGGCGGCGACTGGCGGAAGTCCTGGATGACGATGACGCCAGCCTGGCGGGTGGCGACGCCGCAATAGCAGTCGTCGACCTTCATGCAGTGTTCGGATTCGACCAGATCGTCGGACAGGCCCACCGACACCACGAGGTTGAGCTTTTCGTTGTTGGGGTCCAGTGCGCGAATACTGCCCGCTTCCGCATCGAACTGCAGCATGACGCGGCGCAGAAAGCCATCGCACATGGCCTCGATTTCATTGGGCTGGTTCAGGAACGCGGCCATGTCGTAGAGCGCACCGATGTCGCGATTCTGCGCGGCAAGCTGCGCCGTCTTCTGTTCCACCCGCTGTTCCAGGCTGGTGTACAGGTCTTGAAGTTCGTCCGCCATGCGGTTGTAGCCGCGCGCCAGCACGCCGAACTCGTCCTGGCTTTCCACCGGCAGGCGGGTGCTGAATTCGCGGTCGGCCATGCGCTGCAGGCCGTCGCGCAGGCGCAACACGGGTGAAATGATCCACAGATACAGCAGGTAGATCATGGCAAGCGTGCCCGCGCTGGCAATCGCCGCCAGCACGCCCTGCGACAGGCGCAGCGACGTGGTCTTGCCGGCGTTGTCCTGTTCGATCATGCGAACCAGCGTATCGGCGCGGGCCACGAACTCGGGCAGCGTTTCCAGGTAGCTTGACGCATCCGGCTGGCCGATGGAACGCAGGGCCGCCGGCTTCATGATGTCGCGCCAGTATGCAGCCACGTCGTGCCACTGGGCGCGGATGGCGTTGTCGTTGGGAATGAAAAGCGGCCGCGCGGGATTGCCCCGCGCCAGCCGCGCGATGGTCTCGTCCAGGATCGCGATCTGTTCTGTGGTGCGCACTTCGCGCCCGGCTTGCGGCCGCATCAGCTCGACGGCGACGCGGTTGGCCCGCATGCGCAGGCTGCCGGTATCGTTGATGGCCGCGCCCGCGCCTTCCAGTTGCCACGACAGCCACAGCGTCCAGCTGACCATGGACAGCACGACGATCAGCGCCAGCAGTGAACTTGCCACGATGCGCGTGGACAGGCGGTGCCGGGGCGAAGGCAGCGCGTCGGGTTGGGCGGCGGTATCGGTGGACTTCATGAATGTCAGGGCTGGAAGCGCAGTTCGGGTGTCAGTGTAGTCGCTTCCCGCCAGCAATCCGGCGCACGCGTGCCCATTGCGTCACTCACGCGATCAACGCAGTCCAAGCGTGCGGCACAGAAAATCCGCCACCTGGGCAGGATCGTTCAGCGGCAGGCATGGCAAGTCGATGTCCAGCGGCGCGTCGGTCACGACCGCCAGAAATGCAGGGTCTTCCGTGTGCAGGGGCGGTTTGCCCAGCGCCGGGCGGTAGACCTCGATGCGCGGGATTGCGGCCTGCTTGAAGCCTTCGACCAACACCAGATCGGCGGGCGACAGGCGCGCCAGTTGCGCCTCCAGGGTGGGCTCCGGCGCGTCGCGCAGCTCGTGCACGATGGCATACCGGTACGGCGAGGCGATCATGACCTCCTGCGCGCCGGCGGTGCGGAATCGCGCGCTGTCCTTGCCCGGCGGCTCCATCTGGAAGTCGTGATGGCTGTGCTTGATGACGTTCACGCGCAGGCCGCGGGCGCCAAGCAGCGGCAGCATCGCTTCGATCAGGGTGGTTTTGCCGCTGCCGGAGCGGCCGGCGATACCGAATACAGGAGTCATACGAGGGCAGGTTCCGTCAGCAAGGGGCACACGATGGGCAAAAACGTGTCTGCCCGCGGGGAGTATGCCAGCAAAGCGCCCGCCACCAGGTCGAAGTACCAGCCATGCAGTGACAGGCTGCCCGCGTCGACCGCCCGCCTCACGAAAGGCAGGTCTTCAAGATTGCGAAGGGAAATCAGGATGGAAGCCTGTTCACAGGCGCGCCGGCGCTCTTCTTTCGAGGCATCCGGCATCTGCCGCAACACCTGCTCGCGCGCCGGTTCTGCGATGTCCATCCAGCGTCCCAGATAGTCGGTTTCACCGTCGCGGCGGATGCGCCGTTCCATCAGGGCGCGGATGCCGCCGCATTGCGCATGGCCCAGCACGATGATGCGGCTGACCTGCAATTGCTCGACCGCAAACTGGATGGCCGCCAGGACGCCCTGCAGGCCGCGGTCCTTGCTGCACGGCGGCACAAGGTTTGCCACATTGCGCACGGTGAAGATGTCGCCGGGATCACACCCCAGCAGCATGGCCGGATCCACCCGGGAATCGCAACAGCCGATCAGCAGCGTGCTGGGATGCTGGCCGTCGCGCAGGTTGCGGTACAGCATTGGTGCGTCTTCGTAGTATTGCTGCTGAAAGCGCTGGAAGCCGCCGACGAGTCGTTCAAGATCTTGCATATCAGCCTCCCGTTTGCGCCATGAAGCGCACGATGCGTTCGGGCCGGGCGTTGAAGTCATGGCGCTCCGGCTTGGCCGCGATGCCTACCCGGATGGCCTGGATGAGCTCGGCGTCGCTGGCGCCCGCGCGCAGCAGGTGTCCAAGCGGCACCTGGTCTTCCTGGCCCAGGCACAGATACAAGGTGCCATCCACGCCCAGCCGCACGCGGTTGCAGGTGGCGCAGAAATGGCGCGACATGGGTGTGATGACGCCCAGCACCGGCGCGCCCTGCCCGCTTGTCCAGTAGCGCGCCGGGCCGTTGCGGGATTCGGACAACGACGGCACCAGGCCAGCATCGGCCGCAAGACGGGCGCCCATCGCGTTCAGGTCGGTATGCGTATAGCCGCGACCGCATTCGCCCATGGGCATGGGTTCGATCAGCCGCAGCACGAAGCCCTGCTCCACGGCATAAGACAGCAGGCGGCGGACTTCGGATTCCGGCGTGGCCGCATGCACCACGCTGTTGAGCTTGATCGGCGAAAAGCCGGCTTGCCGCGCGGCCGCCAGCCCGGCCAGCACGGAATCCAGACAGTCGCGCCCGGTGATCTGCGAGAACGCCGCGGCGTCCAATGTATCCAGGCTGATGTTCAGGCGGCTCACGCCGGCCGCGCGCAGCGACTGGGCATGGCGTACAAGCTGGGTGGCGTTGGTGGACACGGACAGGTCGCGCAGTCCGGGCATGGCGGCGATGGTGGCGGCCAGCCCGGCCACGCCCTTGCGCAGCAGCGGTTCGCCGCCGGTGAGCCTGACCTTGGCCACGCCCAGGCCCACGAACAACCCGACCAGCCGCGCCATTTCGTCGTGGGACATCCAGTTGGCCGGCGTCTCAAAGCCCTTGAAGTCCTTGGGCAGGCAATAGCTGCAACGCAGATCGCAGCGATCGGTGACGGAGACGCGCAGGTAGTCGATGCGGCGGCCGAAGCCGTCCGCCAATACGGCAGGGGCTGGCTCGTCCATCATGCGGCGCTCCCGGCGAAGACCCGTTCGGGTTCGCCGTCGTCCAGGTCAATGCCGGAGATCTTGGCGCGCCCGACCAGCAGCTTGGTGTATTGCCGCCAGGCGGTGTCGCGGCTCATGGTGGTGAGCGCCGTCGCAATCTGCTTTGCGACGTGCTCGTAAGGCAAGAGACGGCCTTCAACGCGGCGTGTGACGCGCACGATGTGCAGGCCATGCCGCGTTTGCAGCAACTGCGGCAGCAGCCCGCCCGAGGGCAACGCAAACACCGCGCCTTCGAACTCGGGCACGGTGTCGCCGCGGCCGAGTTGGCCCAGGTTGCCGCCCACCGCAGCGGACGGGCAATTGGACTGCTCGCGGGCAACCTCCGCGAACCGGGAGGGATCGGCCAGCAGTTCGGTCAGCACCACGTTGGCATGCGCCTTCAACATGTCCAGGTTCACATCGGGCGTGACCTGGAACAGGATGTGGTCCGCCTCGACCAGTTCACCCACCATGAAGCGCTCGGGGTGCATCTGATAGAAGCGCCGGCATGCCTGGTCGTCGGCTTCGGGCGCCGGCGCCTGGCTGGCGAGCAGCGCGCCGATCGCGCTTTCCTCGTCGGACAAGTCCAGACCTTGCCGGCCGGCCTCGTCCAGCAGCACACGCCGCAGCACCAGGGCCGTGACGGCCTCGCGCATGGGATTGCCGGCCTCGGCGTGCAAGGGAAGTTCACGTTCCAGATCCGCGTCGTTCAGTTCGACGCCATTGACGATGACAGGCATGTTCGGCTCCTAAGACGATGGATCAGCGCGGACGGACGAGTTGCCAGGCCCGGCCCAGGTAGCCGATCGACGCAAAGCCGCTCCAGACGTGCACCAGGCGGGTGAACGGGAAGATCACGAACAGCGTGAGACCCATGAACAGATGCGCCTTGAAGAGCAGCGGCACGCCTGCGATGTAGCTGGCGGCGTCGCCCTGGAACGTGACGATGTGCTGTGCCCAGGTCATCAGGTGCACCATCATTTCTCCGTCCATGTGGCCGGCCGACAGCACGATCGTGGACAGGCCCAGCAGCAGGGTCACGAGGATCCAGAGCAGCAGGATCTTGTCGCCCGGCCGGGTGGCGTGCGCGATGCGCGGATCGGTCAGGCGGCGGTGGATCAGGATCAGGAGGCCGATCAGGCACAGCCCGCCCATCACGCCGCCGGCCACCATGGCGACCATCTGCTTGAGCGAGTGCGAGACGCCCAGCGTGTCCCACACGATGACCGGAGTCAGCAGGCCTGCCAGATGCCCGAAGAACAGGCCGATGATGCCGATGTGGAAGAGGATGTTGCCCAGCCGCAGCTGGCCGCGGTGCAGCAGTTGCGAGCTGTCGGATTTCCAGGTGTATTGCTCGCGTTCAAAGCGCGCCAGGCTGCCGAGCAGGAAGATGGTCAGCGCGATGTACGGATAGATGCCGAAAAGAAACTGATTCAGGGAGTTCATGATGCGTCGTCCTGAGCATTAATGAGTCGCGGCGGAACGGGGATGGAAGTGCACGGGCTGTGCGCCGCCTCCCGAGAACGGCCGTAGCAGCGGTTCCACGCCGTCCGGGCCGGCCCCGAAGGCCTCCATCGCCTCGTCCATGTCGCGCACGGGCGCCTCGGTCTGCACGCGCGGAATCACGCGGGACTGGGCGCGCAGCACGGCAAAGATGCAGGCATAGGAGCTTTCGCTCTTGGCCAGGCGCGCCCCGATGGCGGCCAGCACGTGGATGGCTTCGTCCAGCAGTTCCTGGGCTGTGTCGGGGTCAATGACGCCCAGGAATTCCAGGAACAGCGGCACGTGATCCGGCAGTTCGGACACGACGGGTTCGAAACCGTGCTGGCGGTAGGTCTCCAGCAAGTCCACCATGGCCTGGCCGCGGTCGCGGCTTTCGCCGTGCACGTGTTCGAACAGGTGCAGGGAATGCGAGCGGTTGCGGTCAAAGGTGGCGACGTAGTTCTCTTGCAGGGGAATCAGGTCGTTCGAGGCCAGGTAGCTCACCAGGGGCTGCAGGGTCTCTTCGGCGTCCGGATAGGCCGCGACGGCCTCTTCCAGTTCGCCCAGGTAGTCCAGCAGCTCCGGCTCGGGGTAGCACAGCATGGCGGAAAGCAGTCGGTACAGGCTCATGATGTTTTCCTTTCCTTAAGCCGAAACGGCCTTCTTGCGCGACTTGGGCATCTCGATGAAGATTTCGCTGCCCTGGGGCTTGCGACCGAACAGAGTGCCTTCCGACACGCCGCCCGAGCAGCCGTTGCCAAACGTGAAGCCGCAGCTTCCCTTCTCGTTGAAGCTGTCCTCGACCACTTCCTTGTGGCTGCTGGGCACGACGAAGCGGTCTTCGTAGTTGGCGATGGCCATGATGCGGTACATGTCCTGCACCGTTTCCTCGGTCAGGCCCACCTGGTCCAGCAGGGCCGTGTCGCGTTCGCCGTGAACGGTCTCGGACCGCTTGAAGGCGCGCATGGCCAGCATGCGTTCCAGCGCTTGCAGCACCGGCGCTTCCTTGCCGGCGGTCAGCAGGTTGGCCAGGTAGCGCACGGGGATGCGCAGCGTCGACACATCGGGGATCATGCCGCTCTTGCCGACGGTGCGCTGGGGCATCTTGCCCGACTCAGCGGCCGTCTGGATGGGCGACAGCGGCGGGATGTACCAGACCATGGGCAGCGTGCGGTATTCCGGGTGCAGCGGGAAAGCGACCTTCCATTCGACGGCCATCTTGTAGACGGGCGAATTGCGCGCGGCTTCCAGCCACGATTCCGGGATGCCCTGCTCGCGCGCCGCGGCGATCACCTCGGGCGAGTGCGGGTCCAGGAACAGGTCGAGCTGCGACTGGTAGAGGTCTTGCTCGTTCGCGGTGGAGGCGGCGTTCTCGATCTGGTCGGCGTCGTACAGCAGCACGCCCAGGTAGCGGATGCGGCCCACGCAGGTTTCCGAGCACACGGTCGGCTGGCCGGCCTCGATGCGCGGGTAGCAGAACGTGCACTTCTCGGCCTTGCCGCTGTTCCAGTTGTAGTAGATCTTCTTGTACGGGCAGCCCGAGATGCACATGCGCCAGCCGCGGCACTTGTCCTGGTCGACCAGGACGATGCCGTCGTCTTCACGCTTGTAGATGGAGCCGGACGGGCAGCTGGCGACACAGGCCGGGTTCAGGCAGTGTTCGCACAGGCGCGGCAGGTACATCATGAAGGTGTTCTCGAAAGTCGAGTACATCTCCTTCTGCACGCCTTCAAACAGGGCGTCGCGGCTGCGCGAGCTGAATTCGCCGCCCAGGTCGTCTTCCCAGTTGGGGCCCCAATGGATCTTGTCCATCTTCTTGCCCGTCAGCACCGACACCGGACGCGCGGTGGGCGGCGTTTGCGACAGCGGCGCGTTCTTCAGATGCTCGTAGTCGTAGGTGAACGGCTCGTAGTAGTCGTCGATGGCGGGCAGGTTCGGGTTGGCGAACAGGTTGGCCAGGATGCGCAGCTTGCCGCCTTGACGCGGTTCCAGCTTGCCGGCGGCCGTGCGGCTCCAGCCGCCCTTCCACTTTTCCTGGTTTTCCCATTCCTTCGGATAGCCGATGCCGGGCTTGGTTTCCACGTTGTTGAACCAGGCATACTCGACACCGTCGCGGCTGGTCCAGACGTTCTTGCAGGTGACCGAGCAAGTGTGGCAGCCAATGCACTTGTCCAGGTTCAGCACCATGCCGATTTGGGCGCGTATCCTCATGATTGCTTCTCTTCTTGTTGCAGTTCTTCGACGAGCGGGCCTTCCAGCCAGTCCACCTTCTTCATCTTGCGCACGACCACGAATTCGTCGCGGTTGGCGCCCACGGTGCCGTAGTAGTTGAAACCGTAGGCCTGCTGGGCGTAGCCGCCGATCATGTGCGTGGGCTTGAGCACCGTGCGCGTGACCGAGTTGTGGATGCCGCCGCGCTTGCCGCTGGTTTCAGCGCCCGGCACGTTCACGATCTTTTCCTGGGCGTGGTACATCAGGCACATGCCGACCGGCACGCGCTGGCTCACGACCACCCGGGCGGTCAGCGTGCCGTTGACGTTGAAGACTTCGACCCAGTCGTTGTCGACCAGACCGGCCTGCTTGGCCTCGGCTTCGGACACCCACACGTGGGGGCCGCCGCGGCTCAGGGTCAGCATGCGCAGGTTGTCCGAATACGTGCTGTGGATGCCCCACTTCTGGTGCGGCGTGATCCAGTTCAGGACCAGTTCCTTTTCGCCGTTGGGGTACTTGCCCAGCATGGGCGCAACCGTCTTGGTGTCGATGGCGGGCTTGTACACGCACGAGCCTTCGCCAAAGTCCAGCATCCAGCGGTGATCCTGGTAGAACTGCTGGCGGCCCGTCAGGGTGCGCCATGGGATCAGTTCATGGACGTTGGTATAGCCGGCGTTGTAGCTGACCTCTTCGCTTTCCAGGCCAGACCAGGTGGGCGCCGAAATGATCTTGCGCGGCTGCGCCTGGATGTCGCGGAAGCGGATCTTGTCGTGCTCGCGGCCGACGGCAAGGTGCGTGTGGTCGCGTCCGGTGATCTTGCCCAGCGCTTCCCACGCCTTGACCGACACGTGGCCGTTGGTTTCCGGTGCGAAGGTCAGGATCATTTCAGCGGCGTCGATGGCCGTGTCCAGACGCGGACGGCCCTGGCTGACGCCGGCTTCGGTGACGCTGTCGTTGATGCCGGCCAGCTCGTGGACCTCGTGCTGCGTGTTCCAGTTGATGCCCTTGCCGCCGTTGCCCAGCTTGTCCAGCAACGGACCCACCGACGTGAACTTGCGGTAGATGTCGTTGTAATCGCGTTCAACCACCGTCATGGACGGCGCGGTCTTGCCGGGGATCAGGTCGCATTCGCCCAGCTTCCAGTCCTTGGGTTCGAAGGCCTGGCCGAGTTCTCCCGGGGTGTCGTGCATCAGCGGGGTCAGCACGAGATCGCGGCGCTTGCCGAGGTACGGACCGCCGATGTCGGTGAACTTCTTGGCGAGCAGCTTGTAGATTTCCCAGTCGGTCTTGCTTTCCCAGAGCGGCTGCACGGCTTCGCTGAGAGGGTGGATGAAGGGGTGCATGTCGGACGTGTTGAGGTCGTCCTTTTCGTACCAGGTGGCCGTGGGCAGCACGATGTCGCCGTACAGGCACGTGGTGCTCATGCGGAAGTCCAGCACCGTCAGCAGGTCCAGCTTGCCTTCGGCCGCGTCTTCCTCGTAGGTGACTTCGGTAGGCTTGATGGCATCGCCTTCATCGCCGAACACCGCGTTCTGCGTGCCCAGCAGGTACTTCAGGAAATACTCGTGGCCCTTGCCGCTGGAGCCGAGGATGTTGGAGCGCCACACGAACATGTTGCGCGGGAAGTTGGCGGGATCGTCCGGGTTTTCGCAGGACATGCGAAGGTCGCCCGACTTCATCTGTTCGACCGCGTGGGCGATGGGATCCTTGCCCAGGCTGTCGGCCTGCGCCACCACGTCCAGCGGATTGGTCCGCAGCTGCGGCGCCGACGGCAGCCAGCCCATGCGCTCGGCGCGGGCGTTCAGGTCGATCATGCTGAGTTCGCCGTACTTGGCGCGGTCGGCGGTGGGGCCGAGCACTTCCTGCACGTTCAGCTTTTCGTGGCGCCATTGGCTGGTGTGGGCGTAGAAGAACGAGGTGCCGTTCATCTGGCGCGGCGGGCGGACCCAGTCCGCGGCGAACGCCAGGGGCGCCCAGCCGAACTGCGGACGCAGCTTCTCCTGGCCCACATAGTGCGCCCAGCCGCCGCCGCTCTTGCCGACGCAACCGCACATCATCAGCATGTTGATGATGCCGCGGTAGATCATGTCCATGTGGTACCAGTGGTTCAGGCCGGCGCCGACGATGACCATGGACTTGCCTTCGGTGTCGTGCGCGTTCTGGGCGAATTCGCGCGCCACCTGGATGACCTGCGCGCGCGGCACGCTGGTGTGCTTTTCCTGCCAGGCGGGGGTATAGGGAACGTCGTCGTCGTACGAAGTTGCGACGTTGCCGCCGCCCAGGCCGCGATCGAGACCGTAGTTGGCCATTTGCAGGTCATACACCGTGGCGACCAGCGCCTCGGTGCCGTCGGCCAGGCGGATGCGGCGCGCGGGCACGTTGCGCACGAGGAGTTCGTCGTGTTCGCTGCCGAAGTACGGGAAGCCCACACCGACCACGTCGTCCGACTGGCCCAGGAGGGTCAGCGTCGGGACGATTTCGCGGCCCGAACCGCCGTCCTTGGATTCGAGGTTCCAGCGGCCAACCTTTTCACCGTCGTTGACGGCGCCCTCGCCCCAGCGGAAACCGATGCTGCCGTTGGGCGCGACCAGATCGCCGGTGGACTCGTCCAGGACCAGCGTCTTCCAGTCGGGGTTGTTCTGTTCGCCGAGCGCGTTGTCGA
>Ga0213828_1001523_pt1 | contig 18760 bp, 17 predicted proteins | sample MC6MC0897MG_FD_180664 | JGI IMG/M metagenome (GOLD analysis project Ga0213828, IMG submission 180664) | Enriched soil aggregate microbial communities from Iowa State University, Ames, United States - MC6-MC0897-MG | ecosystem: Environmental > Terrestrial > Soil > Unclassified | place: USA: Iowa... | reverse complement strand
CGCCCCCTCCCCGCCCCCCCCCCCCCCCCCCCCTCCCCGAAGCCTTTTTTTGTTGCCGTCGGCGCCCTTCGGGAATTACAGATTCGCCTCCCGACTCGACATTAATCAGCGAGTCCACTTGTGCTGCCGAGTTGCAATCAATGGCGCAGATCAGAACGGCATCAAGAGCCGATACTGCCGATGATGACGCCGGACCACCGCCCCGATGGACAAATCTTCAGAGAATGAGTCCAAACATGGTGCCGCACCTACCGTGCTGCAGTATCGCGCCTATACAATCTCAAGATCGAGCCCCAATAGACAGGTCCAGATCAGGCGCGCAATATCGTCGCAAATTGAAATTGGCCATATCAAAGACATCAAATGCATATGACTTGGCCAGGCAAGACGGACGCAAACACTGGCACGACCGCCCAATTTAATCATTGACGCCTTCTCAAAAAACCAACTCAAAGATGAGAAGAGCCAATGCCTCAAATTATCTGGCGCCTATCCAATCAGCTGGAAAATATCACGTGAAAATAATTGCCATTGCCTCTGGCGGAGGACACTGGGAGCAAATGATGCTGCTACGCCCCGCCTTCGTCGGCGCAGAAGTGAAGTACATCACCACCTTGGCAGGACTTCCCAAGCGCTCCGGAATTACAGACTACGAACTAGTCCACGAATGCAATCGAAATGACTTACGTAAACTAGCCGCCAACACACTAAGGCTCTTTTGGACGATTGCCAAGTACCGCCCCGATGTGATCATAACTACCGGCGCACTGCCTGGCTTGATCGCGATCGCCTTGGCTAGAAAATTATTCCGAAAGCACACTATTTGGATTGACAGCGTGGCCAACGGGAAAGAGCTTTCTATGTCTGGAAGGATGGCCAAGCACTTTTCCAGCTTGTGGCTAACACAATGGGAAGAGGTTGCAGCATCAACTGGAGCATCGTATTTTGGGCGCGTAATATGATTTTTGCCACAGTAGGCACACAACTCCCCTTCCCTCGGCTAGTTCACTATTTACGGCACCTAGTGGATCACCAGAGGCATGAGGTCTTTGCACAGACGATTGATCAGTCATACGAATATCAGTCGCGAGGACGCCTAATCTGCGTGAAAAGCCTGGACCCACAATCCTTCGATGAACATTTCGCTGAGGCACGCGTAGTTATCTCCCACGCTGGAATCGGTTCAATCATAAGTGCATCGCGCTTCCAAAAACCGATAATCCTGGTACCGCGCCGCGCCGAACTCAACGAGCATAGAAACGATCATCAGGCTGACACAGCGATGCGCTTTATGAATGCAACCGGGATATATATTGCAAATACTGAGGCTCAAATCCAGGACCTATGCCAAGGCCGACTTGAAGCTAGGCCGGCCCTCAGTCCGGCCAGCTCCAACCTGATAGCGGGCATCCGCACTTTCATACTACGTGGCCCGCAGTAGTGCCAGCAGAAGCGAGTATTAGAACCCCGAGGCCTCAGCCACTGCCGAGAAGCGACCAGCCTCCTAAGTCCACGCGCGGGGAATCCCAAGCCGTGGACCGAAAGCCATGAGCTGGAGAAGACTAATGATTGGCTCAGCCGGGAGAAAAGATTGAAAACTGTTTATATTGCTTGGGCGAACTATCAGCGACGCGCAGTATCCATGCAGAAGTACCTGTCATTTGACCTGTTCCACATTGCTCCGAATGCGGGCGGATTCTTAAGCAAGCTTATGGGCTATGTGCGGCAGTCAATTTTAACGCTGCAAATTGTTCATAGATCCAAGCCGGATGTAGTTTGGATCCAACTTCCACCGAATTTCATTGTTCATATTCTAGTTTTAGTTCGAACTTTGACAAGGACGCGCTTCAAGATCGTTCTTGATTGCCATAACGCGTCGCTGCGAGCACCGTGGCTGTCGACCCCGCTGTTTGCCCTTGCATGCCGAGCAAGCGACCTATTAATCGTCCACAACGAAGAGGTTTTGCAACAAATTCCTCCAGCCCTCGTAGGCGGTCACACCTCGATCGTCGTCCTAGAGGACCCCCCCTCCAGCTTTGAAAATGAAACTCCTGATCTGCCCTTGGAGAATTTTGTATTAGTTCCCTGCTCATTTCATGATGACGAGCCAATTGAGATGGTCTTAGCCGCCGCGCGGCTCCTTCCATCAGTTGAGTTCAGAATCACCGGCAGCCTAGAGAAGGCACGTGCCAAGGGGTACCTGCGGAATCCGCAGCCCAATGTTGTCTTCACAGGATTTCTATCGGAATTCGAGTTCAATCGCCTCCTTCATTCCTCTGCTGTAGTTGCCGGCATCACAACATATGAGGGTATTCAGCTCAGCGTGGCAAGTGAGGCAATTGGTGCAGGCAAGGCCCTAATCCTTTCAGGAACCCGCGTATTGAGACAAATGTTCGAAGACTGCGCAGTCTTCTTTGAAAATAACGAGGTAGATTTTTCAGATGCCGTACTGAATGCGATTCGTGACAGGCCAAGAATGGAGCTTCTCGCCAGTGAGTCGCTTGAGCGACGGGTCATCGCCTGGCAGAGCAAGGCAATAACCATCGAAGTCGAGATTAATCAGCCAACAACTGACAAATCAACTCATAGCACCAGGGGTGCCTAATTGAACATCATTAATAGGCTTCTTGGTCGCAGAAAGCCGCGCAGCAATGTGGAACTGTTCCATTGGCAGCCCAAGTCAGGCGCTCAAAATTTCGGCGACCACCTTTCGCACGTAGTGGTTTCTCGAAATCTGGCTAGGTACGAGATTCTAATGGATGAGACGGTTGTGAATGCGCGCCGCCTTCTAGCCATTGGCTCCGTTCTACACTTTGCTCAGGACAACGATGTTATTTGGGGGAGCGGAGTAAATGGAAAAGTTGACGATCGCATGCACACATTCAAACACTTGGACGTGCGCGCAGTCCGCGGACCGCTGACCCGCGACTACCTAATGCAGCGAGGAGTCGAGGCTCCTGCCGTATATGGAGACCCGGCGCTTCTGCTGCCGATGCTCTTTCCATCGCGCTTCTGCAGATCACCGAAGCGCGAGTATGGATTTGTTCCCAACCTACATGACTTGACGATTCCAGTGAACGGGTGCCACTTGATTTCCCCTCTACTTCCTTGGAACGAAGTTATCGAGGAAATCCTTAAGTGCGATTTTGTAATAGCGAGTTCGCTACATGGTCTAATTGTGGCGGAAGCATTCGGCATCCCTGCGTGCTACCTACGCTTGAGCGAAACAGAGTCCATGTTCAAGTTTGAAGACTATTATCAGGGAACGGGCCGCACCAACCTCCGCGTTACCAACACATTCGGCGAAGCAAAGTCTGCCGGAGGCGCGCCAGATCTCACCTTTGACTCTCAGCCTCTGATAGACGCATTTCCCATTGACCTTTGGCTCTAAATTACGCTCTGGATCATCATGAGTTCAACCTCGGAAAAGTTGGTCAAGGGCAGCCTCTGGCTGAGTTTAACCCGCACCATTGTTAACGTACTAACCACTCTCAGCACCTTCATCCTCGCTCGCTACCTGACTCCCGGAGACTTTGGACTTGTAGCCATAGGCACCACCCTTCTACTGATTGTTACAAGTCTGACGGAGCTGTCGCTCACGCAAGCGCTCGTTCGCCATGACACTCTCGACGAATCACACCTGAACACCGCATGGACTTTGAATGCAATTCGTGGCCTATTCGCATTTCTCCTATTCTCACTCGCAGCCCATCCTGTTGCGGCCATCTATGACGATGTGAGACTGGCTGGAATCATGGTTGCTCTTGGCTTCAGCATTCTTCTAACGGGGCTAGTCAATCCTCGACTTGTAATATTGCAACGCCGTTTGATTTTTCGCCAAGACTTCGTACTTGGAGTTTCACAGAAGTTACTTGGATTTATCGCGTCAGTCGTAGTTGCTGTCCTATTCCAGAGCTACTGGGCCCTGGTGGTGGGCATACTGACCAGCCAGATTGTAAATCTATTACTTTCATATTGGCTGCTTCCGTATCGGCCAAAGATCTCCTTGGCGCGCACAAAGGAACTACTCTCCTTCTCGATCTGGCTCTCTGCAGGGTCCATTGTCAACACGCTAAACTGGCGTTTCGATCTGTTGCTCGTTGGAAAGATGCTAGGCAGTTCAGCAGTCGGCAACTACTCTGTTGGCAGCAACTTGTCGGTCGTAGCGACTCGCGAGGCTGTTGCCCCATTAGTCCAGACCGTTTACCCGAGCTTTTCAAGCATCAAGCATGACGCAGTTCGCCTTCGCTCGGCGTATCAACGTGTTCAGACACTCGTGACCGCGATAGCCCTTCCGGCGGGAATCGGCATGGCCTTGGTGGCGGACCGTGTTGTAAATCTCGCCCTTGGACCGAACTGGATCGACGCCACCATCGTTGTCCAAGTACTGGCATCCGTATTCGCGCTACAAACCTTGGGGTCGTTGGTACAGCCACTCGGAATGGCGAAGGGAGAGACGAGGCGCCTGTTCATTCGCGACGCGCAGATGTTTATTGTTCGGATACCCATTATCCTGGGCGGCCTGGTGACATACGGGCTGATCGGCGTTCTTGTAGCACGGGTAGTTACAGGGCTTATTGCTGCAGGCGTCAATATGATGTTAGTCCGACAATTCATCCAGCTCCCCGTCGCCAAGCAGATTTCTGGCAACGCACGAGCGCTGCTCAGTGTATGCGCGATGGCCTTGGCAGTAATTTTCGCATCAAGAGGCTTCCCCCCACCATCAGGAGTTGCAGTTTCCGCACTACAACTTACTGCTCTTGCCGCGATAGGTGCCTGCGCGTATCTAGCCGCAACTCTGAGCCTTTGGCTTCTCATGAATAGACCGGCCGGTCCGGAGACCGAGGCTGCAAACGTTCTTACGAGAGTCGTTTCGGGCCTTATAAAATAGATCGCACCGCCGACTTCTCACCGCGCACCCCTTGACTAAATTGGAATACCTGAGTGACTCAAAACGATCATCTGGCACTTATAGCACGACTTCAGGAAAGAACGCACGCATGCATAAGTGAATATATTGACACCAGCGCGCCATTGGCAATCGTGGATTTTCCGGATATTAAAAATTGCGGCGATTCCGCGATATGGCTGGGCGAGATGGCGTATCTAAGAGACCGCTTCAATAAACGCCCGAGCTATGTCAGTCGCATGCGAGACTTCTCTGCGGCCGCCCTTGCGCGAAAGGTGCCGGAAGGCCCCATCTTTATCCACGGCGGCGGCAACTTTGGGGATATCTGGCCCGCCCATCAAGATTTCAGGGAGTTGGTCCTAGAGAAATTTATCGGTCGCGAGGTCATTCAGTTTCCGCAGTCTATTCACTTTCAATCTAATGATCGTCTAGAGCAGGCCAAACGGCGAATTGACAGGCACGGCAAGTTTGTTTTGCTCGTTCGAGACGAGCGGTCTCGACAATTCGCTGAAAGACACTTCAATTGCACCGTCCGCCTTTGTCCGGACATGGCATTCTGCATCGGGCCAACGCTCAGCACTAAGGCTGCGATACCGGTGCTAGCCATGCTCAGGCAAGATAAAGAGCGGAAAGCTCACGACAAAGCGCTCTTTCCGTGCGATCTTCCCACTGAAGATTGGATCACCGAAAGCTCGCTGCAGGTGAGGCTTGCAAAGCTAGCGGGAGGAATTTCTGCATTGCGTGAGAACGCGCGTCACGAGTTCAGGCTCCGACTCTTGGATGCGGCTGCAAACAATCGCTTCCGGCGAGGCATTCAGCAGATATCCCGCGGCAAAGCAATTGTGACCGATCGCCTACATGTTCATATTTGCTCCCTTTTGATTGGCCGGCCGCACGCTGTGCTCGACAATAGCTACGGAAAGCTCGGTGGTTTTATGGATGCATTTTCCGGCGGAACGACACTGTCCCACAAAGCAACCTCACTACAGGAAGCAGTCACCTGGGCCGCGCTTCGCGCGGCCCAGGTGACCGCGGAAGCCACTCCCAATGAATGATGAAGTCAACGAACCACTTATCACCTTTATCATTCCTGTTCGTCATCAAGACAATGCGCGCGACTGGGAGTTGTTAAAGGAGAATCTAAGCCAGACCATAGCATCCATTTCCAATCAGTCCAACAATCGCTGGCGTGCTGTCATCGTAGCTAATCGCGGTGCGGATCTTCCGAATCTGCCTGACCGGTTTAGCGTGACGCAGGTCGATTTCTCGCCCAACCTATTCCACGAACTAACGGAAAGCCCCACCAAGTCCGATTTTTTGGATGCCTTTCGTCTGGACAAGGGACGGCGGGTGCTTTCTGGAATGCTTAGCGCTAAAGATAGCCGTTACTTCATGATTGTCGATGACGATGACTTCGTGCACGCCGGGTTAGTGGATTTTGTGGCAAATCGATCCGATTCAAACGGATGGGTAATAGACCGTGGCTATGTCTGGAACCATAACGGGAAGATATTAATGGAGCACGATGACTTCAATCACGTTTGCGGTACATGTTTGATCATTCGCTCCGATCTCTACCAGGTTCCCGGTGAGTTCAATCAGGCAACGCACGATTGGATAAAGACCAGGCTAGGAAGTCACCATCAGATCACACGGATCCTGGCCGACATGGGCAACCCGCTCTCTAACCTCCCCTTCCGCGGGGCGGTTTACCGCGTTGCGCATGGAGGGTCACACAGCAGGACCCCCAGCCTATTGGCCAAGTACTTCTTCAGCCCGCACGCAGCCAAGCATCCCATTAGAACGATTAGGAATTTATTCAAGATCCGCCGAATCAACCATAAGATTAAGAGCGACTTCTTCGGCCCTATCTCAAACAACCAACCATCATAACAGGCCACAAAACACTTGGACTGAGTCGGGCTCACCGTTCTGGCGCGCCCGACGCCCCAATACAGCCTAGCTACAGTCTAACCAAGTCACCCCCATTGCCGTATGCGTTCGTCGGGCAGCGCCCGCTAGCTAGATTACTTGCCGCGGCGGGGTTTGGTCGTGATATAGCCTATATTGACTGCTATACATTTCGCGACCGCACTTACGCTCAGAGATTGGCACTACGGGTGCGAGTTAAGCGACCCAAGCATCTTTGCGACTAGTCCACCAGCTTCCAGCAACCGAAGGAAGTTACGATCGTGGTCGTCGCGGACGCGCTCCAGGCGGTTGATTTCCGGCGGATTGGCGCATCCCCGTGGTGTCATTAAAGGCATACTCCATCCACGGGGCCCCTGTACCACCGCGGTGGAAAACTGATGTATGGCATGGTCGCCAGAGGAGAGGGCTGACGGCATCACGTCCGGAATCTGTTAGCGCCCCATCGTCGCCGGCGCTTCCAAGGCACTATCTGATTCCTCACGTTAAAGATCAATTCGCAGCGCCCCTCTTGCTCGCTCAATCTATTTCATCACCGAATGCAGGCTACATGAAGAGCCCCTGAACACTTTGCATGGACCGCAAGCTTGGCGGCAAGCGACCGCCACCAACATCGGATGTAATGCGGATTTACTCACCGCATGTTTAGTGCGGCTGTACAGTACGACTGCCAGGCGCCCAGGAAGGTCTCTGCGATTTTTCGCCGACGTCACCAATTACCCGTCCCAGGCGAATGCGTGAGCCGAGGAATCATCGCGGTTGACTCTGCGCCCAACGAAGATCTGCAGAGCACCTACCGAAGACCCCCCACACAATCTTTTGTCGAGGTTGCCACCTCTCGTATGGGCAAACTTGTTTCTGCCTCTGTACCGGGAAAACGAACATTGCCCGACCGTCGCAGTACAGGGCAGATCTAAATTTAATTAGGGGATAGCTGGCACCTGTATTGAGAATACATCGCGCCCGCGATGATTATAAGAAATCCGGTTCCCGTGTAAGAAATAGCAGACTCGCTGAGCATCGCCGCCAGAATTGTTCCAAGCAGCGCGGCGCCAGCCGCCTCGTGCGCCACATCGGATGACTTGTAAAGTCGCCACCCTATTAGTGTTAGGTGACCGAATATTATGACGGTGAAAATGCCGATCTGAACCATAGCAGATCCCACGAAACTCTCATTCCCGAGCTCCTCGCCCTCGACCGAATCGCCTTGGGCAAGCAATTTTCGAGCCGCACGATTGCCGCCACTACCAATACCTTGCCCCAAAGGATCAGATACCAAAGATGTCACCCCTGATGTCAAGCCATTCACATGCTTGACCATGGATGCAGACTTTACCAGACTGAAAGATGCGCCAATCCACGCCATAACGCTCAACAACATCGCCAATTGCATCAGGCGCACGATTGTCCGTGACTTCGACTTTTTTGCCAGTACAAGCCCACTAGCCAAGTACAGGGCCAGGAGCCCACCTTTTGCCAACGTAAGTACCATTACTACCGAAGAGAACAAAAATCGAAACCAGCGCGCTTTGGACAATTGATAGACGCATACAAATACAAATCCATGCGCGAACAACAGTGCATCCATCATCGTCAGCGTGATGAGACGCCTAGGCCTGAAGCTAGTCATCCCGTCAAATCCACGGAAATCACTAGTATAGAAGTTGGCCGGGGTAACCCCCACCACTCCGCGAATCTGATCTATGGTCTTATATGGATCCTTGAAAAGGATATAGTCACTCAATCGAACCCACCGCCAAAATGACTCCCGCTCGTCATAAAGGACGAACCTCTCTATCAACGCCAGAGCAACGACCACCGAGAACATAACGAGTATCTTCTTTACCACGTAGTCAATGCGAATGTAGGGTCCACAGAGAAACCCAAAAAGCACCAAAATAACTGGCGCGGCGACGGCTCTAAAAGCCGTAAGATCAGTCGCACCCTCTGCGATCCACAATGCAAAGAGGAGGGCTAGAAAAAAGATATAGAATATCTGGAGGCGATCAAGGCGCGACTTTAAGTAGTTTTTCCCCGCCAGGTACACAATGCCCAAAAGGAGCAGCAAGTCCTTTAATGCAACAACGGGCAAAGACAAGGGCGGCGCGAAATTGAATACCACCAGCGATATAATGTTCTGGAACAGCGAAAGGGCAACAAAGAGGAGCAATATTGTTTCTGATATCTTAACTCCTCTCACCGCTCCGAATTTGGCACCACCAGCCTGGCGCGTCATCGGCCGCAACTGCAATTGTTCCACTGTCGCCATTTTAAATTCCTAATTACAACCATTAAGCGCCTAGCGCCACCATCAACGCACAAGGCAACCGCAACGCGATTACTGGACTCAAGCTCCGTATGAATAGATAAGACCGTGACCAACTATTCCGCGATCTCGCCCAGCGCAATCTCACCCTATAAAATATCACAGAAATTCACTGGCAAGCCATTCTTGCCCCCCCCCTCCCAAGTTTCGAGTGCCGGTCGGCGCGATGCTTCGCCGCCAAACCAGAAGTCGCACTCCGCACCAGCAATAGTTGCCAAGCCGCATCCAGCGAGCCCGCTGGAGCACGCAAGCAGTGCCAGAGCTCGACCATCCTATGGCCGCAGCACAATATGTGACTCTACGATCTTGCGGCAAAGCGCCTGGGCGATTGGCGGTAGTTGACGACAACCCGCGAGACAATAGACAGCCTCGGCTCCATCTTGCCCCACTTGTCAATGGCCAAGAGCCCCATGAGGTTCCGACCAACAACTAAAATCCCAAGCAGTTCGCTCCCCATGGTGCGCGTGGTGGTAGCCACGCTTCGCAGCAGTCGCCCTAGCTTTCGCTTTCGCTTTCGCTTTCGCCCGATGTTAACGATGTACCCCCAATAGAGGTCCGCGTCGCCTGAACTTTGTGAAGCGTGGCCCAGATACGCGCATCACTGCCCCACTTGCTGCTTCAATTCGCTGCATGGATTGACTTTACAGCCGGATAGCCGCGAACATAGACGCGTTAAGCCCATCCCGACGGAGTAGGAGATTCCCGTTCATGAAGAAGATTTTTGCATTGATGGCCCTGGCGGGCCTGTCCTCTCCGGTGTTCGCCCAGGAGGCTCCGGCATCGCAGGCTGCCGATACCGGCGTTGCGACCGAAGTCGCTGGCGCTGAAGCAACTGGCCTATCGACGGCAACCATCGTTGGCACCACGGTCGCAGCGGTTGCTACCGGCGCCGTCCTGTACAGCGTTGGCGGCGACAGCACCAGCAGCGAGCGCGATGCTGGCGGCGGTGGTGATGGTGGCGGCAATGGCGGTACTGGTGGCACCGGCGGCAACGGCGGTACTGGCGGCACTGGCGGCACCGGTGGTACCGGCGGCTGATTTTCAGCCAGTTTGATATCCAAGCCCTCGCCGGGCGCAGCTTGGCGAGGGTTTTTTATGCCTGTTGGAATTACAGCCTGCCCATGAAGATCAAGTTGACCTGCTTGGCGGTCGCCCTTTTGGCTACCACCACCCTTTCCGGCTGCATGTTTGCGCCCGGACAGCACCTGCGCCACAGCGACGTGCGGCCCGAAGGGTCTGGTGCGAACGGGCGTATGGAGCTTCTCTCGATCACTCCAAAGCTGATCGCCATGGAGCATGCTACCCGCGCAGAGAAGCTGCTGCCCGCCGAACTCTTTGACGCGGTACCCCAGCCGTATACCGTGGGCGTCGGGGATGTGCTGTACGTCACCGTCTGGGATCACCCAGAACTGACGGTGCCTGCAGGGTCACAGCAGGCGGGCGCCCTTGCCGGTCGGCTTGTCCAGAGCGATGGCTACATGTTCTACCCGTATATTGGCAAAGTGGAGGCGGCCGGCAAGACGCCCGCGCAGCTGCGCGAGCAGATCAGTCAGCGCCTTGCCAGGTTTATCGAGTCTCCCCAGGTCGATGTCTCGGTTCTCACATACGGCAGTCAGCGTGTCTGGGTAACCGGCGCTGCTGAGCGATCGAATCCCATCCCGCTGGGCACTTCGCCTTTGACACTGGCCGATGCAATCAGCCAGACCGGCTTGAATCCGACGTCAGCAGACCTTTCAGGTGTCCGCCTCAGCCGTGGTGGTGTGACCTACACCATCAATCTTGAGACTCTTGCCACGCAATACGGCGGCCGTCAGCTCTTCCTGAAGGATGGCGACTCCATCTTCGTCCCGTACCTGGACCGCAAGGAGATCTTCGTCGTCGGCGAAGTCATGCAGCCGGGCGCCTTCAGCTTCCGCACCGGCGATGTCTCGCTGAACCAAGCATTGGGTCGTGCCCGCGGCCTGACTCAAGCGACATCGAATGGCAATGCTGTTTACGTCATCCGTGGGTCGACCGACCTCATGACTGAACCGTCGACGGTGTATCAGCTTGAAGCGCGTTCGCCCGCAGCATTTGCTGTCGGCAGCCAATTCATGCTGCAACCAGGAGATGTGGTGTTTGTCGGCGCCGCGGGCGTAACCCGCTGGAATCGCTTCATCAATCAGCTGTTGCCGTTCACCAACATCCTCTACACCGCCGCGCGTACGGAGAATGAGATTGGCAACTGAGGCAGCGTGCATGACGCGTCGCCTTTTGGCTGGCATGGCGCTTATAGGCACCATGCTAGCCAGTGGCTGTACGTCGCTCAGTAGCTCTACGCTGGATGCGTTTCGTCTTGTTGGCAGGAACCAGGCATCGGTCTCGGCCGAACAGGTGGCCGCCAACCGCTTTCCACAGGCCCAGCTACAGGCGCCAAGCCTGGATGCGGTGCTGGTACTGGGGTACGTGGATGCGGGGCGGCAGGCATGGTACGCAGGCAAGCACGCCATTTTTTGGATGGATGCGAGAGGCCTCGTGACTGGAATGAGTGGTATGGGTCGAAGAATCGAGTCCCACATCATCGGCACCTCCCCCTTCGATGACTTGACTGCCGTACGGGACACGGTGGAGTTCAAACGCACCTACGACACAATTCCAGACTATCAGTTCGGCGTCGAGGCAGTGAGCACGCTCAAGCGTAATCGCGAGGAGAGCGTGAGAATCCTAGACCGCCGCATGCGTTTGGTTCGTTTTGATGAGCGCGTAGATGGCCCAGGGTTCACCCTGAAGAACACGTACTGGGCGGACCCTGCCTCCGGCTTCATCTGGAAGAGCCGGCAGCATCTTGCCCCTGACTATGCAATCGAAGTGACGCAGCTGAAGCCGTATCGCTCCACGAAGGATTGACCATGTTCCTGCGCCGTACCGGCCTGCTGGCCGCGTTGTTTTTGTACTTGCCGGCTCTGGCGGCACAGCCATCACCTACAGCCTCTGTTCGAATACAGGGCGCCGTCAGGGCGGCCGGCGATTACATTGCACCCAACGGTCGCCTCTCCGGCGCAATCGTGTCTGCCGGGCCGACAGCCGATGCATTTCTGCCGGGTGCCCGCTTCAACCGAGCTTCGGCACGCCAAGAACAGGTTCGCTCAAGAGCTGGGCTTTCTTACTCGCTTGCTCAGTTGGCGACGACGGAAGATCCTCAGCTGCGCGGCATTGCCCAGCGTCTGCAAGAATGGGTAGCTACTCATGAGGCCACGGGGCGTGTACCGATCCTCGCCGACGCGCGCTTGATGCAGGCACAGCCCCAACACGACGCAATCATCGAAGCTGATGACCGCTTGTATATCCCCGTGCGATCAACCTCGGTGCAGGTGTTGGGTGCGGTGGACCTCCCGTGCAACTTGCCACACCGGCCATTGAAGAGCGCGCATCAGTATCTTGCTGAGTGCCCTCCCTCCAAGGGAGCCGACCGCGACAGGATCTACATCATCCAGCCTGATGGCGTGGTGCAAGAGCTCGGCACCGCCGCGTGGAACCGGAGTGACCCTAAGACGATCGCGCCTGGCGGCTACCTGTATGTGCCAATCGCTGAATCCCGACTCCGGTCGCTGGATCCTGATTTCAACGCTGAATTCGCCGCATTCATAGCGACGCAACCTGCAAGCCATTGATGAGTTATCTACACATGCGACGCGCTGCACCTTTCGCCCGCCCAATGCTGACCGCGCTGGCGCTTTCGTTGTCAGCGGTTGTGCACGCTCAGCACGGCCCTCCACCGACATTCAGTGAATGGGGCACAGTTGGCCTCTTGCAGACCCCTACCGCGCGTATGGCCGAAGACGGTGATATAGCGTTTACAGCCTCTCACAATTCTCCCTACAGTCGGTACAGCCTTACCCTTCAGCCATTTCCTTGGCTGGAGTCAACATACCGCTACATCAACGTATCAAATCTTCGCTACGGCACGCATATTGCTGGTGACCAGAACTATAAAGATAAGTCCATTGACTTCAAACTACGCGTTTGGAATGAATCTAGATGGCGACCAGAAGTCGCATTCGGTGTACGCGACCTCGGCGGAACAGGATTCTTCTCCAGTGAGTACCTGGTAGCAAACAAGCGCTTTGGCGCATTTGATGCTTCCCTCGGGCTGGCCACCGGCTACATAGGCAATCGGGGCGATTTCAGCAACCCATTGGGCGTTCTTGACGACCGGTTCAAGCCTCGGCGTGGCATTGCTACCAGCGACATCACGCAGGCGGGTAGCTTCGGTCTCAGCGACATGTTTACCGGCCCTGTCGGCGTATTTGGCGGTGTCAGTTGGCAGTCACCGTGGGACCCGCTGGTGGTCAAGATCGAGTATGACGGCAACGACTATAAGCGCGAGCCGCGGCGCAACAACCTGCGCCAGCGCACGCCGGTCAACGTAGGCTTGGTCTATATCCCGAACCGGAACGTGGAGCTCACAGCAGCTTGGGAACGTGGCGATGCCGCGATGTTCTCGATGACCCTGCGAGGTAACCCGGGACATGCGGCTTCGGCACCGAAGCCATTTGATCCCCCTCCGGAGAAGCTGCTGCCCCACGACCTGCGCGGCACGGGCGTTTCGCCGGCCACCCGATCGAGCGGCGAAAGCCCATCTGCGCCCCTCGCCGCCAATGTCATTGATGGCGCGAGTTTCGATACAAAGCGCCCGAATTGGAAGCAGGTTGCCGATAGGCTCCGAGACAACGCCGGCCTCCGTGTCGACGAGATCTCCAGTCGCAACGGCGAGCTTTTCATTTCCGGCTATCAATCTCGCTATTTCACCGTCAGCGAAGGCATGGGTCGCAGCGCGCGAATCCTCAGCAACGCGTTGGGCGACGAGTACGACTGGTACACCTTCCGCAGCACGCGGCTCGGCATGCCGATTGCCGACATCTCGATGCACCGCCAGACGTTCGAGGACTACCTTGAAGGGCGCGCAGACGAATCGACCTTGCGCCGCAGCGTTGAACTCGACGCACCGGCACGCGTCAATCGCGAGACCCTCTACAAACCGGACCAGAATCGTTTTGGCGGCGGCTTCAACTTCGGCTATCGACAGAACATGGGGGGGCCGGATGGCTTCATCCTGTATCAGGTCAACGCAAATTACAGCGGCAGCCTGTTCTTCACGCCAACGACCTGGCTGACCGGCACTGTGAGTGCGAACCTTCTCAACAACTACGACAAATTCAAGTACAACGCTCCAAGCCGCTTGCCCCGCGTTCGCACCGACATCCGGCAGTACACCACCACGTCCGACGTCACGATGCCGAACCTGCAGTTCACGGCGACCCGACAGCTGGGGCGCGACCTGTACGGCATGGCATACGCGGGTTACCTGGAATGGATGTACGCGGGCGCCGGCGGTGAGGTGCTTTACCGCCCGATGGGCCAGTCATGGGCGCTGGGCGCCAACGTCAATCGCGTCCGGCAGCGTGCCTATGAGCAGGACTTTTCGCTGCGCGATTACAGCGTGACCACCGGCCACGCAACGCTTTACTACACCTTCGACGCTCGAGAGCGCATCATCGGCACTCTATCGATCGGCCGCTACCTGGCAGGCGACGATGGTGCCACGCTGAACATTGCGCGCGCGTTCGACAACGGTGTAACCATGGGCGCCTACGCGACGAAAACAAACGTTTCGTCACGGGATTTCGGCGAAGGGAGCTTTGACAAGGGCATCTATTTCAGCATTCCCTTCGACACGCTGCTGCCGCGGTCTACCCGGGCCAGGGCAAACATCAACTGGAATCCACTCATCCGGGATGGCGGCGCCATGCTGCAGCGCCGCTATTCGCTGTACAACGTCACCGGTGAACGGGACGAGCGCTTCTTCCTTGATAACTTGGACACGATCGCCAAATGATGGCGATCATCGCTGGCGCCACGGATCGTGGCGCCAGCTGACTCTCGATTCAGAGGTAACGAACCCAGCTGCGTACACCCTCGTCCATCAGACCGTACACGTGCTCGAACGCCGGACGCGATTGACGATAGGGATCGGGGATCTCCAGGTCAGACTGCCACTTTCCGAGCAGAAACGTTTTACCGGACGCCTGAGGCGCGATCTCGGTAATGCGGCGGACGTGCTTACGCTCCATGGTCAGTACCAGGTCGGCTGCACCCAGGATGGCTTCGCTGATCTGGCGGCCACGATGCGTGGTGCCGTCAAGTCCGTGCTCCACCAGCAACTGCTGCGCGGTGGGATCGATGCGGTGATCGACAAGTGCCCCGAGGCCCGCGGATGACACTTGGATACCCCTGTCACCGACGGCGTGCCGCAGCATGATTTCGGCAGACGGGCTGCGGCAGATGTTGCCGACGCAAACAAAAAGAATGTTCTTGAACATCACTCTGGTCCTGACGCTTTGTGGCCGTTCACCGCGCCACGAGACTCATTGTGGCGGATGTATGCATTTGGACGCGGTAGCCTAACCTATCGAGCCTCACAGGCGGCACGTCGGCATGGCGGTCAGTACGCCGATTTCTGACCAAGCACTTTGAATGCCGTCAACACGATGATCCGTACGTCCAGCAGGGGACTCCAGCGCCGGATGTAATCAATGTCGTACTGCACGCGCTTCTTCATCTGACGGAGCCTTGGCGTCTCACCACGCAGGCCATGAACCTGTGCCCAGCCAGTGATGCCTGGCTTGACATAGTGGCGATGCATGTAGCGCTCGATCAATCGTTCGTACTGGTTGTTATGCTGAACTGCATGCGGTCTTGGCCCAACCACTGACATGCTGCCACCCAGTACATTGAAGAACTGAGGCAGCTCATCCAAGCTGCTACGGCGCAGGAAGGCACCAAAACGAGTCACACGAGGATCGTTGCGGACGGCTTGGGTGATTTTGTCGGGCGTTTCAGCGTGTGTGCGCATAGAGCGGAACTTGAGCATCCAGAACTCTTTGCCGTCCAGCCCATGTCGGCGCTGCCGGAACAGGATCGGGCCGGGCGAACTCAGCTTGACCCCAACAGCGAGGATGGCGAGCAGCGGTGACAGCAGAACGATGGCGGCTCCGGCGACTAGTAGGTCCTCGGCGCGCTTGATGACGAGAAAACGCGGCTCCACGACACCTTGGCGCACTCCTATCATCGGCACATTGCCCAGTTGATGGACGCCCGGGTTCAGGGCACCCAAGCCGGTGATATCCGGGACTAAACGCACCTGCACAGGATACCGCTCCAGCAGGCGCAGGACATCCTTCAGGCGGGCGCGTCCGCCCAACGGCAGTGACACCCATATATGCTCGATCTGACCTCGATGCCCATCGAGATAGGCTTGCAACCCATCCAGGTCGCCGAGACGCTTCGGTGCGTCCGTGCCGTCACGACGAAGTGCGATGTCATCCGGTCCAGCGAAGTAGCCGATCACCTCTTTCCCGATATCCGGTCGACTTCGCAGCAATCGATGCACTTTCAACGCAGGCGCGCGAAGGCCCACTAGGAGCACACGCTGTCGGTCCAGCCCGCGTTCGCGCAATCGATGCAGACGGAAGCGAATACCGATCCGGGTAGCACTCATGGCGATCAGGCCTGACGAATACCAGCCGACCAGCCATGAGGCTGGCACCGTGTCGGACATATCGATGAGGACCGAGTACATGGAGAACAGGGCGAACACCCCCGTCCAGCCAAGAAGCAGCGTCCATAGATCGGCCAATAGTCCGCGGTTGCGCCAATCGCGGTAGACCGGTGCGAGGCTGAAGCACACCAAAGTGCAGAGCAACACAGCACCGAACACCACACGCTGCGATTGCGTCGGCGGAAGCCAGCCATAGGCGGCGACGTGACTCAATACGGCGGCGCAAGGCACCAACAACAGGTCTCCGACCCGCAACCACACATCCAGTGCAGCCCGCGCCTCGGCAGTCACACGCTGGCGTCCACGCCGCGCCGGCAACTGTTCTACGGATCCATGTAGCAAAGGCAACTTCTCCATCAGGGATGCCCGCTGGAACGGTTTCCCGTTCCCGCCTGCGCAACCGACCTCCCCGTCGTTCCACAAGACTCTGAGCTAATTTATGGTCACTAAACCGACACTGATCTTACAGAAATTCTCACAAAGATGACCGTGCATCTAACTGAACTGATTCATGACACTAAAAAAATCAATGACATAGATGATCGTGTCGCCCCCGCCTCTTGCGCGTCAATGTCCTGACACCGCTGGGGGATCCACAGCGTCGGGCGCTGCTTCTTTCTCAACTGCCCTCTGTAGCATCGAAGAGAGCTTTCATTCAACAGCCACTCGCCCCTAGAGTTGCGCCCATGAATTCCTCCAGCATCCTCATCTGCGGTGGCGCCGGGTACATCGGCAGCCATATGGCTCAATGGCTGGCCGAACATGGGCACGTGGTCACCGTGCTCGACAACCTTTCCACCGGCCACAGAGACGCCGTCCGTTGGGGCGACCTGATCGAGGCGGATCTGTTGGATCCAGCTGCGCTGGAACGCGCCTTCCACGGGCGCAGCTTCGACACAGTGATGCACTTCTGTGCCAGGTCGCTGGTAGGTGAGTCGGTCGTCGAGCCCTACGCCTATTACGCGAACAACGTCACCGGCACGCTCAACCTCCTCGAAGCCATGCGACGTCACGAGATAAACAAGCTGGTGTTTTCGTCGACCGCAGCCGTCTTCGGCACCCCGGTTTCAGACGTGATCGACGAAGATCACCCCAAGGCGCCGATCAATCCCTACGGCGCCAGCAAGCTCATGGCCGAGCGTTTCCTCGAAGATGCGGCGCATGCCTATGGTCTACGCTCGGTGACCCTGCGCTACTTCAATGCCGCAGGCGCCCTGCCCGACCATGGTATTGGCGAGGCCCACGCCTGCGAGACGCACCTGATCCCCAACGTCCTCAGAGCGGCGCTGGGCCACGGGCCGTCGCTGAAGATCTTCGGCAACGATTACGACACCGCCGACGGCACCTGCGTGCGGGACTATGTCCACGTCCAGGACCTTGCCCAGGCACATGCCCTGGCACTGGGGTTCATGGATCGCCACGAAGGTGCACACACCTTCAATCTGGGTAACGGTCAAGGCTTCTCCGTCCACGACGTGATTGCGACCGCCGCCTCCGTATCGGGTGTTGCGATCCCTTACGAAGTGGCGCCACGCCGCGGCGGAGACCCCGCGCGCCTCGTAGCGTCCAGTGACAAGGCGCGCGAGCTCCTCGGCTGGGCGCCACGTTGGACCGAGCTGGGGCCGATCATCGAGAGTGCGTGGCGTTGGCACCGTGATCAGCCAAGCTGGTCCCCGCATCACGTTCACGCCGACGCCTCCATCCAGGCAGCATGAGGCATGGGAGGGCGGCCCGGACGCCGCCTCCCTGAGACGATGCAAATATGAACTGGGGGCGCCGGCCGCCCCGAAGCTGACGCGCGTTCCCAACCTGCGCTGCACCGCCAGATGAGGCATTGCGCCCCTCTGTTACCATTCCGGGTTCAGCTTGCCGCCCCCCACCCTGCCAGCGGCCAGCGCCTTACAAACGCAACGCAACAGGAGTTTGCATGTCCTCTGACCTGCTCAAGGCCCTCGGCCTCGACGCGACCAACGCTGGCACCTACCTTGGCAACGGCGAG
>Ga0213828_1001519_pt1 | contig 18799 bp, 31 predicted proteins | sample MC6MC0897MG_FD_180664 | JGI IMG/M metagenome (GOLD analysis project Ga0213828, IMG submission 180664) | Enriched soil aggregate microbial communities from Iowa State University, Ames, United States - MC6-MC0897-MG | ecosystem: Environmental > Terrestrial > Soil > Unclassified | place: USA: Iowa... | reverse complement strand
CCGCCTTTTTTATGAAACCCTTCATTAAAAATGAAGGTTTTTTATTTTTTAGAAGTCCCTTTCAGCAATGTAAGGGACTTTTTTTGTTTTAAAGTGTTTGGTTAACCACAGATGGTATGGATTTCACAGATTAAAACAGATTTTTGAAGTATCAATCATATTTACCTAAATACAACAACTTTAAACTTTAAGCGTTTCTATCATAGATTTTTACATTATACAGAAATTTGGCTAAAGCCGGCTCATTATTGCTCGGTAACATCGGGCTAAAGCCCGATGCAATTGATCTTGTGTACTGATTTTGCACTGATTTTGTAAACATCAAACACCTAACATCCAACACCTGTCACCCCGCAATAGGGATGGAGCGATTGTTGAAGCTCTTTTGTTGCCCTTCGGCAGGCTCAGGGTACAAAACAAAAAGCGACTCGCGATAGCCCGACCTGTAGCGACAGCGAAAGGATTGTCCAAATAATATTATATGTTATAATATCTTTTACTGTGGTTTTCTGCAATAATCGTTGTAAATTGTGGTTTTATATTTATACAATATGGATAAAATCAAGATTTTAGAAATGTGCAATAAGTTTACCAAAAACACCCTAATGGAAACTTTGCAAATTGAATATATTGATGTGGGTGATGATTTTTTAGTAGCAAAAATGCCAGTGAATAATAAGGTGCATCAGCCAATGGGGTTGTTACATGGAGGTGCATCTGTTGCTTTGGCGGAAAGTGTTGGTAGCGCAGCATCGATGATTTTTGTAGATATTGAAAAGTTTGATGTTCGTGGGATCGAGATTTCTGCAAATCATGTGAAGAGTAAGCGCGACGGAGATGTTTTTGCAACTGCTAAAATTATTCATAAGGGCGGGAGACTACATTTGTGGGAAATTCGAATTACAGATGAAAACAATCAGTTGATATCGCTTTGTAAATTAACGAATATGATTTTACCCAAATAATGATGGACAATTTATTGGTAAAGGCTTTGTCTGAAAATCTTCCGTTCGTAATTTATCGAAAGCCTAGTGAAACAATTCGTGTTGGTTGGTTTCAAAAAGAGAATCATATAAATAAGGTTACCGAATTAACGAAAAATTGTTTTGTTTTTGCTCCGTTTTCTGGCGAAGAAAAAGTTGTTTTTTATCCCGATGAATGTCAATTGGTTCAGGATGATCAAGATTTTAACGTTGATTTTTCTGAAAATAAGCAGTCGCTTGAAAACTCAAACGTTGATAAATCTTTTCATATTCAATTGGTATCAAATGGAATCGAAGCTATAAAAAATAATTTAATTGAGAAGGTGGTTCTTTCAAGAAAAGAAGAAGTTTCGATCAATGAAAATTCTTACGAAATTTACTTTAAACGATTCCTAAAAAAATATCCCACCGCTTTTGTTTATTGGTTTTATCATCCCGAAGTTGGTATGTGGATGGGTGCAACACCTGAACAATTAGTAAAGATCGAATATAATAAAGTACAAACTGTTGCTTTGGCAGGTACCATGGTTGATTTAGGTTTAGAGAATGTTATTTGGGGCGAAAAAGAAATTAAGGAGCAGCAAATTGTGACTCAATTTATTGTTGATGCATTGCAACCTTTCACGGGAAATTTACAAAAAACGGAGCCTTATACTTTTAAGGCAGGATCTCTTATTCACATAAAAACTGATATTCAGGCAGAATTATCAAACAAAGAAAATGGTTATAAGGTCGTAAAAGCCTTACATCCAACTCCAGCATTGTGTGGTTTTCCTAAAAAAGCTGCATATGATTTTATTGTGGAGAATGAAGGGTATAACAGAGAATATTACGGCGGATATTTGGGCGAATGGAAATTTAATAACCTAGATTATTCTGATAACAGCAATCTGTTCGTAAATTTGCGCTGCATGAAGATTGAAAAATCTAAAGCCTTTTTGTTTTTGGGTGGCGGTGTGAATAAAGACAGCGATCCGGAAAGCGAATATTACGAAACAGTGAATAAAAGCAAAACCGTTAAAAGTATTTTATGAAATTAGATATATTGGCTTTTGGAGCTCATCCAGATGATGTTGAATTAGGATGTGGCGCAACAATAGCAAAAGAAATTTCTTTAGGAAAAAAGGTAGGAATCGTAGATTTAACCAGAGGCGAATTAGGAACCCGTGGATCAGCTGAAATTCGAGATGAAGAAGCGGCTAAAGCGGCAGAAATTTTAGGAGTATCGGTTAGAGAAAATCTTAATTTTCGTGATGGTTTCTTTTTGAATGATGAAAAACATCAGTTGGAAATCATTAAAATGATTAGAAAGTATCAGCCGGAGATCGTTTTATGTAACGCAATTGATGACAGACATATTGATCATGCAAAAGGAAGTAAATTGGTTTCTGATGCTTGTTTTTTATCAGGATTGAGAAGAATTGAAACTTCGATTGATGGAATTAATCAGGCAGAATGGCGACCAAAATTAGTGTATCACTACATACAGTGGAAAAATATTGAACCCGATTTTGTTGTTGATGTTTCTGATTTTATGCATACAAAATTAGATGCTGTAATGGCATATAGTTCACAATTTTATGATCCAAATTCAAAAGAACCGGTTTCGCCAATTGCAACTAAAAACTTTACCGAAAGTGTAGAATATCGCGCAAAAGATTTAGGAAGATTAGTTTTTGCAGATTATGCCGAAGGTTTCACTGTAGAAAGATATGTGGCAGTCAACAGCTTAACAGATTTGAAATAAAAAAATAAAAAAATGTTTGCGAAGCATTGAAATATCTGTATATTTGCACTCGTTAAACAAACACGGTGATTGTAGCTCAGTTGGTTAGAGCGTCGGATTGTGGTTCCGAAGGTCGCGGGTTCGAGACCCGTCTTTCACCCAAAAGCTCAGAGTTGGCTTTTAAAATAAAACTCCTATACGGTGATTGTAGCTCAGTTGGTTAGAGCGTCGGATTGTGGTTCCGAAGGTCGCGGGTTCGAGACCCGTCTTTCACCCTTGACGGGAATTCTTCGGAATTACCCGTTTTTTTATTGTATTCTAGCAGGTTTTTTCTCTTTAAAATCAAGGCTTTAGGCAAGAATATAGGGTTTAAAAAAGTGGTTCGGTAGATACTACCATCATACATGAGCTCTCTACCGAACCCGATTTCAATAAACATTTTTTTCTTCTGAACATCAAGAGTATCAAATATATAGCTTAGCTTATTAAGATTATTGAAAGAATCGTAAAAAGCTTCAGTAAACTGATGATTCTTCCTTTCTGCGCTCTTAATTTGACTTTCCAAAAGTTCTAATTCACCATTTAATTTGTTTTTCCACTTTGAATATGTTCCATCGTCAATGTTACCTAAAATATACTTTTCCTCAAGGTTTTCCATTTTATGTAAAGCAGCTGTACGACGAACCGTAAAGTCTGGTAAACGATCTTTATTTTCCTTACGACGGATTTCTAATTTTCTGCGAACCTGATCTTTCATATATTCTAATTGACTATCTGAAAAGGAAATTTCGGAAAGGATCTCTTTAAATTTGTCATGAGCAACATCGATGCTATGACTTTTTCTATGGGTTGTACATTCGTAATACCAATAATATCTACTTCTGCCTTTAGACTTACCGCAAGTCAACGGTTTGTAGCATTGCGGGCATACCAATACTGACTTTAAGTACGCAATTTCGTTGTATTGGGTTTTAGGTTGATTTTTTCTGTTGATTAGTGCCTGTGCTCTATAAAAAGTTTTTTCATCAACAATTGGTTGATGTACACCATTAATATATTTTTCGTCTTCATCTTTATAAGCCGGTAATTTTACCAAACCTATGTATACTTTCTTACTTAAAATTCTAAAGACACAATCATTCCCTTTCTTAGCAAAACCTAAAGGTGCAGCCATACGTTTAATTTCTGCCTGTGTATAGCCGTCTAAGTACCAATCAAACATTTTGCGGACAATATCAGCTTCATGTTGTACCACTTCCAAAGTTGGTTTTTTATCGTGATCCCGTGCATTTTTATAACCATAAGGTGCCAAACCTAAATAGCGACCGTCCTTTTTGGCTTTTTGCATTCCAAACAATGTTCTGTCTTTAATGATCAAACGCTCAACATGAGCCTGAAGTAGCATCTGGGTTCTTAATTGAAAATAAAAAGGGCTTTCAGGTGGCAGACCAATCGGTTCTGCAATCGAAAGAATTTTGATATTGTATTCTTCCTCCAGCTGTACAATAACATTTAAAGCCTGTTGGATGTTTCGACTGAAACGGTCGTACTTCATAACCAGTAAATAATCTACTTCTTTGTAGTTTATTTTGAGGTATTTTTCAAGCAGCTTCCATTCCCTGCGATCAAAGTCTTTTGCCGACTGCCCATCATCTGTAAAGGTGTGAAGCAATTCATAATTTTGTTTGAAGCAATATTCTTCAAATTCTTCCTGTTGTCCTTCTATAGAAAAATGCGATTGATCTTCTGTACTAATCCTTGCATAACCTATTACTTTCTTTTTTGTCATCGTTTACTTTATTAAATATATCATCAACTAAAAAATTACATATCAAATCTAAAAATTCTTTTTCTTTATCAGAAAAAGTATTTTCAGGTGGCTCTTTTGACCGTGACTTGATATGTAATTTCTGTAGCATTTATAAAGTAATTTTTAAATAAAATCTGCAGGTTAATCATTTTTAATTTGAGAAGTAGAAGATATAAGCTTATCATATTTTTCTGCTTTTTCCATTGCTTCCTGTAAGTCTTTACTAAATTCTAAAGTATCGCTTGTTTGATCTGCACAGTTTTTAAATAGAGTGTCGCAATTCCATAAAATTCGTAAATAATGAATATTATCTAGATGCTCCAATACATTTATTAAAAGTTCGCCCATCGTATTAATCCCCATTTCATCACATTCTTTTTTAGACTTGGAAATTAAAGGGTAATCTTGTTCATCAATTACTAGATCTTCATAATTAAAAGGTTGATGCTCCTTTCTGAAATTATTTAATTCGTTTAAAAATCGAATAAGTGCTATTATTTCTGTGGGGTTTGTAGCTGCTAATTTCATAACTGATCATTTGAGAAATTAGTATCTGAAGACGATCTGCTGTCGTATGATGAAGAATGTGAATCGTTCCAACTGCCACCGGAACCACCGCCACTAAAATCACCACCGCCAAAACCGTGATCAAATCCGGATGAATGGTTTTCGAAAGGTTTGTAATCATCAGTTGCGACAAATGGTTGTTGCTGATACATATACGAATCATCTAAATTTATTCTATCTGAAGCAGGAACAGATGGAATATTTCTTTTGTTTTCTTTATTAGTATTTTGATATTGATGAGCTTTTAAAGCATATTGCGTAGAATCCCTGAAGTGATTATCTTCTTCCTTAAAATAATCACGCATTTTTTTAGCAACTTCTTCATGTTCTTTTTTTCGATTTCCAATCCATTGGGTATATTCTCTAAATCGTTTTTCACGTTGCTTTTCGCGTTGTCTGATTACAAACCAAACGATCCAGAATGTAATTATAAATGACCCTATAAATATTAATGTGTTTTCCATACTAATTCATTTTATTGGTTGAACCTCTGTGTTTTTCTTTTTCTGCATGATCGATTTGATTTGCAAAAAATTCTTTGATCTGATCGCTCATGTATGGTACCGCTTCCGTAACCAATGGATTTTTAAAAGAATTTAAATCGTTTACACAAATCATAAGCATTTGCCCCATGGCTGCCATAAAAGCAATTTTGATTTCTCTACGTTGATCTGCCGGCATTTGGCTTTCTGACAAACCCACGCGCTGCAGGAACATCTGATATTGATATTCTAAATTGAAGTTATTCATCGTCTGGAAAATCTGAAGTTAATACTACATTAAAAGCAGGATATTCTTCTACGTTATTTACCGGCATTAAGTTTATATCGCCAGTATCTACTGCTACAACATAGTCCGGTGGACATTTTTGTAAAGCTTCGATTAATTTCGCTACTGTCATATTGTTCAATCACTTACTACAAGTGAGAAGTTTTATGTTTTTAATAAATATTATTTTCCGGTGTTTTAAAGTCTTGATTATGTTCTAATCTATCAGCTGCTTCTCTTAACGATTTAATCATATCAACTCTGTTAGCATTTGAAATGTAGTTGGATACTCCTGGTTCATTAAACGGAAAAACAAGTATGGTAAATCCAAAATCTTTAGGTAACATACTCTTAACTTTTTTTGCCATTTCTTGCATTGCTATTGCACTCATTTTGTTTTACCACTTACTACAAGTGGGAAGTTTTTATTAATTGCTTAATTCATAAATTTCTGTAATACATTCATCCAACTTATCTAACTCTATATCAAATTCATCACAACGGTCTTGTAGTTCGGAGGTATCACCTTCATAATTAATTCCGGTATCAGAGGTTTGCCATTTTTCAGATTTCTCTTCAAAATAAATCTCTCGTTGCTCTATCAAAGATTCTATATGTTCTTTTTTAGCTTTCAGTTTGTCATAAATCTTGCGTAAAGCAGCGACTTCTGTTCTAAAATCCTGAGCCTTTTTCATATAATTTAACCGATTTCGAACAATCGGGAAGTTTTATGTAAGTTTTTTAATGGTTTTATAACACTCCTTTATTTCATCTATATTTTCATCGAAATACTTATCAAAAGAATCCTTACCGCCAAAAACTTCGTCTAACCTTTCGGATATTTGACCAGTCATACTTATCCAAGTATCTTCTTTACATTCAATAGGAGAATAAAGGGCAATTAAATGCGATGAAGATTGAAAGTGTACGCACATGGTTGCATATGCTGTTAGTTTACTTTTGGCTTCTAATTGATAAGATGAAGACATTGCCCCATATTCGTAAATTGTTGATTCCATACTAAGATTTTAAATGTTCAGGTAGTTCTAGTAATCCGTAAAATTCATCGTTACCACAATTTGGGCAGATGTGAGTAGAAAAACCGTTGGTTTCTTTTCTTCTGGGCTTATGTTCATCTAAACCCTGCCACTTACATTTTCTGTTGCAACATTCAGAAGCTACTGAAGTTTCGCCCATTCTTGTATATTTTCTTTTTGGCATAACTACAAGCTTTTTTTATGGATTAATACTCTACGTGGTATGAAACCATCATAATCACTTACAACATTATGCTTTTCTAATTGCTCTAAAATTTTACCGGCTTTGTTATAACCCAGTTTAAACTTTAGCTGTAAGTTGGCTCCCGATATCTGGGCTTGATGCGAAACATAATCGTAAACTGCAATTGCATCCGCTTCGGTTAAACCTGCGTTTTCCTGCAGGTCTTTTTTTAATTCTTCTGTCATGGCTTTATGTATTTAAGTTATTTTGAATCATATATTTCTGATTCTTCTTTTATCTCTATCAAGGTTAGTTTCGGAAATTCCCACCGATTCCTTGAGGAAACACTTCTAGTGTAGGTTTGTTCCATATCGTAGAAGAATTTCTTTATATCTTCTTTACTTTTTGAAGAATCAACTTCAAGTGTTAATATTATTTGCACTTCTTGTGTCATGGCTTTATGTATTTAAATTATTTTCTATTTGTTGGTCGATGTAACTTATTGTATGTTGGAATAATCCTATAAAGTATATCGTTAGGTTCTTTTGCCAATAGTCTTCAAAATTATCTTCTTTCAATTTTTTCTCATATGCTTCTAACATGATCGGAAAAGAATCAATATTGATAAAACCACAAGTAAAAAATGAACCAACTGTTTGAATTTCTCTATTATTCGGTGACATCGTAAACTTTACATTGTCATATTTAAATTCAGTTTGTTTCTGATCATCCATAACATATAGTTATAAAAAAAAGCCCCAAAGGCTTCCACACACTTCAGGGCTTTTATAGTTGATGTTTATTCAAATCTTAACTAATAACAACACTATGTAACTTTTTAGTTGGTGGAAGACAACAGGGCAAATATATAAATAATTAATCATATAGTTAATTTAATTTGTTAAATAATTAACTATATAGATAATTTATTTTTCTATAGTTTTCATTTCTTCCACAACGGCATCGGTATAACCGTACTTCAATTCACGAATGATATTGTTATAATGACCAAACATTATCTTATTATGAATGGCATGGTTTTTCTTTCTTTTCTTACCGTTTTTGGTATTTCGTGTTTTCATATCCACAAAACGATGGCGACCTAAATGCTGCACAACTAGTGCAGAATTAGACGTAGTAAATATGCGTTCGTCCCATTCCGGAGATTCAAAACCACGCGAGCGCATGTATTTGGTTTGGGCTTTATCGATATCGGCTGCTTGCTCAGTGAAAACACGTTTGGCAAACCTACCTTTTAGGATTTCTTCGGTTGTGCTCATTGTTTAAAGAATTAGAAGCTTTTGAAATTCGTGCTACTTCAGCTTCATATAGCAATTTGTTTGCAGGGGATAATCCCAGATAAACACCTTTTTCATTTCGGGCGTTTTCTTCTGTCATCGCTTTTTTTAGGTTATAAAGAAAAATATCGAATTGTTTATTGGCATTATTTTTCATGATTTCACAATTTTAATTAATTCTAATCGATACAAGGCTTCTAACATTTCTGCTAATCTTGGTGTAGATCTATTTGTTTTCCAATTGTAAACGATATCGCGGCTCACATTTATTTTTTTGTAAACACCACGCTCTTTTATGGCTTCGTTAAACAACGTTTCTATTTCGGTTTCTGTCATGGCTTTAATTTTTAATAGTCGTAAATATACGACAATTAAAAATCTGTTTCAACGTTTAATCCAATAAAATAACCATTGCAGCTGCTTAATCCTTTTATCGGAGTAATCGGGAATGAAACATCGGCCAATCGCTGAAACAATCCGCAAATAGCTGAATTTCTATCTGTGTTTTTTTCGGTGATGTATTGCACAAAATCAAAAGCAGCCTGTTGCGTATCAGCAAAAATATCAAGGTAAGAATCATGATCGTGTTCACTATAATCGGTTTTTGCCAATATGTAAAAACCTAAATCATTTTCAACACCCAAAGCATCTTCATCACCTGAAACATCGTGTTCAGGAACAATTCCTATTAAAAGCATGTTATCGCTCTCGTTATGATCTTTCATGAACTTAGCAATTTCATCTTTGGTTACCACTACCTTTCCGGACTTTAAAGGTTCGAGTTCTGCAACTGCTTCAGCCACAAACTCACGTAATCTATTTACTGCTAGCATTCTGTTTGTCTTCTTCTTTTTTGCGTTCTAAATCGCGTTTACGTAAATCGTACAGGTGAATCATGATCTCTAAAAAGTTGGTGCTGCGTACCTTTTCCACGTTACCAAAAACACTACTCTCAGCTAAAGAAAACACCATACTATCGGCGCCAATACCTGGTATTGTATTTTCGTTTTCAGCTTCGCCACCTTCGAACAATATTTCGAAGTTTAAGAAGTTACCGCCCCAAGGAATTTGAGCAGTAGGTAGATATTGCTTAAAAGCAACAAACTGCAGATAAACACCATAAATAAAACTTGGAGAAGCATATTTTTTGAAATGTTTTGCTTGTTTTTCGATCTTGTTCGCATTGTAAATAACCCTTTTTTTACTGAATGGTTTGCGTTTACGATACAATACCGAGGCCAACAGATATAAATTAAAAACATCACCGGTTGCGTGAAAATCGTCGAATATCCGTGAAGCATCTGCAAATTCGCCGTAAGTAATCTCAAATAAGCTTTCTTCCGGTGCATAGTAGGTTGTAAGTGCGGTTTTTACTTTTGCGATTTTGATCTGAAGGAAATCCAATATTAATTTTTTGGATCCATCGTCAGTATCTTCAAAATAGCTGCTGCACAATTCACTTAACCGGTAAATGTTTGCCATTATTTCTTCATCAGCGTGAAATTTACTGCTAACCTGTATATTCAAGAGTTTGCACACCGCGTGGATCCGGAATTCTTCGTAGTTAATTGCACCGCTTAAATACTGAAGAACCAAATAACTTAAAGCCAAATATTCCTTAGTTGAACATTCGGCCAAATTTTCGGGCATATTATAGCTAAGCTTTAAATCTGGTATTTCAATATGTCGCATATTAGGTTGAGATAAAATTATTACCAAAAAAAGTGTCATCGCCAAAATCAGCTTCATCAACTGGTTCTGAAGCTTGCAATATCACTTCGATGTTTGCTAAAGCTTTTTTGAAATCCTTATCGAAATAATCTTTTGCATACGATAAGTAATTACCCGGAGCAACTTGTTTTGCCTGTGTGGTTGCACGATCGCCCACATAAGATTGTAAAATACCTTGAGGAAATAACTGCAAAGACAAGCGCGGCATAGCCCAAGCCATTGCGTAACTTGCACAGGCCTGTTTTACTTCGTAGTATAATTCTTCTTGAGCAGAACCTATTTCGCCTGTTAGTAATGTTTCTAACACATTGGCACCTACACGCACTTTAATTTCGTTTTTTAAACACTCTTTAATACCTGGTTGAAGCTTCATTAATAATAAACGAGAACCAATAGTGAAATGCACATCAAACTCATCTGTAGTTTTAAAAATACTTTCCTGAAGCTTTTTATAAGCATCTGATTCTTTCCACGTTTCAGCTATTTCTTCTGTATCTTCAAGATAATGAAGTAAATCATCTAATGCACGGTAATACTTACGTTCAAGCATTTCGTTATCACGATCGATCATCCATTCAAACGCCTGTTTTTCGTTATCGGTTTGGCGCATTTTACGACCATTGGATGTGTGGGCTATATCGTTATTTGGTGCATATAATCTATAGGCATTGATGGCTATAGGATAGCGCATGTAATAAACCAAATCGGTTTTATCATCGGTTTTTGAATTATAATCTGTAAATGCGATATCATATATTTCTTTACCGATCAAATCTATAACCTCACGAGTTGCCGAAAGGACATCGCTTTTAATTTTTTTATAGTTAAGATCGATATCTATAAAGCTTAGTAACTCTTTCAGTTCTGTTGATGCTTTGGCATCACCTTCGCGGTTAAATAATACATTCATATTAAACGTTGTTTTTTATTCGATCTTTTGGAGCGATATCGGATTCTTTTTCTACGACATTGTGGTGGAAACCAAGTTTCATTTTTTTGCTTGGCCAGTTAGCCTTGATCGCATAATTAATTGCTTTGGTAATAATCATTTCCGGAATATCGATACCGGTAAGCATGTAGTTTTTTAAAGCGTACAATTGTTCGGATCCTGAATCAGATGTTCCTTTGCCCGATATGTTACCTAAAGCACCGTGTACATTCATACCACCGGCGACTGCATAGTCCGCACGTTCGGAAATTTTAATTTGACTTTCTACAAAGTCTTTAATGTTTTGATCGATCGCTTTTATCTCCCAACCGTGCGTAAGTAAATTAGTACCATTAACAGTAAATTCTTTGGTTGTATGCCAAAAACGACCTACAGCTTCATCTCCAGTAAGTACATTACTAATCTCTCTTAACATGTTTTCTTTATAGGTACGAAGCATGCTTTCTTTGTAAACTACACCACGTTTTGAACATTCTGCCTGAAGATTTTCACGTTTATTATCCCAAAATGCTTGAGGTGAAATAACATGATACTTAACATTTAATGAATTATCTGAAAGCGCTTTAAAGATTAACGGTACAGCTGTACTTCGACGGATCCATTCTAACGCACCATACAAATCAGGGATGGTGTAATAATCTGTGCAGAAGCTGTATAGGTTAGAGTAGAACACCGAACGTTTATGTTTGAAAGGATCTTTGTAATCAAACAACGGATATACCTTATAATCAAATGCTTTTTGGAAATCATTAAAATTAAAATCTGTAATAACAGCAGCATCTGCTTTCTTAGATTTAGAACCCCTCGAGGTTGCCAGTTTAGCTTCATTGGGTAGTATGTGTTCAAGGCTTGCTATCTTAGGAGCACCTATACGACCGCTGCGAGCTTGTACTATTTGAGTAAACAAACCTTCGATGTGATGATAATCTATACAACAACGTAATAAGTAGTCTTCATAATCAAAACTATCTAACCAGTCCTGAATCTCATTATCTTCTTTCCAATCCTTTATTACCTGACCATTACTGATTTGTTCAGTGTACAGTTTGGCACCAACACCCCATACCAATTGGGTTTTCTTGGTAAGTAAACCTGATGCCAGAGAGTTGCGCTGCACTACATCGCGTATCAATTCCGGCAGATCATTGTTGTAACCATAAGGGTGAACGACATAGTCGCCAACAAAGTAATTAGATGCCCCTTGAATAGGTGCATTTAACTGACGAGGAACGCGACGTTCTTCGTAAGTGAATGCAGATTTTTCAGCCTGTACCATTGCACTGGTACCATCGTACTCTATGATCATTTGCTATTGTCTATTTTGTAATCGTTAAACGTAAGTAACAATGCTAAGTGGAAGAACCTGGGTTCACCTGAAGGATATTCGGTGAAGGCAATGAGTGTGTCTGCTTTATCTGACTGATCATTGCGAAGACCAGGACGAAGCAGAGCACGTTCAACAACACGTACACCGTTAGTTATTTGTTTACTTTCAGAATAAGTACTGAATGATATTGAAAACGGCACATCGATTTTTGTAAGTGCACGCATTTTCTTTATTGCCTGAAGGTTCGTTAGTGTATCCATGTGGCAATTTTCGCAATTACCTGCACATAAAGTTGTGACACGAAACGAAAAACAGGCAAATAATTGATTTTCAGTGTGTTATTTTTGTGTTTTTCTGTTATTTTAACAAAAAATTAACATTTCGGTCATAAATCTAAAAAATCGGGTGGGATGGCAAGTGCATTTACGATTCTTAGCGGGGCGGTGTTCATCGTCTGAAAAACAATCGTTCAATCTAAAAAAATAGGTTGAACGCTTGTTTTTGCTGCCTTTTCCATGATTATTATTTTTTAAAACTTCTTTTTTCGTGTTTTTTATATGAATTGCCTACTTATTTAGATTGAATATAAACTTTAAAAAATACATTATTTTGTTTTTAAAAAGTCGTATAAATACGACAAAAATTATTATCTTTACTATGTAAAGCAAAGGATTTGAGGTATTTAAAAACTTGATTTTTATTGCAATTGCATTTTTTAATTATAAGCCACAAAAGAAATTCTAAAAAAAAACTCCCCAAGGTTCGAGCAAGGGGAGCAAATTAAACCACTTAATTAATATCGCCATGACATTTACAGCAGTTCAAGACAAAAGTACGAAAACAAGCGTACAAGTGAAAGAGATTTTATCTAAAAACGGATATTCTCATTTGTTCAATTACAACGATTACAAATATTTTAAAAGCCAATGTAAGAATGAATTTAATAAGGCAATAACTATTGCACAAAAATTCATAGAATACAACGATTGTGCGAGTGATTTCGAAGGATATATTTATTAATCTCACAAAAAACATTAATAAATATGAAATTACCAACAATCACACTATCACTTAAGTATTCCGAAGATGTAAAACAAAGCGAATTGCATCAAATTAGTACAAGCCAATCCGCAAGCGACATCTTAAGGAAATGTTTTAACACCGATACTCTTTTGCTTCAGGAACAGTTTATCGTTTTAATGCTAAACAATTCAAACAAAGTTTTAGGATTTTATCCTTTGAGCACAGGAGGAATAACAAACACAACTGTTGATTTACGATTGCTTTTTTCTACAGCGATTAAAAGCTTTGCAACATCGATTATAATATCACACAACCACCCAAGCGGAAATTTAACGCCAAGCGAAGCAGATAAACAAATTACAAAAAAGATAAAGGAAGCAGGAGCGCTTTTAGATATACGTTTGTTAGACCACATAATACTAACAGATGAAAGTTATTTCTCTTTTGCGGATGATGCTTTAATATAATAAGAAACGCCCTTAATAGGGCGTTTAAAATTTTCGCGCTGCGCGCGACTATGCGGATAAATTAATGAGCAGATGGATCATCCATTGAAGTTTTATTTTTGCTCAATAATTTCATATAAGAAGGACGGCAAACCAAATATTTAAACGCATCCGAAAAATTGGTAGAAAACATTGGACGCATTGGCATCGGTAATTTTTCGGATGATTTATCTTTATGAATTGTTTTGGATCCGTTTTTTGAAACGATTTTTGTTTTTGACAATTGTAATGAAGATCGTAAACACTTACATTGAAATTTATCGATTCTTATTTTCGGTAATTTTACTTCATATTCGCCAAGTACATTATTTACAGCTTTGAATTCCTGTTCATGTAAAATTGTAGCCTGGTTCCGGTTCATCAAGTTTACCGTCCAACCGGTGCGAGATGCACCGCTTTCGTTTTTATCTTCAATAAAACCTGCAAATTCCTGTGCCCAGTCACGTTTAATTTGTTCATATTGATTTCCTGAACGGTCATAATACAAATCAAGAACTTTAACTCTATGATGTTTAAAAAAATCTATAAATTTCGCAGCTAATTCCTTTGAGTTTTCAGGTGGTAGCGTCCAAAATTCTTTTAATACGTATAGGAAATTTCCTCTTTCCTGTGCGATTACGAAACTCATCATGTCACCAAAATCCATTCCCGCTTCTAATTTCGCATTATGATCAATGTATTTCAATGCCTGTGAAGATTCTTCAATTTCATGAGCTTCAGTAAGTGGAACATCATCATAATAATCTGGGATTACACCGTCATCATAAAAATGATGTTCACCTAAATGCGTGTAGAATTTTTCACCTTTTTTAATATTGATTTTAAAAGATAAAATAGCACTTTTAAATTCTTCAATACCCAAAGCTTTAAGCGAATCTTCAAAATAACCTTCTGTAAGAATATCTGCATTTACAAACGTAGAAATAACATAAAAGAAAGATAAATCTTTACGAGCACGTACCCATCGTTCCGTCCAACGCACTAAATTACCTTTTAATTTTTCAATTGCTTTTACATCATTAATCTGTTTTGCGGCTACAATCTCTTGTTTAATTTCATTAAGAACCAATGCCACTTGTAAGGCGAGCTTAGCCTGTTCTACATCAAAATGTTCTTCATTTTTTAAAATCCAATCATCATCGCCTTCCAATATGTTAGGCATATCGGTTGTGGCTGTAGTTCCACGGTAATATACTGAATGACCAAAAGATGTATATTCACCACGAATTGCCGGCATTAATTTTTTAAGTTTTTCAAACTTAAGCAATCTTGCTTCGTCACAAAAAAGATGCTGGAAGGATCCACCGGCCAATCCTGAAGGCTGATCCAATGATCCTAAATTGATCATACAACCCGTGTGTATCGAAATAGTATGCTTGTATGTTTCAACCGGTTTGTATGGACTTTTAAAATGTGATGGCGGTTTAGTGTCTGTCCAATAATGTATACCTCGTTTCCATCCTTGACGTTCCCATCCTTCTAATAATGAAGGAACCACGTTTCGCATGGCATTCATATAAGTATCACTAACAGCTGCCAACATTGAACGAGGCATATCGTGAGCAATTCTCTGAGAACGTTTTGCATATATGTCTCCGGTTTTTGACGTAGCACGTCCACCGAGGAACCATAAGTTTTTTGGAGCAATCAAATCTATAACACCTGAAATCCAGTTACTATAACGGACTTCCACATCTTTATCGTTAAGACTTACGTGGGTCCGCCTGCTCATCTGGGAATACTTTTATAGGTAAAACCTGTGCTTCTTCTTTTATTCTATTTCTCTCTTTTTCAGTTAATTCAGGTAGTTTGTCTATTATTTCTGCTAATTTTTGACGGTTTGCTTTCGGTAAACCTAAATCTTCAGGATTAATTGAGTAAACGACAACCGGAGCCTGAAACAATTCTGCAGCTAGATCAGATTTATCTTCTACGTGAACTTCGCGCATTTCGCCCACATCTTTATACATTTGGATAACTTTTCGAACATCATCAACCGTACGAGCTTGTAATGTTGCGAAATTGATCATCATTTCCATTTTTTGGGCATAGATGTTTTTCCAGGCTGCCTTTGAAACTTTTTGACTGGAGTAGAAATATTCAATTGCTTCATCGTAAACTAATCCGGCTTTATATTTTGAAAGCTTCTCTGCAACCATCAAATGTTTTACAACTAGATCTTTACTTCCAAACTGATCTATACGCATAATCATCCCACGCGTTTTGTCTAACAGTTCCAAATAATCAACAATATGCTGTGGTGCATTATTCACACTGCCACGTTCCATAAAGTCGTATATATGCGAAATATCTACATCGTTAATATTCATCGCCAAAAAGGATTTTGTACAACATGGTTTTAGCTTCTTCTTCTTTGCTTTCCTTCAGGAATATTTGCGCTGCCGTTATGTTTCCGGATTGTGCATTTTCCAACTGCTTTTGATTAATTTTAAAAGATGATTCCAACTTTCCACGATCGTAAGCTACCCGAACCAAAGAATCTTTTATCTGCCAAAGCTTCATAAATTCGCTTAAATCGGCACCCATATACAAAGCAATTTTGTCCGGTGAATAGTTACAGGCGGATAAGTCCGAAATTGTTGTCATTTCATCGTCTGTAATGATCAGTTTACCCATAAGTTTTTACTTTACTTTCTGTGAACAGTTTTTTACGGAAATCGTACAAATTTTTGCAGTTAGCGAACAAATATTGCTCGTAATGTGCGTTATCACTCCAGTTTCCGGATCCTTCAACACAATACCAGTTTTCATGTGTTTGCATCAAACAAACTTTAGCATGGCTCCAAGCATACAGTACTTTTAAGTTTGCACGATCTTTTGCCATAGCCATAAGATTATCGATCGTAACCGGATTGCGTTTTATCATTGAATCGGAAATAAATAACGTGAGCTGTTCAATAAGACCGGCATCGTGAAGTTCTACCAACGATTCAATTACCCGGCGACTGATGCTGTATGTAGATGCATACAGCTGTTTTATAGGTTCACGCTTTACAACCAACAATAAAAAATCGAAAGCGTTAAAAGAACTTTCGGACTGGAGGAAGAAATATTCTTCTGCTGTAGGAACACGCATTAGATCTTCTTCTAATTTTGATATCTTCTGAAAATGTTTAGCCAGGTATTTGGATATCCATTTTTCATCTGCAGATTTTTTGAGAGGGACATTAATGTCCCCCTCTGAAATCTTTTTAATATCAAAATATTTGTTATGCATTACATTTTAAGCTTTTGATTTACCAAATTCAAACGGAACTCACGATCGGCAATGCGTTCAGAAATTTCCTGCTTCTTTTCATCTGAAAGGTTGTCTTTAATTAAGGCTTTCTTTGCTTTTGATAAATAAGGAACTGAATTGCTTTTATACTTCACCAAATCTTCTGTACTCATTGCATCAATTTCTTTTTTGATTGCATATTCTTTCAAAGCTTCTACTTCGCCCAGAACAGCATTATTATCGCGGTAGTGCTCTAATTCTTTGTACAGTTTATCGTTTAGTTCGAATGCAGCATTGCAGTCGGCAGTCAATTTATGCAGATCTTCTGGAGAAATTACTTTTTCGCCGGAAGTAACCAATTGAAGTTCTGCATGAAATGCATTGTAACGTTTCCAAGATGCTACTAATTGACCTGTTACGATGTGTAATTCTAAAGGACAGTTTTCTGCAGATAAAAACGGAAATTGTGCATGCAGATTTGTTTTTGTTTCGGCATCTGTATCTTCAGTTGAACCACCTTCAGTTCCGCTTAAAATATCGACATTTTTAACGCTTTTTAGCTCTACATCACCGTAAACTACTTTTGGAATAGGTGATTTTTTTGACAACACTTCCGCATCCGAAATACCATAGTGTTTTTTCAAGTCGTAAATAATATTTTTAATATTACTTTCTGATGCACCCTGCATGTTATACACGCGCATCTGATTAAAATTAGTACCTTTTACAGCACGCAAAAATTCAAATGCTTTGTTGAATTTTTCGTTATTGTTTTTTGGCAGATTTCTTAAGAAATTTAATACTTCATTTTTCATGATCATGAAATTTAGTTAACTAAAACACGAATATAGGGCAGGGCAATTGCCTGAGTTGTGACACGAAAAATATGTTGCTATCCGCTAACCTGTACCCAAATAGTTAATTGATCTGACCAGATAAATCGAGTAGAAGATGAACCTCCGGTTAAACCCGTGCTACAAACGGTTAATATATCACCGTGAACTTGATATTCATATCCACAGCTTGTAAAACACAACTCATCGCCATCGTATTTACCTTTCTTAACATCAAAACTATACATACTACCACCGGCAGTACAACGTACTATTGTGGTAGATAAATGAGTATCTATTGAATAACTTCCGGGTGTAAAATTTAAAACTTCTACGCCCTGATTTGGAATACCGCCTGACGAGCTAACATCAATATTGATGTTATTACCATTCTTTACAATGGTTGCAGCTCCGGTAGCTGTGAAATTAATATCACCGCTTGTATAGTTACCTCCCCAAACGCCTATGCGAGTAATTGTATCTGTATCTATTGCGCTTATGGTATTACCAACAATAGAAACATTTGCACCGGCAATCAACTTATCCTGTTTAGCTGACAGCTTATTGTTTACACTTACAGTAGTTTCGTAAGGCGCTAAATCGGCTGCTTTCAAATAGCCTTGTGTTGCATGGTTTCCATAATTGTAAGCCGTTTGACCATCTGCAATAGCATTTAGTATATGTGTTGCCAATCCTAAAGTTGTGGTTACGTTACCCGAAGGCAAATAAACATAACCGCCTACTAAATCGGCTGTTGTATTAACAGTTAATTGTCCGTTGTGTGTTGGTATTGCTGCGACTTTTGCATCAACATATGAT
>Ga0213828_1001516_pt1 | contig 18815 bp, 20 predicted proteins | sample MC6MC0897MG_FD_180664 | JGI IMG/M metagenome (GOLD analysis project Ga0213828, IMG submission 180664) | Enriched soil aggregate microbial communities from Iowa State University, Ames, United States - MC6-MC0897-MG | ecosystem: Environmental > Terrestrial > Soil > Unclassified | place: USA: Iowa... | reverse complement strand
TTTCATATATTGGACATATGCAGGGGAAAAGTCTACTTTGTCTGCACGGGCTCAAGCCCGGTGTTTTTCGAGAATCCTGATGTCTACCCCTTCTGCAAGTCCCGCAACCGAACGTGGCGCCACGGCGCCCGAATATCTGGCGCGCGGTACGCCGGGACTGCGCCGTGCCCAGTGGGCACTCTTTGCCGCCGGTTTTTCCACCTTTTCCCTTCTGTATTGCGTCCAGCCGCTGATGCCGCTGTTCACCCATGCGTTCAACGTATCGCCGGCGCAGAGCAGCCTGGTGTTGTCGCTGTGCACGGGGTTGCTGGCCATCGCGATCTTCTTTGTGGGCCTGTTTTCCGCCGCCTTGCCGCGCAAGCGGGTTATGGCGTGGTCCCTGTTTGCCTCCGCCGTCCTCGGAACCGTCGCGGCCGTCGCGCCGGACTGGCAGAGTCTCCTGGCGCTGCGCGCGCTGCAAGGCGTGGCGATGGGCGGGGTGCCCGCCGTGGCCATGGCCTACCTTGCCGAAGAGGTGGAGCCCGGCACACTGGGCTTCGCGATGGGGCTTTACATCAGCGGCAGCGCATTCGGCGGGCTGTCGGGACGGGTCATCACCGGCCTGGTTTCCGACCATTTCGGCTGGCGCGCGGCGATGGGCACGCTGGGATTGCTAGGCCTCATCGCGGCCCTGCTGTTCGTGTGGCTGCTGCCGGCCTCGCGCCGGTTCACGCCACGCCGGGGCCAGGGATGGGCGGGCGTGTGGGCGGATGTGCGGGAAGGCGCCGGCGCGCACCTGAAGAATGGTCCGCTGTGCGCGCTGTTCGCCATGGGCGGGCTGCTGATGGGCGCGTTCGTCGCGGTCTACAACTATGTCGGCTTTCGCCTGCTGCTGCCGCCGTTCTCGCTCAGCCAGACCTTCATCGGGTTCATCTTTGTCGTCTACCTGGTGGGCATCTTCGCCTCGACCTGGTTCGGCCGCCTGGCTGACCGGCACGGGCGCGGCGCGATGCTGGCCGCAGCGTCCGGCCTTGCCCTGGCGGGCCTGCTGTTGACCGTCTCCAATACGTTGCCCGTGCTGATCGCAGGCATCGTTGTCTTCACCTTCGGCTTTTTTGCAGCCCACGCCGTCGCGAGCGGCTGGGTCGGGCAGATGGCGCGTGGCTACAAGGCGCTGGCCGCCTCGTTCTACCTGCTGGTCTATTACGTGGGATCGAGCGTGCTTGGGGCACTTGGCGGCCAATTCTGGACCGCCGGCGGCTGGCATGGCGTGGCCGCCATGGCGGGCGGCTTGCTGGCCGCCGCGCTCGTGATCAGCGCGGGTCTCGCCTGGCGCACCGGACGGCGGCATCCCGCGGCTGGCGCCGCTGGCCCCGCCTGACCGCACCCTTTTTTTCAGAGAAGGGTAGCGTCGCGTTACGCAGGGTTGCGCCACGCGCGCTTCTATCGCGATACATTCTGTATTGCGATAGGGGGAACCATGCTGACCAAGCAAGACCGCGTGTCCCTGCCATGGACCGACACGCTAGCTCGTCTGGAAGACGAACGCATCATGCTGGAGCGCATAGCTGCCGGCGTACCGATCCGGCAGGTACTGGAACATGTGCTGAACGCCGTCGAGGCGCAGTCGAGTGTGACGCTGCGCGCGTCCATCGCTGTGGTGGACGACGCGGGGACCGAATTGCGGCATTGCGCCGCACCCAGCCTGGCGGACGCGTTCAATGCCGCCGTGGACCGGGTAGCCATCGGGCCGATGACCGCTTCGTGGGGCGCGGCAGCGCATTCGGGCAAGCCGGTCTACACCGACGATATTGCCAACGATCCGCGTTGGGCGCCGTGGCGCGACCTTGCCTTGGAGAATGGCTTGCGCGCGTGTTGGTCCACGCCGATCAAGGCGCCAGACGGACGGCTGTTGGGCGTCTTCTCCAATTACTACGAAGAAAGCCGGCTGCCAACCGCGCAGGATATCGACGCGATCGCGCTGGTCACGCGCAGCGCGGCGCTGGCGATCGAAAGGCATCTGCTGGACGTGGCCTTGCGACGCAGCGGAGAGCGCTGGCGGGCGATGTTCGACGGCATGCAGGAAGCGTTTTTTCTTGCCGAAGCGCTGCGCAGCGAGGACGGCCGCATCGCCGACTTCCGCTTTCTGGAGGTGAACCCCGCCTTTGAACGCCAGAGCGGCATGCGCGAGGGCGACACGCTGGGCCACACGCTGCGCGAGATGATTCCCGGCGTTCCCAGCCAGATCCTGGATACGTTCGCGCAGGTGGTGGAGTCGGGCGAGCCCGCCCAATTTGAATTTGCCGTGCCCGCGCCCAAGGATGCGTGGTACGAGGCGCGGGCGCGCAAGGAAGGCCCCGATCGCATCATGGCGTTGTTTCTTGACGTCACCGCGCGCAAGGCCGCCGAGACCGAGCTGTGGGAAGGCCAGCATCGCAAGAATTTCCTGCTGGCGCTGGGCGACCGCATGCGAGAACTGCATCTGCAGCCGGCCATCGAGGAGACCGCCTGCGCGGGATTAGGTCAGCACCTGTCGCTGGGCCTGGTGGCGGTTCTGGACTGGGCCGGCGACGGCGCGGCGCCGGTGGTGTCGACCTGCTGGCGTTCCGAGCATGATGTGGCGAGCCACGACGCTTTGGCGACAGAACAACTGGGCGAAGATTTTTTCGACGCCGTCCGCAAGGGGCGCACGACCTATCTGCAGCCGCTGGTGGCGCAAGAGGGCGGCGACATCCGCCCGTCGGCCATCGTCGTGCCGATGCGCCGCTGGGCGCGGCAAGGCGGTGCGCTGCTGGTCCGCCCCTTGTCGAGCAGCCGGCTCAAGCCGGCGGATCTGGCGTTCATCGAGGAAGTCGCCGAACGGATGTGCGACGCGGTCGAGCGTTCGCAATACGCACGCATGCTGGAGCAGCGGGTGGAGCACGCCATTGCCGAGCGGGATCGCATCTGGCGAATGTCCCCCGAGCTGCTGGCCGTCATTGACAGCAGGGGCCGGTTTGCCAGCGTGAATCCGGCCGTGCAACCCATTCTGGGCTGGAGTCCCGACCAGTTTCTGTCGATGGGGCTGGCCGAGCTGATCCACCCGGACGACCTGGATGCGACGCGCACCGCCTGGTCGCCGCACGCGCAGGCGGACGGCACGCAACCCGCCCGGCACCTGGAAAACCGGGTCCTGCGCCGCGAGGGCGGCTACAGCTGGATCACCTGGAGCATGTCGTGGTCGCAAGACAGCCTGTACGTCGCGGGACGTGATGATTCCGATCTGAAAGCGCAGGCCGAGGCGCTGGCCGACACCGAGAACGCATTGCGCCAAGCGCAGAAGATGGAGGCGGTGGGACGCCTGACCGGCGGCATCGCGCACGATTTCAACAACATGCTCCAGGGCATCACCGGTGCGCTGTATCTCATTCAGCGCAAGCTGTCTGCCGGCGTGCCCGAACAGGCGCAGCGGTTCATCACGGTGGCCATGGATTCGGCGAACCGTGCAGCGCACCTGACGCAGCGCCTGCTCACCTTCTCGCGGCGCCAGCCGATCGACCCCAAGCCGTTCAGCGTGGAGGGCACGCTGCATTCCATGATGGACCTGTTCCATCGGTATACCGGCGAGCGCGTGAATCTGGTCTTCGATCTGGACCCGGACCTGTGGCCGATCAACTGCGACAAGAACCAGTTTGAGAACGCGATGCTCAACCTGGTGATCAACGCCTGCGATTCCATGCCCAATGGCGGCGTGTTGACCATTGCGGCGGCAAACACGCAGCTGGACGAAGCGTCGCTGCGCCAGAGCCCCGGCGTCACGCCGGGCCCGTTTGTCGAGGTCACGGTGTCAGACGTGGGCTGCGGGATGTCGCCCGATGTGCTGGCCCACGCCTTCGACCCGTTCTTCACCACCAAGCCGCTGGGCGAAGGCACGGGGCTCGGGCTGTCCATGACCTACGGCTTTGCCAAACAGGCCGGCGGCAGCGCCGTGTTGGAAAGCGCCGAAGGCGTCGGGACGTCGGTGCGGCTGTACCTGCCGCGCCATCAAGGCGTGCCGGAACAGGCCGCCGATGCGCCGCGGGCGACCGGCACGCAAGCGGCGTCGGCCGGTCAGGCCTTCGTCATCGTCGTGGAAGACGACACGAACGTGCGCGAAATGGTGCGCGAGTCGCTGGTGGACATGGGCCTGCATGTGCTGACGGCCGGCGACGGGGAGGCAGGTCTGGAATTGGTGACGTCCACGCGTAACCTGAGCCTGCTGGTGACGGACGTTGGCCTGCCCAACCTGAACGGCCGGCAGTTGGCGGACGCCGCGCGCGTCGCTCACCCCGGCCTGCGTGTGCTGCTCATGACGGGCTACGCCGAAAGCGCGGCCAGCGCGGGTGGTTTCCTGGAGGACGGCATGGAACTCATTGTCAAGCCGTTCTCGCTGGATGCGCTGGGCGAACGGGTGCAGCGGATGCTGGAGGAGAGCGCGGGGCCGCAGCGGGCGGGGTAGAGGTCAAATAGGCGGTCAAGTGTTTCAACGGCAGGTAAAAAATGCCCCCCATGGCGGACTACCGCAGGGGGAGTAGATAAAGCGGGGGTCAGGCACGGGGCTTGCGACTAGGTTGAAGCATTTCAACCAAGGAAGGAGCTACGCTATGAAATACCGTGCCATGACTTGCGCGTTTGCCATGATTGCCGGCCTTGCCGCTGGCGGTGCCTATGCCCAATCCACGGGCCGCAGCTCGCCCCCGACCTCGCCGTCCACGACGCCGAATGACGGGGCTGCCGTGCCGCCCAACACCCAGGTGCCTCCGGGCCAGATTCCGCCCGCCCCGAACGCGGCGCCCCAGACCGGCACCACGCCGCCGAACCTGGATAAGAGCGGTCACATGAAGTCCGACAAACATGGGTCGGAAATGCCCAATCGCAAGCGCGAAGCCAATGACAATGTGCCGAATACCCCGGCCGGCGGCGCCGCGCCTCCTCCGGGATATCCGAACACGGGCGGCAGCAAGTAAGCAGCCCCACACAAAAAGGCTTCCGGAAGGAAGCCTTTTTTTCGTGCGGCGGGAATCAAGTCGGGGTCAAAGGCCGTCCCCGCGCAAGCAATCGCGGCACCGGTTCATGCCGGTGCCGCGATTCAATGCTGGCGGCGCAATTCTGCCGGCGGCACGCGCAACTGGCCGCGGTATTTGGATACGGTGCGGCGGGCGAGAAGGATGCCGTTGGACGCCAGTTGCTGCGTCAACGCCACGTCGGAAAGCGGCATGGACGGATCTTCGGCGTCCACCATTTCCTTGATCAGCGCGCGGACGGCTGCGGCTGAACACGAGCCGCCCGATTCCGTTGCGAGTTCGCGCGAGAAGAAGTGGCGGAATTCAAAGACGCCGCGCGGCGTGGTCATGTACTTGCTGACCGTGGCGCGCGACACCGTGGACTCGTGCATGTTCAGATCATCGGCGACTTCGCGCAGCATCAGCGGACGCAGGGCGACTTCGCCGTACTCAAAGAACATCTGCTGGCGCTTCACGATCGCTTCGGCCACGCGCTGGATGGTGGTGTAGCGCTGCTCGACATTGCGCACCAGCCAGCGCGCCTCCTGCAGCTCTTGCGCCATTGGGCTGCGGTCGTCCAGCCGGGCGCGCCGGAAGAGGTCCGCATAGGCGCTATGCAGACGCGCGCGGGGCATGGCGCTGCGATTGGGCAGCACGCGCCAGCGTCCCTGCCATTTGTCGACAAACACATCGGGCACGACGTACACCGGCGCGTCGCCGCTGTAGCGGCCGCCGGGCTTGGGATCCAGGCGCCGGATCAGCGCGCACGCGTCGCGCAGGGCATCGTCCGAACATGCCAACGCGCGGCGCAGGCCGGCGTAATCGTTCTTGCCCAGACGTTCCAGATGATCCTGCACAATGCGCTGGGCCAGCGCCCGCGTGGCGTCGTCTTCGTCGGGCAGCGCCGCCAGTTGCAGCGTCAGGCATTCGCGCAGATCGCGCGCAGCGATTCCGGGCGCATCCAGCTGCTGCACCAGACGCAGGGCCGCCATCCATTCGCTTTCGTCGGGAATCGGATTGATGTCTTCGTCGGCGGCCGTACAAAGATTTTCCAGCGGCGTGCGCAGGTAGCCGTCGTCGTCCAGCGCGTCGATGATGAATTCGGCCAGCAGGCGGTCGCGCGGCTGCACGTGGTAGTTGCCCAATTCGAAGGACAGGCGCTCACGCATCGACACGTTGGCACAGGCCCATTGGCCCAGATCGCTGTCGCCGCCGGACGGGGCGTGCGTGGGATAGTCGCCGGAATAGGCCGGCGCGTCGGGCGGGGGTTCATCCATGTCCGGGCTGTCGGATGCCGCGACGGGTTCTGGCGCGGATTGTCCGTCGGCCTGCTCCGTCATCTCACCGCGGACGCCGGGCGCAGCCGGGGCCGCCTCGGGCTCCGATTCGTCCGGATCTTCGAGAAAAGGGTTCGTCGCAAGCGCGTGTTGCACGGCCGTAGTGAACTCCAACGCCGACATCTGAAGCAGCTTGACGGATTGTTGCAGACGCGGCGCCAGCGTCATTTGCTGGCGCAGGCGAAGTTCTTGCATCGGGTGGCCCAATCGAGTCTCCTGAAGGGGCAGCCGCCGGAAGGCGGCTCGTTCCATTCATAGACGCAAAAAACGTGCCAACCGCATGTGAGAGGGGTCGCCGCGGCGGGAACGCGGCATGCTGGGACAGTATTACAAAGGGGATGGTAATAACTGCTCAGGCGGCCGCTTCGGGCTCGTCCTTTTCATAGACATCCAGACGGTTGTACAGCGTCTTCAGACTGACGCCGAGGGTCTCGGCGGCCAGACGCTTGTCGCCGGCATGATGCGCCAGCGTGGCCAGGATGAACTCGCGCTGGGCCCGGCCAAGCGGCATACCTACGGGAAAGTTCAGCGAGCCTTCGCGCATCTGAGCCTGGTTCGGGCCGCGCTTGCGCGTGAGCAGCTCGGCGTCCAGCTCCGTGTCGGCCATGATGTAGGCGCGCTGGATCACGTTGCGCAGTTCACGCACGTTGCCCGGCCAGTCGTGCGCCTTGATCGCTTCCAGCATGTGCGGCGAAAACGTCTTCTGCGTGCCATGCTGCGCATTCAACGTGTCCAGGAATTGCTTGGCAAGAAGCAGGGCGTCGTCGCCGCGCTCGCGCAGCGGCGGCACGCGCAGCGGAATCACGAGCAGACGGTGCAGGAAATCCTGACGCAACCGGCCGTCCGCGACGGAGGCGGCGGGGTCGCGGTTGCTGGCGCAGATGACGCGCACATTGGCGCGCAACACGTCGGTGCCGCCCACGCGTTGATACGTGCCGACTTCGAGCACGCGCAGGAAGTGCACCTGCATGTCCGGCGGCATTTCGGTGACTTCGTCCAGAAACAATGTGCCGCCGCTTGCAAACTCGAAATAGCCGGCATTCTGGGACACGGCGCCGGTGAAGCTGCCTTTTTCGTGACCAAAAAGTTCGGCATGCGCCAACGATCCGCTGATCGCGCCGCAGTTGACCGCCACGAACGGCTGGTCGCGGCGATCGCTCGCATCGTGGATGGCCCGCGCTACGATTTCCTTTCCAGCGCCACTTTCACCGATAATGAACACGCTTGCATCGGTGGCCGCCGCAAGGGCGATCTGGTTTCCCAGTTTTCGCATCTGCGGCGACATGCCGCTGGTGTCGGCGAACACGGAAGTGGGCGAAGGCGCGGTGGTGCGCGTAGCGGTATTTCGACTAGCCATGCTTGATCCTCAGTCCCGGAAGCGGGCCTGCAATAAGTGCATCGTAGAGTGCAGCCTACTCTCTGATTGCGACGAGTTGCAAGCATTGGAAAACGTTGGTGGAATCCGAAAAATATTTGCGCTGACCGCCCCCATAGTGACTATTCTGAGCGTTATAGAAGGGATACGGAGATAGCATGCCTCACCTGCTAATCGTCGATGACGACGATGCGATACGAGAAACACTGGCCGAAATCGGCCGCGATAGCGGGTTTTCGGTGGCCCTGGCAGCCAGCGTCAAGGACGCCCTGATCCAGCTCGAACGGCAAGCGCCCGACCTGGTGCTGACTGACGTCCGGTTGCCGGGCGGCAGCGGCATGGACATTTTCAAGAACGTTAATGCGAGTAGCGCGGAAGTGGTGGTGATGACCGGTCACGGTACTGTCGACAACGCCGTCCAGGCCTTGCGCCTGGGTGCGACCGACTATCTGGTCAAGCCGATCTGCATGGAGCGCCTGGAAGAAATCCTCAAGCGCATCATGGTCAATTCGGGCGGCGAGCTGCCCGGCACGCCTTTCGAGGAACCGGGCCGTTTCGGCAAGCTGTACGGCAAGTCCGAACGGATGCAGACGCTGTACCGCCAGATCGGGCGCGTGGCGCCCACCACCGTCACCACCTTGCTGATCGGCGAAAGCGGCACCGGCAAGGAACTGGCTGCCCATGCCATCCACGAACTCAGCCCGCGCCGCCAGCGGCCGTTCATCGCGGTCAACTGCGGCGCGATTTCGCCCAACCTGATCGAAAGCGAAATGTTCGGCCACGAGCGCGGCAGCTTTACCGGCGCCGACCGCCAGCACAAGGGCTACTTCGAACGCGCGGACGGCGGCACGCTGTTCCTGGATGAAGTCACCGAAATGCCGCTTGACCTGCAGGTCAAGCTGTTGCGCGTGCTGGAGACGGGGCAGTTCATGCGCGTGGGGACCAATCGCGAAATCGCCTGCGACATCCGCGTGGTGGCCGCCACGAACCGCAATCCGGAACAGGCCGTGCAGGAAGGCAAGCTGCGCGAAGACTTGTACTACCGATTGAGTGTGTTTCCCATCGAACTGCCGGCGCTGCGCGACCGCGGCAGCGACATCCAGTTTCTGGCGCAGCGCTTCCTGCAGACGCTCAACGAAGAATCCGGGAAGAACAAGGCATTTTCGCCCGAAGCGGCTGCGGCACTGGAGCAGTACGAATGGCCGGGCAACGTGCGCGAACTGAAGAATTTTGTTCGCCGCGCGTTCATCATGGCTGACGGCGATGTGCTGGATCTGGAAATGCTGGTGCCGCAGGTCTCGCCGGCTGGCGAGTCGTCTGGCGGTCAGGTCAGCGTGCCTGTCGGAGAGACGCTGGCAGAGGCCGATCGGCGTCTTATCCTGGCGACGCTCGAACGCTGCAACGGCGTGAAAAAGCAAGCCGCTGCCGTGCTGGGCATCAGTCCCAAGACGCTCTACAACCGTCTTGAGGAATACGCGGCAGCGGGCTATCCGCTGCCTGGCGAGAATTCCCGGGCGGGTGGACCGTCCCGGGAATCTGCCTAGACCCGCTTATTTGTTGTAGCGGGTCTTCAGGTCTGCCATGCAGGCGTCCTTGGCATTACCGGACATGGCGTCGCACTTTTCCTTGCCGACTTTATAGTCGGCATCGTTGCGCGTTTTCGCGGCGTCATGCGAGGCTTCGGCCTTTTCCTTGGCGGCTTTGGCGTCTGCCTTGGCCTTGTCGCGCGTGGCTTCGGCCTGTTGCTGGCAGACATCCTTCTGGTTGCCCTTCATGCCGTCGCATTGCTTTTTGTCCATCTTGTATTGGTTGTCGATCTGATCGTTCGTGCGAACGGCGGCAGCGCCAGTCTGCGCGGAGGCCTGGAAGGCGAGGACCGAAAAGCACAGGGCGAAAGCGGGGCAAATCGTTTTGGACAGCTTCATGACTGACTCCTTGGGAAATTGGTCCGGTAGTTGGCGGACCCGACCAGGGACAGAGCAAGTGCCGTGCCCGGGTTTTTCAGGCACGGCGCTTGCGCATTGAGCCGCTGCCTGTCCGCCATCTTCGGACGGGCGCGTTTCAAGGAGAGCATTCATGACGACCCAACACGAACAACAGCCGGGAAAGTCCAAGGCCAACACCCCGAAGGACGAAACGGAAGCGTCGAACCAGAGCGGCCAGTTTGGCGCGGATAAGGCGATCGACAAGGAAGAACCCTACAAGCGGGAATCGGACAAGAAGCCTAACCACGGAGGGCCCGAGTACGAGGAGGGCGGTCAGTATCCGGGGAAGCGGCCCGAAGGGAAGTGACCATTGCGCTTCGCGCTGCGCGGCTGGCGCGGCGCGAAGCAGGCGCCGGGCTTAGCCGCCATTGCGCACCGGGTCGGGCGCATCGCGCGAGATGCCGGCTTCGTCTGCGTCCGTGATGCGATCGGTGGCGACGTCTGCACCGTCGTCGTCCACGAGGTCCGGTTCCACGCTCTCGCGTTCGCCGGTGGCCTGGGAGTCGCTGTCGGTGTGCCGGCGGTCCAGCGGCAGGTCGCTGGCCGAATCGGAAGAGTCGCTAGGGCCCAGGTCGGGCCGGCCGCTGTCGTCAAGGTTCAGGTCGGTGTCGGGGATACGGGGCATGGGAATCTCCAAGTTGGGAAAAGCGCGTCCAGGACACATCCGTGGACGTCGCCATTTGCCATCGAATTGCAGCAAGCGCCATGCCGCGATTGCCAGTCAAGGACCGAGCGGCGCCGCGCGGGTATGGAAGTTGCTCCTGCTGGGAGAATTTTCTACCGGGAGATTGTCATGTCCTTGATTGTCGCTGCACGGTTCCAGACCTTCGACGAAGCCACGCTGGCCGCCCAGAAGCTGTTTGCCGAGGGCTATACCGAGGACGACATCCACACGTTCTACGTCAGCATTGCGGGCGAGCACGGGCGCTTTCCGTTGGGCGGCGACCGCGTCGCCGATCCGGACGCCAAAGGCGGGCACTTCGGCGCCGTGGCCGGCGCGTCGCTGCTGGGCTTGGTGTTCGCCTTGGTGGCGGGGGTGATCGCCGCGCAGCTGGCCGCGTCCATCTTCATCACCATCGCGGCAGCGGGCGTGGGCGCTTATATCGGTGCGCTGGCGGGCGCCATGTGGGTGATCGGCCGCAAGAAACGCGTGCGCACGGCGCCGGGCGAACCGGAGAAGTCGCATCCGCCGGTGCGGCAGGCGGGCGTGATGCTGGCGCTGCATGTGGATATCGGGCGCGAACAGCAGGCGCGTCAGATTCTGCGTGCGGCAGGCGGCACGGACATCGAGCGCGCGAACGGCCGCTGGCAGGACGGCAAATGGCAGGATTTCGATCCGCTGGACCCACCGCGCCGCGTCGAAGCGCCGACCACCGCGAACTGAAGGCCGCGTGGCCGCTCACGGAGATAGAACAATGAAACCATTTACCATCCCCTCGCTGGCGGCTGTGGCCGCTGCGCTTGTTCTGGCGGGCGTTGGCCATGTGAGCCACGCCGCCGAACTGGACGCGTCCGACGCCCGCTTTCTGCAGGCGGCGTCGGGCTCGGGCATGTTTGAAGTACAGGCCGCCGAGCTCGCCGGCAAGCGCGCGCAGGATGCGCAGGTGCGCGCTTTCGCGGCGAAGATGCTGGAACAGCACGCCGCGGTGAACAAAGAACTGAAGGCGCTGGCCGCAGCGAAAAACGTGGCGCTGCCGGATCAGCCGGCCGAGCCTGAACGCGCGACGCTCCACGAGCTGGGCGGCATGACCGGCGCGTCGTTCGACCAGCTTTACATCCAGAAGGCGGCTGTGGACGCGCACGCAACCGCCAACCGCCTGTTTGAGACTGCTGCGAAAGCGTCAGAAGACGCGCAGGTGCGTGACTTTGCGGTCCGCACCTTGCCGATGCTGAAAGATCACTATGCGATGAGCCGCGCGCTGCAGCGTGAGCCGGCGGTCAATGGTGAGAAGATCCACCCCGCGCCGAAGGGGGAAGCGCCGCCCGTGTCTCCGGCGTCCCGCGCCGCGCCGGCTTCTGTTGTGCCGGAAAAGTGAAGTCCGGCGCACGGCGCGGCAGGTGTCTGGGGGATCGGCCGTTAAAAGGTACGGCCCCTCGGTCATGTCCAGCCGCTCAGTCGCCGGCGCTGCCGGTGATGGGCAGCACGATGCCCGTGATGTAGCTCGAGCATTCGGGCGATGCCAGAAAGACGTAGGCCGGCGAGATTTCCTCGGGCTGGGCGGGGCGTTTCAAATCCGTCTTTTCGCCAAACGACTTGATCTCTTCGGCGCTTCGGTCGGCCGGGTTCAAGGGCGTCCACACGGGGCCCGGCGCCACCGCATTCACGCGGATGCCTTGCTCGGCCAGATTGGATGCGAGTGATCGGGTAAACGCATGGATCGCGCCCTTGGTCGACGAGTAGTCCAGCAGCTTGCCGCTGCCGTTCAGGCCCGTGACGGAGCCGGTGTTGATGATGGCGTCGCCCGTCTTCAGGTGTTCAAGCGCCGCGCGCGCCATGTAGAAATAGCCGGTGATGTTGGTGCGCAGCGTCTTGTCCCATTTCTCGTCGCTGATTTCCGGCAGCGTGTCGGTGTGCAATTGGAAGGCCGCGTTGTTGACCAGGATGTCGAGCTTGCCGAAATGCTTGACGACCTGCGCCACTGCTTCGTTGCAGAAGGCCGAATCCTGCACGTCGCCGGGGATCAGCAGACATTGACGGCCCTCGGCCTCGACCGCGCGGCTGGTTTCCTTGGCGTCTTCGTGTTCGTCCAGATATAGCACCGCGACGTCGGCGCCTTCGCGCGCAAACAGCACAGCCACCGCGCGGCCGATGCCCGAGTCGCCGCCGGTGATGATGGCGACCTTGTCCTGCAGCTTGCCGCTGCCTTTGTAGCCGGGCGCCTGGTACTGCGGTTTGAGCACCATGTCGGCTTCAACGCCTGGCTGTTCGTCCAGGTGCTGGCCCGGCATGGGCGGCACGGGATGCTGGCGGTCGCCGGTCTGGGCGTTCTTGGGTGTGCTCATGTTTTCTCCCATTGGGCGGCGCGGGATGCGCCTTGCGCCCGGGAGTCGAGCAAACGCCGTTCCCGGCGACCGTGCCGACCGGCTACTGCCGGCCGACGATGATGCCGAGCAGAAACGCCGCACCCGCCGCCAGCCCAACTGCCTGCCAGGGGCGCGCGTGGATGTATTCCTCGGTGCAATCCAGGGTTTCGCGCATGAGGTCATGCGCGTTGTCGGACGCGTCTCGCAGGCTTTGACGCGTGGCTTGAAGCTGGTCGCCCAAGCGCGCCTTCAAGGCCTCAAGGTCAGTTGCCGAGCTGTCGCTGAGCGTGGCTTCCAACTCGTCGATCCAGCTTTCCGGATGCCGCGAGCGCCTGTAGGCGCCACGATTGTCGGGGCCGTTCTCGGGGAAGTCGGAAGGCATAGGGGTATTCGTCGTGGCCATCGAAAGCTCCTTGACTGTCGGGCGGAAAAATGCGCCGTCGCGGCCGGCCCGGACGGCCGCGGGGCGGGACGAGGCTTACGCCTCGACCATGTCTCGGCATGCCAGCGTGCAGGCGATGCAGGCGCCCGCGCAGATCTGACACTTTTCGGATTCGTGCGTGGAGCACTCGCGCGCGCAGGCATCGCATACCAGCGCGCACAACGTGCACAGCGCTTGCGCAAATTCGCCGCCGCGCGCCAGCATGGCCGCGCATAGCCGGCAGACTGCCGCGCAGTCGACGCACAAGGCGATGCAGGCCCTGAGCTGCGCCGGATTCTGCCGCAGGCAGCTGGCGGCGCACTGGTCGCACGCCACCGCGCATTCATAGCAGGCTTGCACACATTGCTCGAAGTTTGGGTCTCGCATTGCATCTCCTTGTGAACGGCCGACGCCGCGCAGCCACACAAGGGCAGGGCGCCCGGCGGCACATCCGCTTGCAATTTGAAGGTCTTGACAGTTTGTCCAGCGGGCGAGGGGCCGTAGGATGAAGGTTCGCACTGGCTGGAGACCACCATGAAACCTTCGTCCGCACCCAAATCCACCCCGTCGGCGCGCGCCGACAAATCCGCGCAGGACAACGCTAAGATACTGCCGCCGAGCGGTCCCGTCGACGTGCCGAATCTACCGGACAAACCCGATGCCGATACCCCCGACGAGGCCGCCCGCGACAAGCGCGAAGTGGTCGACAACAAGACCGAGTCGAACTGGGCCGACGGTTCCGCGCCGCAGCCCCGTGCCAAAAACGCGCGCTCGTCGATCTTCTGATTACGCATCGGCCGCCTGCTGTTCATGAAGGAAAGCGAGCAGGCGCCGCTCGTCGGCGCTGAGCCCGCGAGGACCCGCCGGCGCGGCCTTGCGGGCCGGCAGCGTGCCGGTCAGGTAGGCTTCCATGATCGCCGGATGCACATAACACGCGCGGCAGACGGCCGGCGTATTGGCTAGACGCTTGGACACCTGTTTGATGACGTCCACGGCCTCCTGTTTGGCTTGGCGCTCGTCCTCGAATGGACGCGCCTGCAGCGCGGCATAGGCCATGACCGACCCCGCCCACGTGCGATAGTGTTTCGCGGTGTATTCCCCGCCGCCCGCGTGGCGCAGGTAGGCGTTGACCGCGCCCGAATCCACCGGACGTTTGTCGCCGTCCGCATCCAGATATTGAAATAGCTGCTGGCCGGGGATGTCGAGGCATTGCTTGATGATGCGGGCGACTCGCCGGTCCGTGACCGTGACATCGTGCGCCACGCCGCTCTTGCCCTGGAACCGGAACCGGAAGCGGCTACCGGCCACGGTGGTGTGGCGGCGCGTCAGCGTCGTGAGGCCGTAGGATTTGTTTGCCCGCGCGTATTCGCGTCCGCCAATGCGGATCAGCGTGATCTCCAGCAGGCGCACTAGTACGGCAATCACCTTGTCCTGCGTCAGGCCCGGTATCTTCATGTCGCGCTCGACCTGGCGCCGGATGCGCGGCAGGGCATGGCCGAAGGACAGGAGGTTCTTGTACTTGGTGGCATCGCGCACCGCCGTCCAATCCGGGTGGTAGCGGTACTGCTTGCGGCCACGCGCGTCGCGCGCCGTGGCTTGCAGGTGCCCATCCTTCATTGGACAGATCCACACATTTTCGTAGGCCGGCGGAATCGCCAGCGCGTTGATGCGCTGGATCTCCGATTCGTTGGTGATACGGGCGCCTTTCTCGTCCAGGTAGTGGAACGTATGGCCATTGACCCGCACGCGGGTGTAGCCGGGTTCCGTGTCGTCCATATAGGTCAGCGCCGCCTCTTCGACGGGCAGGGGATCCGGGTCGTTTTGCGTGCGGGTACTCATTCAATCTCCGGGTGCGCGCGGTAGCGCCCCGACCCAGCATGCCGCGTTCCCGGACGCCCCGCGCCGGGCGGCGCGCGGGTTTGGGCACGGCGCTTGCTGAAGGCGTTGTCGGCAATCGTGCTACCGGAACCGCCCGCGGGACCGGCAGCGCCGCCCGCGAGAGAATCTTCAGAGGAGAGTGCAATGCAAACCGTCCTGCAACTACATGTGCCGCCGAAGCCGGACCCCATTCCCCCCGGCTCGCCGCCGGGCGACCTGCCCGTGGACCCGGATACCGATGAGCCGGACGTGGATCTGCCGCCGCTGTCCCCGCCGGTCAAGGAAATCGTGCCGCCGAAAGACGCCTGAGGCGTCGCTCTTACATAACTCGAACCAATAAGACCAAGGAGTCATTATGTCGACCATCCTGCTGATCATCCTGATCCTGCTGCTTATCGGCGCCGTGCCTGCGTGGCCCCATAGCCGTAGCTGGGGCTATTACCCCAGCGGCCTGCTTGGCATTGTCGTGATCGTGCTCATTGTGTTGCTGCTGATGGGACGCATATAGCGCCTTGACGCGCTGACGGCCGCCGGGCGCGTGCGCGCGTCTGGCGGGCCGCATCAGGAGGGACTGCGGCGGCACACGCCGCATCGGTGGGCCATCCCGGCGCCAGTCCTGGCGCGCTCGCCGCGTCGGGCGTAAGATCTGCGGGTTTCAGCAGCAACCCTCATAGACCCGCAGCCCGACATGAGCATCCCCTTATTGATCCTGATCGACAGCGTTCAGGACTATCTTCCCCTCATCGAATCCCAGGGCTTTCGCCCGATCCTCGCCACCACCGACCAGACCCGCGCCCAGGCCATCCAGGACCACGGCGCCGGGATTCGTGCCGTCCTGACGCGCGGCGCCACCGGCCTGCGCGCCGATGAAATGGCGGCGCTGTCCCAATTGAGCATCGTGTGCTCGCTGGGCGTCGGCTATGAAAATATTGACCTTGCTGCGGCGCACGCACGTGGCATCGAGGTCACGAATGGTCCCGGCGCCAACGCCGTGTCCGTTGCCGACCACGCGATGGCGTTGCTGCTGGGCGCCGCGCGCCGGCTGCCGCAGGCTGACGCCTGGGTCCGGCAGGGGCACTGGAGCGGGTTCATGGGCCCGCAGGTCAGCGGCAAGCGGCTGGGCATTCTGGGCCTCGGCACGATTGGCCTGGAAATCGCCCGGCGCGGCGCGAATGGCTTTGGCATGAGCGTGGGGTATTACAACCGCCGCGCCCGTCCTGAGTCCGGCTACACATATTTCGACAATCCGCGCGCGTTGGCGGCCGAGTCCGATTTTCTGGTGGTGGCCACGCCCGGCGGCGCCGGCACGCATCATCTGGTGGACGCCGGCGTGCTGGAGGCGTTGGGTCGGGACGGTTATCTGATCAACATCGCGCGCGGCAGCGTGGTCGACACGGACGCGTTGATTGCCGCGTTGGCCGAAAAGCGCATTGCCGGCGCCGGACTGGACGTGGTGGACGGCGAGCCGACTATTCCCGATGCGCTCAAGCAGTTGGACAACGTGGTGTTGACGCCGCACAGCGCAGGGCGTTCGCCGGAAGCGGTGGCGGCGACCGTGGCGTTGTTCCTGGAAAACGCCACGGCGCATTTTGCCGGCAAGCCGGTGCTGACGCCGGTGCGGGACGCGAACCTCGTGGCTGCGTAATGCCGCGCGGCCGATTGCCGGCGCGAGTGTGGCGCCGGCGGATGCGCCGATATTGAATACGCCGACGCCGCGCCCTTTGTGGACGCGGCGTCGGCGTTTTGCGGGCTACGCCATCAGTGCGAGAACATGATCGGCACCGTCATGCTCTTCAGGATGGAGGCGGTCGCGCCGCCCATCGCCCATTCCCGGAATTTGCTGTGGCCGTACGCGCCCATGACGATCAGGTCGGCGCTGTAATCGGCGGCGGCGTTCAGGATGGTGCTGCCGACGCCAACGCCCTTGATGTCTCGGCGCACGTGGTCCGGCGCGGAGATGCCGTGTGCCACGAAGTAGGTGACCAGATCTTCGAAGGGGATGGATTCGACGTTGCGTGTGGCCGCGCCTTCGTCCATGGTCAGCACGACCACATGTGAGGCGCCTTGCAGCAGCGGGGTGGCATCGGCCAGTGCGCGGGCGGCTTCGCGGCTGCCGTCCCAGCAGAGCAGGACGCGGTCGCCGACGACCGGGAATTCGCCGCTGGACGGCACCACCAGGACGGGACGCCCGGCGGTCAGCAGGGTTTGTTCGACGAATTCGTTTTCGTGGGCGGCCTCGACATCGTCGCGGTTTTGCTGGCTGACAATGATGAGGTCGCTGGCCCGGCCGTGCAGGGCGACGGTAGCGCTGGGCGAGGATTCACCGGCGCGGACGACGGCCGGTACGTCTGCGATGGCGGCGGATTCCAGAAAGGCGTTCTGTACCTCGCCGCGGTTCTGGGCCTGCAGGTTCTTCATGATGTTGAGCGTGCGCGACATCATGACGGATTCGCCGTAGTAGTACTGCGGCGGCGCGGAGCTGGCGTAGACCCCCACCAGTTCGGCCTTGTGGCGCTTGGCCAGTTCCAGCGCCATCGCGGTGCGGCGCTTGCAGTCAAACCCGTGGTCCAGGTGGACGGAAATGCGGCGGTACATGGTGGGCCTCCTTGGTTGAACAAGCCATGTCCGTATGGTTGCCGTTTAACCAGGGCGCTCCATTGATGCGCATCAAGCCGGTTGGAGTTTCGCCCCGCCGGCTCAATGCAAGCCGCCATTGCAAGCCGCCATTGCAAGCGGCTATTGCATGCGGCTATTGCATGCGGCTATTGCGGCGCCGGATCACGCTGCACGCGGTCGCGTAGTTGGCGGATCTGACGCGCCTGCTGTGCGATGCGGTCGAGCGGCGCGGCCAGCGCCGGTTCGGCGTCGGCGATGACAGCGGGCACCGCCATCCCGCGGGCCTCGGGGACGGGGCCGGAGCCTTCCGGATGCAGCACGTGCGCCAGCACCGCGCCGTAATCCCGCAGTGCGGACGCCGCCGGGGATTCTGGCGGCAGCGCTGGCTGGATTTCCAGCACGGTGCCCGCCGCCGTGATGCGGCGCATGGCATTGAGCAGATTCACGGCGGTGTCCACGTTACGGTCGCGATGCACCGGATTCTGCTGCAGCCGCTGGAGCGATGCCTCGGCGTTGTCGGCCGACAGGCAGGCAAGCCGACGCAGGCCGACGATGTCGCGGGAAGCGGCGTCGCCGCTTTTTTCCTGGGCCAGCGCCAGGGCGTAATCGGCATGCCGCTGCAACGCGCGCGCCAGGGCGCCGGCCAGCTGCCGCGGCTCTTTCTCGGGCCAGACCAGAAAGCCGACCAAGAGCGCCAGAATGCCGCCCAGCACGCTATTGAAAGCGCGCAGTGCGGCCAGCGTCGGTTCGTAGATCTCGGGCTGCTGGATGTGGCTGACCAGCACGAACTGCGACGTCAGGAAGAAGGTGTACAGCGCGTAGTGGACGGTGCGCGCGGCAAACGTGCCCAGCGCGATAGGCAGGACCGCCAGCGCCACGGACAGCGGCGTCGTGAGCAACAGGCCCAGCAACGAGGCGCTGATGGCGCCGGCCACGCTGCCTATCACCCGCTCGACGGTGCGCTGCCAGGTGGTCGCAAAGTAGGGCTGCAGGATGAAGATCAGCGTCAGCGACATCCAATAGCCGTGATTGACGGCAAAGGTCTTGGACAGGGCCACGGCAATGGTGGCGCCCACGCCGACCCGCAGCGCATGGCGGAAGGCATCGGATTCGAACCGCAGGTTCTGGCGCAGCGTGCGCCAGGCCTGCCGGGCGCCGGTGCCATCGCTGGCGCGGTGC
>Ga0213828_1001513_pt1 | contig 18853 bp, 12 predicted proteins | sample MC6MC0897MG_FD_180664 | JGI IMG/M metagenome (GOLD analysis project Ga0213828, IMG submission 180664) | Enriched soil aggregate microbial communities from Iowa State University, Ames, United States - MC6-MC0897-MG | ecosystem: Environmental > Terrestrial > Soil > Unclassified | place: USA: Iowa... | reverse complement strand
TTGGCGGAAGATCACAGGAGTCGAACCTGCCCGGGAACGCTGGCGTCCCCAACTGGATTTGAAATCCAGCCACCTCACCGGAGATGACGATCTTCCGCGCCTCGATTGCTACATGGAGGCGGTGCGCATTATAGCTACTTTCAGGCATTTACCACATCATTTCGCAGAGTTTTTTCACCCCTGCTTTGACCTGCATTAACCCCTCTTACTTAAATCTTAAGAAAATCCTGAGGTTAGGTTTTTTCTCCAACTTCTACGGCGATCACAAAAGAGAAGAATCGTAACCAGCTAACCAGAAAACAGAATATCCGCTCTCCCGGCGATGGTTTACAACATCTGAAACCGGTCTCAGCGCCCCTACAGCGTCAAGGATAAAGATAATGAGCGAAATATTGTCTGTGAAGGAAAAGATTGGCTATGGCATGGGAGATGCCGCCAGCCACATCATTTTTGATAACGTCATGTTGTATATGATGTTTTTCTATACCGATATTTTCGGTATCCCCGCCGGATTTGTCGGCACCATGTTCCTGCTGGCGCGTGCGCTGGATGCGATTTCCGACCCGTGCATGGGGCTACTCGCCGACCGCACCCGCAGCCGCTGGGGGAAATTCCGTCCGTGGATTTTGTTCGGTGCAATTCCGTTTGGCATCGTCTGCGTGCTGGCGTACACCACGCCGGATCTTAGCCTGAACGGTAAAATGGTTTATGCCGCCATCACTTACACGCTGCTGACCCTGCTCTATACCGTGGTGAATATCCCTTACTGCGCCCTCGGCGGCGTCATTACTAACGATCCGACGCAGCGCATCTCCCTACAGTCCTGGCGCTTTGTGCTGGCGACGGCGGGCGGCATGCTCTCCACGGTGCTGATGATGCCGCTGGTCAATCTGATTGGCGGCGAAGACAAAGCCTTTGGCTTCCAGGGTGGGATTGCCGTGCTGTCGGTGGTCGCGTTCCTGATGCTGGCGTTCTGCTTCTTCACCACCAAAGAGCGCATCCAGGTGCCGCCAAGCACCACCTCCATGCGTGAAGATCTGCGTGATATCTGGCAAAACGACCAGTGGCGCATCGTCGGCGTGCTCACCATTCTCAACATCCTCGCCGTCTGCGTGCGCGGCGGTGCGATGATGTACTACTGCACCTGGATCATGGGCACGCCGGAAGTGTTCGTCGCGTTCCTCACCACCTACTGCGTCGGTAACCTGATTGGCTCCGCGCTCGCCAAACCCCTCACCGACTGGAAATGCAAAGTCAGTATCTTCTGGTGGACCAACGCCCTGCTGGCGGTAGCGAGCGTGGCGATGTTCTTCGTGCCGATGCATGCCACGATAATGATGTTCAGCTTTATCTTCGTGATTGGCGTGCTGCACCAGCTGGTGACGCCAATCCAGTGGGTGATGATGTCCGATACCGTTGATTACGGGGAATGGACCAACGGCAAACGCCTGACGGGGATCAGCTTTGCGGGCACGCTGTTTGTGCTGAAGCTGGGCCTGGCGCTGGGCGGCGCGCTGATCGGCTGGATGCTGGCCGGCGGTGGCTACGATGCCGCAGCCAAAACTCAGAACGGCACCACCATCAACATCATTATTGGCCTGTTCACGCTGGCCCCGGCGGCGTGCTATGTGCTGAGTGCCATCGTCGCCAAACGCTATTACACGCTGAAAACCCCGTTCCTGACCAAAATTATGGGCGAGCTGGCGCAAGGCGCGCGCCGCAACCAGCAGGAGTTTGAAACCCTGCCGGTCAGCAAAGAAATGCAGAACTAAGAGGATAAAAGTATGAAAATCAGTGACGGAAACTGGCTAATTCAACCGGGCCTGAACGTGACGTACCCGGTGCAGGTGTTCGACGTGGAGCAGCAGGGCAACGACCTGGTGGTGTACGTTGCGCCGCGCGACGTGCGTGAACGCACCTGGCAGCTCGACACATTGATGTTTACGGTTCGCCTGTTCTCGCCGCAGGAAGGCATTGTCGGTGTACGCATCGAGCACTTCCAGGGCGCGCTGGACAACGGCCCGCACTATCCGCTGAACGTTCTGAAAGACGTGAAAGTACAGATTGAAAACACGGCGGAATTTGCTGAGCTGAAAAGCGGCAATCTGAGCGCGCGCGTTACCAAAGGGGAGTTTTGGGCGCTGGATTTCCTGCGTGACGGCCAGCGCATCACCGGCAGTCAGCTGAAAAATAACGGCTACGTGCAGGATGGCAATATCGACAGCAACTACATGTTCGAGCGCCTGGATTTAGGCGTCGGCGAAGCGGTGTATGGCCTCGGCGAGCGCTTTACTGCGCTGGTGCGTAACGGCCAGACGGTCGAAACCTGGAACCGTGACGGCGGCACCAGCACTGAGCAGTCCTACAAAAATATTCCGTTCTACCTGACAAACCGTGGTTACGGCGTGCTGGTGAACCATCCGGAAAATGTGTCGTTTGAAGTTGGCTCGGAGAAAGTCTCCAAAGTGCAGTTCAGCGTGGCGGGCGAGTATCTGGAATATTTCGTAATCGACGGCCCGACGCCGAAAGAGGTGCTGAACCGCTATACCCAGTTCACCGGTCGCCCGGCGCTGCCGCCTGCATGGTCATTCGGCCTGTGGCTCACCACCTCATTCACCACCAACTACGACGAAGCGACGGTGAACAGCTTTATCGACGGCATGGCCGAGCGCGATCTGCCGTTGCACGTCTTCCACTTCGACTGCTTCTGGATGAAAGCCTTCCAGTGGTGTGATTTTGAATGGGACCCGGTGACTTTCCCGGATCCGGAAGGGATGATTCGCCGCCTGAAGGACAAAGGGCTGAAAGTCTGCGTGTGGATCAACCCGTATATCGGCCAGAAATCGCCGGTGTTCAAGGAGCTGAAAGAGAAAGGCTATCTGCTCAAGCGCGCGGATGGCTCCGTATGGCAGTGGGATAAGTGGCAGCCGGGGCTGGCAATTTATGACTTTACCAATCCGGAAGCCTGCCAGTGGTACGCCGATAAGCTGAAAGGGCTGGTCGATATCGGCGTGGACTGCTTCAAGACCGACTTCGGCGAGCGCATCCCGACCGACGTGGTGTGGCATGACGGGTCCGATCCGCAGAAGATGCACAACCACTACGCCTATATCTATAACGAGCTGGTGTGGGACGTGCTGAAGGAGACCGTTGGTGAAGAGGAGGCGGTGCTGTTTGCGCGCTCCGCGTCCGTCGGTGCGCAGAAGTTCCCGGTTCACTGGGGCGGCGACTGTTACGCCAATTACGAATCCATGGCGGAAAGCCTGCGCGGTGGGCTGTCGATTGGTCTGTCGGGCTTTGGATTCTGGAGCCACGATATCGGCGGGTTCGAGAACACCGCGCCAGCCCATGTGTACAAACGCTGGTGCGCGTTCGGGCTGTTCTCCAGCCATAGCCGCCTGCATGGCAGCAAATCCTACCGTGTGCCGTGGGCGTACGATGATGAGTCCTGCGATGTGGTGCGTCACTTCACCCAGCTGAAATGCCGGATGATGCCGTATCTGTATCGCCAGGCGGCGCTGGCCCGCGAGGTCGGCACACCGATGTTGCGCGCGATGATGCTCGAATTCCCGGACGATCCGGCGTGTGATTATCTGGACCGTCAGTACATGCTCGGTGACGCGATGATGGTGGCACCGGTGTTTAGCGAAGCGGGTGACGTGCAGTTCTATCTGCCGGAAGGTCGCTGGACACACCTGTGGCATAACGACGAAGTGCAGGGCAGCCGCTGGCATAAACAGCAGCACGACTTCCAGAGTCTGCCGGTGTATGTGCGCGAGAATACCCTGCTGGCGCTCGGCAATAACAGCCAGAAACCGGATTACGCGTGGAACGCAGGCACGGCATTCCAGCTGTTTAGCCTGGCAGACGGTTGCTCGGCGGTGAGCGAACTCCCGGCGGCGGACGGATCGGTCGTGTTTACGCTGACGGCTTCTCGCCAGGGCGATACGGTGACCTTAAAAGGCGAAGGAAACGCCCAGGACTGGTCGGTCTGTTTGCGCAATGTGCAGCAGATCGCGGGTGTCAAAGGCGGTTCACATGCCGGTAGCGAATGGGGTGTGGTGGTGAAAGCGCAGGGGAGTGAAGTGGTGATTCACCTGAAGTGATGTGCCTGAAATGGTCCGGCGGCGCTACGCTTACCGGGCCTACGGTGTCAGCTTTGGTTTGCAGGCCGGGTTAAGCGTAGCCGCCACCCGGCTTTTTTATGCCATTAACATTTCAGGGCTGGGGTGTTACAGATGGCGCGACCGCAGGGCTTGTCGATACCTGGCCACCCGTCATCGTCTGCTGTACTTGTTGTTTATCCATATTCACCGCGTTCAACTTCCCATTTACCGACGGTTTCAGCGGCGCTTTGTCCTGCACGCTGCCGCTGGCGGTCAGCTGGATATTGCCGTCGCCGTTAATTGGCAGTGCAGGCCAGCCCCACTGTTGCAACACATTCACCGGCACGCCGCGCCCCTTCAGGCTGACCGTGGAATGGCGCTGCGGTAACTGTGATACGGTCGCCGTGGCTTCAAGAATGCCTTTTTCGGTGAAGGCGCTCAGTTCCGTGATATTCACCGTCGACGCGTTGGCCGCCAGCGTCAGTGACGGACGGCGCACGTCAACGCGATTAAAGGTGGCGGCGGCACCGTTCAGGGTCGCATTGCCGCCCCACACGCCCCACTGACGATCTTTCGCCAGCTGGAGGTTGGCACCATATCCATCGAGAGAGGTGATCTGCCACGGGAAGGCGGGATCGATATCGATCACCAGGTTGCGACTCAGGCCGAATTTTTTCAGGGTCACGCCGTGGAGCCATTCGGGGAGCTGCTCCATCCACAGGGTTTTCCAGTTCGGTGGCAGGGTGTATTCCAGACCGGCCACCGCGACATCGTCCAGTACCAGCGCTTTACCGTTGCGTAGCCAGTTGCCGGAGGTGCGCACCATACCGCCTTCCCAGCGGGAGGTGAACTGGCGCAGCGCCACGCCCTGCGGTGCAAACTCTGCATTCAGAATCGGATCAAAAAGATGCAGCGAGCCGTAGATAAACTCGCTGGCATTCATCGATAAACGTCCGTCCTGACTTTGCCAGTCACCCTGGCTAAGGGTCAGATTGCGCAGGCTTAAATCGAGATCGGTTACGGCCCAGTCCGGCCCTTGCAGGCGGGCATCGGTGACCTCCAGGCGACCAATCTGCAGCGACGGCAGGGTGGTGATCGGCGCAAAGAAATCCACCAATGATTTGTCGCTTTGCAGACGAATGTCGTTCAGGCGCAGGGTGTCGATGACCCAGCCGCCGTCGGCATTGCGCCGCGCAGTACCGGTCAGCGAGCCGCGCGCCATATCTGCGCCGATGGTGCTCAGCACCACTTCTTTACCGTTCAGCTCGCCCTGAATCAGCACATTGCTGGTGGGTAGGCCGTTGAGCGTCAGCGATCCGGCGCTCATCTGAATTTGCGCTTTTTTCCCCAGCACGCTGCCTGCTTCCGGCTGCCAGGGGCTGACGCCGCCTGTCACTTTTTGCGCGCTCAGATCCCATTCCATATTCGGGCTGTTGAACGCCATGTTGTTCAGCTGCAGGCGGTCGGCCTGGAACGGAAGCGGCGCGGTTTGCGGGGAGAGGTTAAGTGTCCCGTCGTGCAGGGTGATGGTATCCATGTGCAGCGGATCGGTGAGCTGTCGGCTGCTCAGACCAATATCCACTTTTTTCGCGACCAAGGTGGCGGGTTTGCCATCGCGGCCAAAGGTGACGTTTTCCAGAATGATGTGCGACGGGGAAGAAAAACGGTGGTCCATCAGGTCGAAATTGAGTTCGTAGTCGGTGTTAACCGTAATCCAGCTGCTCACCTGAGCCGCGCCCCAGCGGGTCTGCACGAGGATATAAAGTGCCAGGATTGCGAGCAGCACCGCAATCAAAATCCAGATCAGCAGCTTTCCAATAAATTTCATGGTCTTCCATCCCATCAAACGCACATAAGGGAGTTATGCACGATTTATGCGCAATCCTCAAGGCAGGAATGGTGTAATTCGGTTTCACGGCAGGCGTGATGCCTGCCGTGACGGGGGATCAGTTCTTTTCTGGCGGGAAGACGAGGTTCAGCACAATTGCCGTGATACCCCCTGCGGCGATGCCGGAGGAGAGCAGGTTTTTCACCCAGTCAGGGGCGAACTGCAGGATCAGCGGCTGCTGGGAAACGCCCAGACCGACGGCCAGGGACAGCGCGATAATCATGATGGCACGACGGTTCAGCGGCTCACGCGATACGATGCGTACGCCAGAGGCTGCAATCGTACCGAACATCACAAGCGTTGCGCCGCCCAGCACCGGTTCCGGAATGTGCTGCACAAAGCCACTCACCGCCGGGAACAGGCCGAGCACGATCAGCATCAGCGCCACGACAAAGCCCACGTAGCGGCTGGCGACGCCGGTCAGCTGGATCACGCCATTGTTCTGGCCAAAGCAGGAGTTCGGGAAGGTGTTGAACACGGCAGAGACAAACGAGTTTAGACCGTTCGCCAGCACGCCGCCTTTCAGACGTTTCATGTACAGCGGGCCAGAGACCGGCTGTTCGGAGACGTCAGACGTGGCGGTGATGTCGCCGATGGTTTCCAGCGAGGTGATCATGAACACCAGCATCAGCGGCAGGAGCAGGCTCCAGTCAATGCCGAGCCCATAATAGAGCGGTGTCGGTACCATAATCAGCGCGCTGTTAGTCGGTGCGGTGTTTTCCGGCAGCATGCCCATCGCCCACGCCACCAGATAACCGGTCGCCATGGCAATCACCAGCGAGGCGACGCGCAGGTACGGGTTACGCTGACGGTTGAGCAAAATAATAATCGCCAGCACTACGCCCGCCAGCAGCAGGTTTTTCGGTGCGCCGAAAGTGTGGTCACTCATCGCCGCATACCCGCCGCCGATAGAGGTCAGGCCCACCTGAATCAGCGACAGACCGATAATCATCACCACCACGCCGGAAACCAGCGGGGTAATGACGCGGCGCGCAAGGTGCAACACGCGGGAGATGACCATTTCCGTGCAGCTGGCCAGCATCAGGGTGCCGAAAAGCGCAGCCATCATCGTCGGGACATCGGCCCCGCCGGTTTTCAGCGCAGTGCCACCCATAATCAGCGGGGCAACAAAGTTAAAGCTGGTGCCCTGAATCGACAGCAACCCTGAACCGACCGGGCCCCAGGCTTTAATCTGGATAATAGACGCTACGCCGGATGCAAACAGCGACATGCTGATGATGTGCTGTGTGTCCTGAGCCGGTAAGCCGAGCGCCTGGCAAATCAGCAGGGCAGGCGTGATAACGGCCACGAACATCGCCAGCAGGTGCTGACACGCGGCGAACAGCGTTTGCGCCAGCGGTGGGCGATCTTCAAGACGGTAGATGAGTTCACTATTATGTTGAGTGTGCGCAATCGGTTGCGCATCTTGAGACTCTACGGCGTTAACGGACATCGGCGGCAATCCCACGGGTGAAAAGCGGGCATTTTAGCTGACCGGATGGTAAAAGCAAACGATTGCATTTATAAATTTATAAAATCAGGGCTGAGCATAGTGATCAGGCGTTGGAATAGCGCTCGGTTTCTGGCATCCAGCGTTGAATAAGCCCGGCGGCCTGGGCCGGATAACGCTCGTGAATGTGACGGGCAAGGCGCTGGACTTCCGGAATCATCGACTGGTCACGAAGCAGATCGGCCACTTTGAATTCGGCGTTACCGGTCTGGCGTGTGCCCAGCAGTTCGCCGGGGCCGCGGATCTCGAGATCCTTTTGCGCAATCACAAAGCCGTCATTGCTGTCGCGCAGCACCTGGAGCCGCATTTGTGCCGTTTTAGAAAGCGGGGATTTGAAGAGTAGGACGCAGTGGGAAGCGACCGCACCACGGCCAACGCGGCCCCGCAGCTGGTGAAGTTGCGCAAGGCCCAGTCGCTCCGGGTTTTCGATGATCATCAGGCTGGCATTCGGTACATCCACGCCCACTTCGATAACCGTTGTGGCGATCAGTAAATGCAACTCACCCTGTTTGAATGAGTGCATAACAGCCTGTTTTTCAGCGGGTTTCATGCGGCCATGCACCAGCCCAATATTCAGCTCGGGCAGCGCCAGTTTTAGCTCTTCCCACGTTGCTTCTGCGGCCTGCGCTTCCAGCAGGTCGGACTCTTCAATCAATGTACAAACCCAGTACGCCTGACGGCCTTCGTGAGTGCAGGCGTTGCGCACGCGATCGATGATCTCGCTGCGGCGCGTATCCGGAATGGCCACGGTGGTGACCGGCGTTCGGCCGGGTGGCAGTTCATCGATCGTCGAGGTGTCCAGATCGGCATAGGCGGTCATCGCCAGGGTGCGCGGGATAGGCGTGGCAGTCATGATCAACTGATGCGGGTGGAAGCCCTGCTGCAACCCTTTTTCCCACAAGGCCAGCCGTTGATGTACGCCAAAGCGATGTTGCTCATCGATGATCACCAGGGCAAGGCCGTTAAACTGCACCTGCTCCTGAAAAATGGCGTGGGTACCGACAATCATCTGTACCTGACCGCTGGCGATGGCTTCCTGTTGCGCGAGACGTGCTTTGCCTTTTTGCTTGCCGGCAAGCCAGCCCACTTCCACGCCCAGCGGCGCAAACCAGCTGCGGAAGTTATTGGCGTGCTGCTCGGCGAGCAGTTCGGTGGGGGCCATCAGCGCCACCTGTTTGCCGTGCGCGATAGCGCGCAGGGCCGCAAGGGCGGCAACCAGCGTTTTACCGGAGCCTACGTCACCCTGTACCAGACGCATCATCGGAATATCGAGCGCCATATCGCGTTCGATCTCGGCAGTCACGCGTGCCTGTGCATTCGTCGGTTTAAAGGGCAGTGAGGCCAGTAGCTTATCTTTTAAATCATCACGGGCAGGCAGAGGTTGTGCGTGAAAACGCTGTGCACCCGCGCGAAGCGCCAGCATGCTCAGGTTATGTGCCAGTAATTCTTCAAGGATAAGCCGCCGCTGCGCCGGATGTTGCCCGTTTTCTAACTCGCTCAGCTGTAAAGACGGCGGTGGACGGTGCAGGGTGCGAATGGCTTCCGGCAGGCTCATCATGCCCTGTGCCAGCTCAGGCGGCAGCAGTTCGGCGATGGCGCAGGTATCAAGCAACTCAAGCGCCTGATCCGTCAGTTTTCGCAGCGTTGCCTGCTTGATACCTTCGGTAGTGGGGTACACCGGCGTCAGCGTCTCCTGGAGTTCAGGCGTACTCAGATCGCCCTGCACACGGTACTCCGGGTGGATCATCTCCGCGCCATATTTCCCGCGTTTGGCTTCGCCATACGCCAGAACCCGTCGTCCGGTGGCCAGGCTGTTTTTCATCGCAGCACTGAAATTGAAAAAACGCATGGTGAGAATGCCGGAGCCGTCGCTGATCTGACAGGTCATCATGCGACGGCCGCCAAAGGTAATAGTGCTGTTCAGGACTTCGCCTTCCACGGTGGCGTAGATGCCGGGCAGCAGATCGCCAATCGCGTAAAGCTGGGTGCGATCTTCGTAACGCAGAGGAAGGTGCAGGAGCAAATCTTGTACAGTGTGCAGGCCAATTTTAGCCAGCTTGTTGCTTTGCGCCGCACCTACGCCCGTTAATGAGCTGAGCGGAACGGCATCAAGCAGGTGGCCGTTCATGGTTTAGCCTGCAAACTGCATGGTGGACCACCATGCGGCATCGGCTTCGATTTCGCCCTGCGCATTGACGTGGGGATAAGGTAATTGCTTCTGTTTTGCCACGCGAGCCAGCACCGGATAGCCGCCTTCAAACAGCAGACGCTGCTGTTCAACTTCTGGAAGCATGCTGTTTTCGCGCTCGTACATCCCGGCGTTCTGACGCTGGCGCTGGGCTTCATACAGAATCAGCGCAGAGGCGACAGAGACATTCAGCGACTGCACCATGCCAATCATCGGGATAATGATATCCTGATCCGCCAGATCTAACGCTTCTTGCGTGATCCCGGTTTTCTCCTGACCCATCAGAATGCAGGTCGGGCGGGTGTAATCAATGTCGCGAAAATCGACGGCTTTATCGGAAAGGTGGGTCGCCAGGATTTGCATCCCGCTGCTTTTCAGCTGCGTGACAGCATCCGCAATCGTGGGGTGAGTTTTTACCGTCACCCAGCTGTTGCTGCCTGCCGCGCTGGAGGCCATGGTGCGCATATTTTTACCCGGCCAGACTGCGTGAACTTCATGCACGCCAACGGCGTCCGCGGTGCGGACGATGGCGGAGACGTTATGAGGTTTATGGACCTGCTCCATGCAGACCGTCAGATCGGGCTGGCGTCTGGCGAGCATCTCACAGATACGTGCATAACGTTCTGAATTCATTAGCCTAGTTTCGGTTTCGGGTGACTTTAATGACGTCCGGCATCACGCGGATTTTGCGCATGATATTCGCCAGATGCACACGATCGCGCGCGGTCAGACGAATAAAGGCGCTGTAAACGCGGCCATCTTTTTCTTCCGTATTCAGGCTCTGAATGTTGGAAGAAGCCGTGTTGATCGCCGCCGTCAGGTTTGCCAGCGCGCCCTGGTGGTTGAACATATCGACCTTAATTTCGGTGATAAATTCCTGCTCGGTCTCTTTATCCCACTCAACGGCCATGAACTTCTCTGGCTCTTTTTGATAGCCACGGATGTTACGGCAGGACTCGTGATGGATAACCAGACCTTTACCTGGGCTGACGTGGGCGATGATTGGGTCGCCAGGAATCGGTCGGCAGCATTTAGCGAAGGTGATAAGCACCCCATCCGCACCTTTGATCGGCAGATGACCGTGCCCCTGCGTGGTGGGCTGCACAGCGGAGGCTTCGCCCTGCTGGAGGTTCTTCGCCACGACAACGCTCATTGCATTACCCAGGCCGATTTCTGCCAGCAGATCGTCAAGCGAGGCGAGCTTCATGCGCTCCAGCTCTCGCTGAATGTTCTCTGGCGGAATTTCGGCCAGCTTCCGGCTGCCACCCAACGCATGGTTGAGCAGGCGACGGCCCAGGCTGACGGAGTCGTCACGTTTGAGGTTTTTCAGCAGTTGACGGATCTTCGCGCGTGCTTTCGAACTGACGACGAAGTTAAGCCATGCGGCATTTGGGCGAGCGCCCGGTGCGGTAATAATTTCGACCGTCTGGCCGCTGGTGAGCGGCTGAGACAGCGGATACGGCTGTCTGTCGACACGTGCGCCCACGCAGGCATGACCGATATCGGTATGTACCGCATAAGCGAAGTCGACCGGCGTTGCGCCAGCAGGCAGCTCGACAATGCGCCCTTCTGGCGTGAAAACGTAAATCTCATCCGGGAAGAGATCGGATTTAACGCTCTCGATAAATTCAAACGAACTACCGGCGCTCTGCTGAAGTTCAAGCAGGCTTTGCATCCAGCGCTGGGCGCGGATTTGCGCGGTGGTACTGGTTTCACCGTGCTCTTTATAAGCCCAGTGCGCAGCAACACCCATTTCCGCCATCTGGTCCATGTCTTCGGTACGGATTTGTACCTCAACAGGTACGCCGTGTGGCCCGATCATCGAGGTGTGCAAAGATTGATAGCCGTTCGCTTTTGGAATGGCAATATAGTCTTTAACGCGCCCCGGACGCGGTTTGTAGAGGCTGTGCATCTGACCGAGTACGCGGTAGCAGGTGTCAGAATCATGAACGATGACGCGGAACGCGTAGATGTCCATGATCGAGTGAAAACGCTGCTCTTTCAGCACCATTTTGCAGTAGATGGAGTACAAGTGCTTTTCGCGGCCGCTGACGCGACACGGAATTCCCGCTTCCTGCAAACGCCCTTCGATTTCAGAGAGGATCTTCTGAATCATCTCTTTACGGTTGCCGCGCGCGGCTTTTACCACCTCTTTAATCACGCGATAGCGGTTCGGGTACAGCGCTTCAAAACCCAGCTCTTCAAGCTCAGTTTTAATGTGATGGATACCTAAACGGTGCGCCAGCGGGCTATAAATTTCGAGGGTTTCACGGGCGATGCGGCGACGTTTATCGGGGCGTAATGAGCCCAGCGTGCGCATATTGTGAGTACGGTCAGCGAGTTTGATTAGAATGACGCGGATATCCTGCACCATCGCCATAATCATCTTGCGAAAGTTTTCGGCTTGCGCCTCTTTCTTATCGCGGAATTTCAGCTTATCAAGCTTAGAGACCCCTTCCACCAGTTCGGCAACGCTTTTACCAAACAGCTGTTCCATATCCTGGTAGGTGGCGGGGGTATCTTCGATCACGTCATGCAGCAGCGCGGCCATCAGCGTTTCATAGTCGAGTTTCATCTCGGCCAGAATACAGGCCACCGCTACCGGGTGCGTGATATAGGGTTCACCGCTTGAACGTGTTTGGCCCTCGTGAGCGTCACGTGCAACGAGATACGCCTGCTGAAGACGCTTTTTCTGGTCTTCAGGCAGGTAGGTTTGAATCAGTTGATTCAGGCTTTCAAACAGATACAAGGGCGACCCGCAGGTTTAATTAACGACGGCCTTCAGCAATGGCGGTTACGGCCTGCAGTTCTGCGGCTTCCTGCTCTTGCTGCTCCTGGCGCTCACGTACGTCGAGGATCTGGTTGTTGATCAGACCTTCTTCGATTTCGCGCAGTGCGATCACGGTGGTTTTATCGTTTTCTTCTGGTACCAGTGGATCTTTGCCGCCGGACTGCATCTGACGAGCGCGACGCGCGGCGACCAGTACCAGGTCAAAACGGTTACCAATTTTCTCTACAGCGTCCTGAACAGTTACGCGTGCCATACTTAAAATGCTCCACAGATGAAGAAATGACTGGGCATGATACTGAATGTGGGTTCAGTCTGCCAACAGTTTGGTGATTAATGCGTCATGTCGCTGCTTCTGGCGGCTCATACGCAGACGTTCAGCGCGAATAATGGTTTTCAGATCGCCCAGGGCAGTATCAAAATCATCATTCACAATAAGGTAATCATATTCGGCGTAATGGCTCATTTCTGCAACTGCCTGGGCCATACGTTTTGCGATAACTTCTTCGCTGTCCTGGCCGCGACCACGCAGGCGACGGTCAAGCTCATCCTTCGACGGCGGCAGAATAAAGATGCTCCGCGCTTGCGGCATCTTCGCACGAATTTGCTGTGCGCCCTGCCAGTCGATATCCAGGAACACATTGACGCCGGTTGCCAGAACCTGCTCGATAGTTTCACGGGATGTCCCGTAGAAATTTCCGAATACTTCAGCGTGTTCAAGGAACGCGTCTCTGCCAATCATCGTTCTGAATTCATCGTGATTCACAAAGAAATAGTGTTCACCGTGTACTTCACCCGGACGCGGTGCTCGCGTGGTGTGAGAAACCGAAACTTGCGTATCGTACAACGGTTGGGTTTTTAACAGCGCCTGAATCAGGCTGGATTTACCCGCGCCACTAGGGGCAGAAACAATATAAAGCGTGCCTTGAGCCATGAGAGTCTTTTGTATGTGTTAGCGAAGAAGTTCCTACATACGGGCTTATTATACACGTCACTGCTCTGTGACGTAGTCTTTGTCACACTTTTTCCTCGGGATTGTTGATTTTTGCGTACCGTTTTCCGGTTTTACCCGCCGTTTGCTGCAATCAAAACATAACGCGGAAGCGGGCTCGTAAATCGTGATTTTGCCGCTAGTCAGGTTAGAACGACAGGGTTATACCTTGCGCAAAACAGGGAGGTATCGCGATGTGGAAATGGGCTGGATTGGTGTTGATGCTGTGGAATGGCTGCGTGATGGCGGTTTGTCCCGCCTGGTCGCATGCAAAAGCAGATCAGGAAATGGCAAAACTGAGTGCGCAGATCGCCCGCTGGAGTGAGACGTACTGGCAGGAGGGGAAAAGTGAGGTCAGCGATGAAGTTTACGATCAGCTTAGTGCGCGGCTCGCGCAATGGCGCTTTTGCTTCAACAACGAACCCACTTCCGATGACATCCCACCTGCCAGTGGGACGGTGAAACACCCTATTGCGCATACGGGTGTGCATAAGGTTGTGGGGATAAATGAGTTACGCCAGTGGATGAAAGCGCACCACGATTTGTGGGTGCAGCCGAAAGTAGATGGTGTGGCGGTGACGCTGGTCTATCGCAAGGGCAAGTTAGTGCAGGCCATTAGTCGTGGCGACGGAATGAAAGGAGAGGACTGGACGGCGCAGGTGCAAAAAATACCGTCGATTCCGTTAACTCTGCAGGGAGCACTGGCGGACAGTATTTTGCAGGGCGAACTGTTTTTACGCAGCGAAGGGCATATCCAGCAGCAGAAAGGGGGAATGAATGCGCGCGCTAAAGTCGCTGGCATGATGATGCGCCAGAGTGGCAAGCCGACGCTGGATAAAATCGGCGTTTTTATCTGGGCCTGGCCCGATGGCCCCTCTTCAATGCCGCAGCGCGTCGCTGAACTGGCGAAAGCGGGGTTTTCTCTGACCGGGCGTTATACGCGCGCAGTTCGAACCGCAGAAGAGGTGGAGCAAAACAAAACCGAATGGCTGACATCCGTTTTGCCCTTTGCCACTGACGGCATTGTGGTGCGTTCCGCAATCGAACCTGCGGGTGAGCACTGGCAGCCTGGAGCAGGAGACTGGGTGGTTGCGTGGAAGTATTCGCCCGTCTCACAGCTTGCAGAGGTTAAAGCCATTCAGTTTGCGGTTGGGCGAACGGGCAGGATCTCTGTTGTCGCCTCTCTTGAACCTGTGCAACTGGATGACAAACGGGTACAGCGAGTGAGTCTCGGTTCCGTAGGGCGCTGGCGGACGCTTGATATCGCGCCTGGCGATCAGGTACTGGTGAGTCTGGCGGGGCAGGGCATACCCCGGCTGGATAAGGTTGTGTGGCGGGGTGTGGACCGCGTGAAACCGACGCCACCGCCCCCGCATTTTAGCCCGCTGACCTGCTTTTACGCGTCGCCAGAATGTCTGGAACAGTTTTTTGCCCGGTTAGTCTGGCTGAGTTCGAAGCAAATGCTCGATATCGAAGGACTGGGTGAGTCAGGCTGGCGGCTATTACATCAGGCTCATCATTTCGAACATATTTTCTCCTGGCTGTTGATGACTCAGGAGCAGCTCCAGAATACGCCAGGCTTAAATGCTTCGCGGGGATTACAGCTATGGCATCGTTTTGAGCGGGTACGTCATCAGCCTTTTATGCGTTGGATTGGTGCGCTAAGTGTGCCGCTGCCGCAAGCTGCAGCAAAGGCGCTGAATGAACATTCATGGCAGCAATTACGCGACAAAGAGGCGGTGAGCTGGCGCCTGCTTCCCGGTGTCGGCCCGGAGAAAGCACGAAAGCTGGTCGAGTTTTTTCACGATCCAGCTATCGCGGCTATGGCAGCCTGGTTGCGAACGCAAGGCATCCAGGGGTTTTAGAGCGAACCGGCCTTAGCCTTACGCCATGGTGTTTTTTTGTCTGGCGAGCTAAAAGTATCCCGAAGCTGGTCGTAATCGAAGATATGTCGACCACCGTCCATTACCGGAAGCAATGTTGATTCCTGATAGCAGGTTTCCAGAACCGAACGGCAGTTCTCAGCGCCCGTGGAGATGCCAAGCCAACTCAGCATAAGCCAATAATTGTTTGCAGTGGACCAGTATCCTGGTACCCAGCCCAGTTGACGTTGCTTGCTGGAGAGCGCTGGCTGGCTGTACCAGATAAACTGCGGGACTTCGTACGCCTCTTTGCTAGGATTACGTGAGCCATGCATGTAAAGGGATTCCAGCTGTGGGTTTTTTTCCAGCCCATGGTCGGAGAAATAGAAAAGAGAAGAGGCGCTATTTTGCAGGCGTTTTCCCACCTCACCAATAAAGGCGTCGGTAAAGCGAATCGCATTGTTGTAGCAATCTTCGTACTTATTTCCCGTATTGAGTACCTGAGCGGACGCGGGATAGCGGTCACACGCCATCTCATGACTGCCATTAATATGCACTACGATGAATTTTTTACCCGGTTTTTTCAGCGCTTCATCCAGGGCCGGTAAAAGTTCGGTGTCATATTGCGTGTTAATCCACTGTGCTTTATGGCTCGCAGAGGCAATCGCGACAATATAGTTATTACTCTTTCCTGAGTTGCCCTGCGCGCTGATCCATTCCGTGTAATAACCAGATTTTTTGGCAATGCTGACGATATTGTCGGCGAGTTTGTCGACCGTAAAGTTATCAGGATCGGCTTTACTCAGTATCATTGGGACTGCCAGCACCGTGGCTGACGCCGGGGCAATAGCGTGGGTAAAGATCAGAGCATTCTTTGCATACGCTGATTCAACTGGCGTGGTCTCCTGGTTGAAACCATAAAGCTGCATATTACTGCGGCGGGCAGATTCTCCAACGATCACCACATAGTTTTCGATACCCGTCTGATGGTACTGCAGGGCGGGATAGTGCACTTGCTTCTGGCTAATTTTTTCAGCCAGTGCGCTATCTCGGTGGGCAATTATAAATTCCGAGCCTGTGTAAAATGGCGTGTTCGTCAGGATGCGTGCACTCAACGGGTAATAAACTTCCAGGTCTTTACGTTTTTTCAACCAGTTAGCAGTTGAATACCAGCCCATATAGCCAACCAACAACACCATGCTGATGATTTTTGCCCTGTCTGACAGGTTTTCGCTCAGTGACTTAATGGCATACCAGGTGATAACAAAATAGGCCGCGATGACAGGGAAACTGTTTAAATACAGCCCGGACATACTTTTCGCTTCGGCTACGTGGGTCGCCAGAATACTCATCGCAAAAACGGTGTTGAATTCGCTCTGATAAACATTCCAGGTACTGAATGCGATTGCAAAATTAAGCGTCAGGAGGGCCGTAAGAAGAAAGGCAATAATTTTACCGGGAAGGTAGCGATAAAGGGCTGACGCGCCAAGCAGAAGCAGGCCATTGCAAATCGCAATGCGCACAACAAAGCGTGCAGGCTGCGTGAAGTACACTGGCCACACTTGTATCAATACAGAGATCATCAACAGGATTAAAAAATGACTGCTGAGTTTTTTATCCAGGATGAGGGCAGAGGCTTTAGCAACAGACATCGGTTCTTAACGCATATTTCCAGGGCGGTTACAGGCGGTTATTGTAATCGTTTTTCGATTTAATATAAGCCTACAAACGTGCTGATTAATATTTGTTGCCTCTCTATTACGTTACTTAGTGCGAGTCATGGGTGTAATGAAACACCGGAAGCCCAAGTTTTAGACGCAACGCCAACATGCGCGCGGTAAAACCAAACAGTAGGGTGGCGATGACGACGACATCATGGCTTGACACATAATGCTGTAGCGCAATGTAGAGCACGGCTGAGGCGAACGAAATGCCAGCGTAGAGCTCTTTCTGGAAGACCAGCGGAATGCGTTTACAGAACATATCGCGCAGCACGCCGCCAAACACGCCCGTGACCACAGCGGCGATAATGGCAATGATAGGACCTTCACCCATATCCAGCGCAATTTGCGCACCAATAATGGAAAACACGATCAGCCCTAATGCGTCCAGTACCAAAAACAGACGGCGCAGATGAGGCATCACAGGGGCGGCAATCGTCGTCAGAACCGCAGCGACAGCAACGATCACCACATACTCAGGATGTTTGACCCAACCGAGTGGATAGTGTCCCAGCAAGATGTCACGGACAGATCCTCCACCGAGTGCCGTAGCGGTGGCGATAATGATGACACCGAAGGTGTCCATACGACGGCGCCCAGCAGCCAGCGCACCGGTCATGGCTTCAGCGGTGATACCGACCAGATAGAGAATGTGTAAAAGCATTATCGCCTCCAGAGAAACTGGTAGCAGAGTAGCCTTTTGTGGCTTAGATCACGATTGATATTTTCTAAAGTGAAGCGATTTGGCTTAGTTAAACTAATTAATCGCTGAGTTTTTTATCAGTGGGATGAAAGGTTTTTTTGAATGAGAAAGCGCTAACAGCATGAGAAAAAATAATGGGTAGCTCACGTTGAGCTACCCTGGCGATTATTCAATGTTCTGAATCTGCTCGCGCATTTGCTCAATCAGCACTTTCAGCTCAATCGCAGATGTGGTCACTTCGGCGTTGATTGATTTGGATGCCAACGTGTTCGACTCGCGGTTGAATTCCTGCATCATGAAATCGAGACGACGACCCACGGCTTCTTTTTTCTTCAGAATGTTGTAGGTCTCTTTGACGTGCGCTTCCAGACGATCCAGCTCTTCGGCCACATCAACACGCTGGGCCATCAGGACCAGTTCCTGCTCCAGACGGGTATTTTCCAGCTGAACTTCTGCATCTTCGAGTCGGGCAAGCAGGCGCTCGCGCTGCCACTGGAGGACTTCAGGCATGTGTGCGCGTACTTTCAGAACTTCTGCGCTGACACCTTCCAGACGCTGCTCAATCATCGCTTTCAGCGCCTGACCTTCGGTTTCACGGGCGACGATAAAATCATCTAATGCGCCATCAAGCGCACCCAGAATTTCAGTGGTAATTGCATCCAGATCCTGCTCTCCTGCGGCCATCACGCCTGGCCAGCGAAGGATATCAACAGGATTGATTTCGCCTTCGTCGCTCTGCATCTTGACCCAGTTCGCGGCATTCACCAGCTGTTTGGCCAGTTTTTCATTGAGGATCAGCTCCCCTTGCGCGCTCGCGTCGGGTTCAAAACGCAGGTTGCATTCCACTTTACCGCGCGTCAGGCGAGCACGAATGCGTTCGCGAACAACCGGCTCGAGGCTGCGAAACTGCTCCGGCATACGGAAATACGTTTCCAGATAGCGCTGGTTTACCGAGCGCATTTCCCAGGTAGCGCTACCCCAGCTACCCTTGATTTCACGCCGGGCGTAGGCGGTCATACTGCGAATCATAAACATGTCCGTTTTTAGAGGAGAGATGGGGGGATTATAGCTTTCGGGGCTTTCTCAGGATAGGAAT
>Ga0213828_1001511_pt1 | contig 18871 bp, 20 predicted proteins | sample MC6MC0897MG_FD_180664 | JGI IMG/M metagenome (GOLD analysis project Ga0213828, IMG submission 180664) | Enriched soil aggregate microbial communities from Iowa State University, Ames, United States - MC6-MC0897-MG | ecosystem: Environmental > Terrestrial > Soil > Unclassified | place: USA: Iowa... | reverse complement strand
TGCAACAGCCGGGCATTCTGAGCCATGTGAGCATCGTAGACTTCGTTGATCTCGCGTCGGCTGTCGTGATAGTTGTACAACGCCAACAAGCCGGTGCCGAGCAGCATCAGCACCATCACCCGCCACAGCGTGCGCTGGCGCAGCGAGCTCATACCTTGCCCTCGACCAAATATCCGATACCGCGCACCGTGCGGATCAGGCCGTTGAACAGTTTCTTGCGCAGGTGATAGATGTTCACTTCCAGCGTGTTGCTCTCAGGCTCCTCGTCCCAGCCATACAGCAACTGGGTCAGCCGCTCGCGCGTGAACACCTTGCCCGGTTGCGCCAGCAACTCGTGCAGCAGGCGATACTCCTTGGGCGTCAGTATCACGGGCACACCGTTGTAGTGCACCTGCTGAGTGGCAGGGTCCAGGCTTACGCCTGCGTGCTCGATGAGCACCTTGGCCCGGCCGGCGCTGCGCCTGAGCAAGGCGCGCAGGCGAGCCTTGAGCTCGTTGAGGTCGAAAGGCTTGACCAGGTAGTCGTCGGCACCGGCATCCAGGCCAGAGATACGGTCCTCGGTCGCATCGCGGGCAGTGAGAATCAGCACCGGCAGGCTGTTGCCCCCTGCCCTCAACCCGTCGCAGCAGATCGATACCGCCCAACCGCGGCAGCCCGAGGTCGAGGATCACCAGGTCGAACACTTCGTGTTGCAGGGCATGCAGCCCGCTCAGGCCATCGCGCAACCAGTCGAGGGTGTAGCCCTCCTGGCGCAACCCGTCGCAGATCCCCTCGCCCAGGGCGGTATCATCCTCAACCAGCAGCAGCCGCATGTTCAGTCCTGTTTGTCCTTGATGGCCTTGAGTAAAGCATCGATATCGCCACGCCGGCCCTGGTCGGCCAGCTCGCGGCCTGGCCGTGGCGGCGCCTGGCGTGCTTTTTCCAGGGCGGCGGTGGCTTCAGCGTAGCGTTTTTGCCGGGACAGATGATCGGCCCAGAAGTAATTGCTGTCGATACCGTTGGGGTTCACTTGCAGCGCCTTGCGCAACAAAGTGTCTGCCTTGTCGCTGTCACCAAACCCGATGGGCCAGCCCGGCACCTGGTCGTACAAAGTGCCCAGGCTGGTATAAGCCGAGCCCTGCAGGGCATTGGGGTCGAGTTTCATCGCCTCCTCGAGGCTGGCCTTGGCCGACTTGACCTTGCCCAGCGCCCCCAGGCCGCCGATGGCACCCGCCCAACTGCTGTTGATGATGCCCTCCCAGATCAAGGGTTCGGCCGAGCCCGGGTGCTGATGGACCAGCGTAGAAGCGTCGGCTGCGAGTTTCTCGAACGCATCGGCGCGTTTGTCTTTAGGCGTTTGGTACTGGATCTGCGCCCAGCGCTGCTGCAAGTTAGCCAATTGTTGGCTGCCGGCCTGGTCCAGCGCCCAGGTGAGCGGTGCGAACGCCAGCAGGCCAGCGATGAACAGACGTTTCATTTGATCGACTCCTTGGAATGGCTAGCGAGGTAACGACGGATCACCGGCAGTTGCTTGCGCAATGCACGGTCGACCACGCCGGGCAACATGCCGTTTATGTGCACGAAGAGCTTTTCCGGCCAGCCCAGGTAAAGCTCCCTGCGCTCTGACTGCACGGCCTTGAGCACAGCGCGGGCCACATCTGCCGGGTCGTCCATGCCGACTTTCAGGGCCTTGTTGAGCGCCGTGGCAGCGGTGCTGTTCATCGCGGTGCGTGTTGCCCGGGGGGCGGCGTACATGACATTCACCGAGGTATCGGCCAGCTCGCGGCGCAGCGCCTCCGAGAAGCCGCGCAGGGCAAACTTGCTGGCGCAGTAGGTGGCATAGCCGGGGTAGCCGATCGAGCCGTAGGTGGAACCGACGTTGACCACCAGTGCCCTGGGTTGTGCGCGCAGCAGCGGCAGGCACACACGCGTCAGTTGCAGGGCGGCTTTGAGGTTGATGTCCAGCAACTCGTCCAGCGCCTGCTCGTCGATCTGATCGAACAGGGCAAAACGGTTCACGCCCGCGGCATTGATCAGGACGTTGACCCCGCCCATCTCCCGGGCACGGGCAAGCACCTGCTCGCGCCCCTCATGGCTGCGCAGATCGGCCGACTGCCAGAGCAGCCTGTCGTGATAACGGTTCATCAACCCGGCGAGTTTGCCCATCTGCCGGCTCACCGCCAGTACCCGGGCACCGGCTGCGCACAACTGCTCGGCCAGTTCCAGGCCGATGCCTCCGCTGGCGCCGGTGAGTATCACTACACACTCAGGCAAGCGCATGACGCACCTCTTGCAGGCCCGCACGCGGCAGCCCCTGGAACATATCGGTATACAGCCGGTAAACCACTTTGGCCGCTTGGATCACAGCCCGCTGGTCGTCAGCATCATCAAGGCGGTCCATTAATTGCCGGTAGGTGACCATGTGATCCTGGTCCAGCGCGCCATGGGAGCTGAGGTAGCTGAAGGCCCTGTCGGGCAACGCCAGCGTGCTCTGGATCGTGCCGGCGGCCTGGGTGGCCAGGGCAATGCTGGTGCCTTCGAGCACATTTACCATGCCAAACAGCCCGACCGGGTTGCCGCGGGCGATCATGTCGTAAAGGTAGGCGACCATCAGCTCGATCGGCAGTGCCGGGCGACCGTCACGTACCGCTTCCCAGTCGCCACCGCAGGCATTGATGTCATTGAGGATCCACTGCTCGTGGCCGTACTCCTCCTCGATGTATTCGCAGACGGCGCCGCGCAGCCATTCCAGGCGCGAAGGCAGGCGCGCCCCGCACGCCATCATCAGCGGCACGGTATGGCGTACATGGTGGTATGCCTGGGTCAGGAAGGCCACATAGCTGTCGAGGCTGACGTGCCCCGCCAACGCATCGCGTATGATCGCCACGGCGAACAGGGCCTGACGCTCCTGGCTGGTTTGCATTTGCAGGGTATCGAAAAAGGACATGGCAGACCTCACAACGGGATATCGGATAACAGGGAGTGGTAACGCCGCAGGATGGCCTCGCGGCGCGGGCGGCCATTGGCGGTCAGGGTGTCTTCGGTACTGGACAAGGGGCACGGCAGGCGACGCCAGGCATGGACCCTGGCGTAGTCCGGCAGCAAGGCATTGCAATGCTGCACAGCCTGGTCGATGAGGGTGTCGGGGGTAGCGGGGTCCAGCGGCCAGAGCAATGCGAGGTTCTTTGGCAGGGCCTCGCCATGCACGAACGCCTGGGCGATCACGCCGCTCTGGGTCAGTTCGGCCTCCACCCACTCCGGGTTGACGTTGCGCCCGAAGCTGGTGATGAACTGGTGTTTCTTGCGGCCATCGAGGTACAGGTAGCCCTCCTCGTCGAAATGGCCGAGGTCGCCAGTGGCCCACCAGCTATCGCAAACAGGTGGTTCCGCCAGATAGCCGAGCAACACCGAGCCCGCCACCAGCACCTCCCCGTCCTCGGCAATACGCACCTGCACATGGGGCAGCGGTTTGCCGACACTGCCTCGGCGGGCTGCGCCCGGCCGGTTCAAGGCCACCACCGAAGCGCACTCGGACAGGCCATAGCCCTCGAACACCGGCAGGCCGATCGCTTCGGCGCGGGCCAGCAAGCTGGGCGCCACCCGGGCACCGCCGACCGCAACGAACCGTAGCGCCCCCACCTGCATCAGCCCGCGCTCGATGGCAGTGATCAGCCCCATCAACAGCTGTGGCACCACAATCAGGCTCTGCGCGCCGCTCAGGGCGACAGCCCCCAGCAAGCGCTTGAAATCGACCTGGCTTGCACCGCCCATGCCCAGTTGCGCCTGGGGGTACAGCAGCAGACTCGCCCCGGCCATCAATGCGGCGTAGGCACCAAGGTTTTCCAGCAGCACACCAAGCGGCAGCACCGCCAGGTAACGCTGAGGTTCACTGGGCCGGCTGGCCACCTCCAGTTCCCGGGCGACACGCAACAGGGCTTCGACAGACAGGCACACGCCTTTGGGCTTGCCCGTACTGCCGGAGGTGTAGGTGATCTTGGCGGTGCCGGCAGGCAGCGCTGCAGCGGGCTCTGCCTCGCGAACCCAGAACACGTCCTGCTGAGCGAACCCCAGCTCGGCGAGCGTACCGTGCCATTGCGGGTCGCACAGCACATGGCTGGCACCACTCTGCTCAATGCAATGCCTGAACTGGGCAACACTGAAGAACGACGGGACGATTACACAGGGACGCTCGGCAAACAGCGCCGCCAAATCCCAGAACAGCAACTGCGGGCTGTTATCCAGCGCCAGTACCAGAGGGCCTGGCGAACACGTACGCAAGCTGTGGGTGCGTAACCCCACCTCTGCCAGCAACTGCCTGTAGGTGAAGCGCTCGGTCGCCCCTTGCACGGCAATGGCGTCAGCGTGATCGCGGGCAAACGTGACCAGCAGTTGATGAAAGCGCTCCAGTTCATGCGGCATGGCCAGCCTCCTGAAAGGCCGTTGGCAATCCCAGGCGCTGGAACACTCCAGCCTTGCTCAAGGCATCGAAGCCATGACCGATGCTGCCGGCAAAGACTTGCGGATGCTGAGCGTAGTAGGTACCCCATTGGTCCACCTGCCCATTCAGCCGAGCCGGGTCGGCCGACGCCAGTACCGATGGCACCAATCCCAGGCGCTGGAAACTGTTGATCAGTGTCGTCGCGCCGGTGAATGCCACCCACTTCAGGCCCCGTGTGGCCAGCAACCAGGTCACCGCTATGATCATGATTCGCGCGCTACCGGCACTGAGCGAGGCCAGGTTGCCGACTTCGACCATGCACTCACGCTCAAGGGGGCAGCCCGCTACGCGTGAAACTGCAGCTTCCAGCGGCTCATCCAGGTAGTGCTCGAGAAACAGCGGCCCGCTGCTGGCCGGGCGCAAGCCTGCGGCAGCAATCAGCCGACCATGGCTGTCATGCAGCGCCAGCAGTTCTGGGAGGTAATGGTACACATCAGCGTGGTGCACGCTGGCAAAACACTGATGAATGAAGTGCTCCAGCTCATCGCGGCCAGGGTCCTTGTGCAGATGAAGCGACAAGTGGGCGTGATTGTCGACGTGGCTGCCGATAGGCAATGGGAGCAGGCTGCTCCACTGAGACTGGGTCATGAAACTCCCCCCGTTTGGGCTTGATGGGGTGAGTATCAGTGGTCAATCTGAAGGGAATCTGAAGTCAAGGATTCGACCGTGGTCGCAGGGCGCGTGCTGATCGTTGGAGACAGAAGCCAGCGCGATAAGAGCGGCCACTCACTGACCTTTATCAATCACCCCGTGATGTTCAAGCGTAGAACCGACACGATGGCCTTTATCGGCCAAACTTCTGTCAGGGCCACAGGGGAGCCGTCGATGTTAACCGTCACACTGATCAACGCGCTGGTCGTGATGCTGGTGGTGGTGATTCATTACGAATGCCTGCTACGCCTGAACGACTGGCTACCGCGGCTCAAGCTCTGGAGCCGGTTTCGCATCGTCATCGGGGTGTTCGGCGCGTTGGCGGCCCACGCACTGGAAGTCTGGTGCTTTGCCCTGGCCTATTACCTGATGGCCAATGCCAAAGGGTGGGGTACGCTGAGCGGCAACTTCGATGGCACATTCATGGACTGCGTGTACTTCTCATTCACCACCTACACCACCATCGGCTTTGGCGATATCGCGCCAAGTGGCGACCTCAAATACCTCACAGGCCTGCAGGCGCTGACGGGCCTGGTGATGATCACCTGGACGGCCTCCTTTCTGTTTCTGGAAATGCAGAAGTACTGGAAGACCAAGTAGCGATCAGCTGAGCATCCGCACCGAACTCGCCGCCTCACACGCCATCCTCAGGTCTTCCCCCGCAAGCAAATGCTGGTAATGCGCCTTCAATGCCGGCTCCCAGCCCGCCACTTCCTCCAGTACTTGCTCGGCCTGCTCCCGCGTCAGGGCAAAGTGAGCGTGGTGGCTGAGCAGGTTTGCGCGGCTGATCTGGCTGCCCTCACGGCCAACAGCCATGGCCAAGGTTTGTGCCGGCCCTTCTTCGAGCATGGGCAGTACGTCGTACATCGGCGACAGACGCCACCCGCCTGCCACCCAGATCACTGCATGGTTGCGTGGATGGTCGTCAGAGTTCCCCACCAGAGCGTTGTAGCACATGCGTTTGAACAGCTCCTGCAGATCAGCATCGGGCACGCCCCGCCGGCGCATTTCATCGGCTACGGCAGCGTAGCGCCAATCCCGATGGTGTGCGCCGTTCCATTCTGAATCCAGCAGGGTCAATGCGCTGAGCATGGGAATGCGCCGGGCGCCCTGCGCAATTGGCGTGCGGTCGAAGCGTTCGATCAGCAAGGTTGAAGGGTTTTCGGCATGCAGCGCGGTTTTTGCCACGTTCAAACCCTGCCCTGCTGCAAAGGTCATGCAGGCATATTCGATGGAGGGCAGGTCGTAGTGGTCGTAGCGATCACGGGGCTTGGCCAGTATCAACATGCCATTGTCCTGCAGCGTGCGTTTGGGGCGCGCGCCGCCCAGGGCGGAACGCTGTTGGCGGACGTTGAGGGTTGCTACCGACTCGGCGTCGAGCTGGCCGTCGTACACCGCCTCGCACGCGGCGACGAATTTCGCCAGGCCTTTCAAGGTGGGTACCGCGCCGTCGCCCAGGCCAGGTGCGGGCGTGGTTGCGCCGCCGGCCATCAGGTTGCCGACGCGGTCGTTGTTCGGTGACTTGAGCAAGAAATCGAGGGTGCCCAGTTCCTGGCCGTACGCCCTATGCAGCAGCCGCTCGCCCCAGCCATCAGGCATGGCGTCATTGATGAAGCCGGGTATGCCGCGGTTCTTGGCGATCCCCGTGTAGGGCTCGGCACGCAGGGGGTAATTGATGGGGTCGGGTACCCAGCCGCCCTGCGCCACATGGTCAGGCGCATAGAGGAACTCACCGAGCTTGCCTTTGAGGGTCAGCCGGCCAAGGGTGATGACCTCACCCGTCTCGGGGTGCTCCATATAGATGTAGGCACGGGACATCAGAATTCCTCGGGCTTGGGTTTTGCCAGCCGCACGCGGCGGGATGCGAGGCTCTGGTGGGCATCGTCGTCATCACTGAAGCGGGTGATCTGGGAGGTTCTTTCAATGCCCTCCAGCGAGGCGAAGACCGTGTCGCTGATGCCCAGGCGCCATAACACCAGCATGAAAGAACGCAGGTCCACGCGTGCGGAGCCGCCTTCGATCTTGCGAAGGGTATGCGCGGAGACGCCGATTGCTGCTGTGAGGTCTGTTTGACGCAAACCGAGCGACAGGCGCCTTGCCTTCACCAGAAGCCCTATTTTACTGAGAGTATCGACGCAGGCGACGGGGAAAAAGTCATCCATAAAGTCTACCAGTACTAACATTAAGTCTCATAAGGTAAACCATAGCACGCATTACGGTTTGTTACGATGAGCATAAAGCTCACAATCGTAAGTTTTAACTCTAATAAGGGACACCACGATTAACGTTATAGATTGCTGATGGTCACCTGTCGGTGATGCCGGGCAGGCCAGAAACCCGACTATGCTGGAAGCAGCCCAACCTCGGGTCGCAGGGGAGCTCGGATTTTTATCCGGAGTACCGCCTAGTGGCCCAGGCCGTTCCATCGCAGCCCAGGCCACGCGCCCTCCTCCTCAGCCTGCTGCACGCCAATATCCAGGACGTTTTCAACGAGTTCGGCGTGCAGATCATGTCGCCCCACTACCTCGGCGACCCGCTGCAGGCCAAGTGGGTGCCAAGGGAGCAGTGGTACGCCGACCCTGCCAAGCCAGAACATCCGCAGCCAGCCAGCAAGCCTTGAAAGGGAGTTTGCGATGACGGACCCAAGCAAGAAGATGAGCCTGATGGGCCTTACTACGCTGGTGACGGTCAACATGATGGGGTCGGGCATCATCATGCTGCCGACCAACATGGCGCAACTGGGCGCGGTGTCGCTGTTGTCATGGGCCTTCACCGCGATTGGTTCGATGGCCATTGCCTACTGTTTTGCTCAATGTGGGATCTTCTGCCCGCGCTCTGGCGGCCTGTCGGCCTACACCGAAGAAGCCCACGCAAAATCAGGCTTCTTTCTCTGCTCCTACCTGTACTTTCTGTCGCTGGCGATCGCCAACGTGGCGGTGGCAATTTCTGCGGTGGGCTACATGACCGCGTTCGTGCCTTGGTTGGGCACCGGTGCCGTGCCGCTGTTCATCGGCACCGTGGGGCTGATCTGGCTGACCATCGTCGCCAACTTTGGCGGCCCGAACATCACCGGCAAGATCGGTGCAATCACGGTCTGGGGTGTCATCATCCCCGTTGCGGGGCTGAGTATCATCGGCTGGTTCTGGTTCAAGCCCGACCTGCTCCAGGCCGCCTGGAACCCTAATGCGTTGCCGCTTTCCGAGGCCATCGGCAAGGCCATACCGCTGACCCTGTGGGCCTTTCTCGGCATGGAGTCGGCAGCCCAGGCGTCCGATGCGGTCGAGAACCCGAAGCGCGACGTGCCGCTGGCGTGCCTCTTCGGTACCCTGGGGGCGGCGGTGGTCTACGTGCTTTCGACCACGGTCATCCAGGGCATCATCCCCAACGCTGAGCTGGCCAACGCGTCAGCGCCTTTCGCGCTGGTCTACGCGAAGATGTTCAGCCCGCTGGTGGGCAATATCGTCATGGCCTTGGCGGTCATGGCCTGTGTCGGCTCACTGCTGGGCTGGCAGTTCACCCTGGCCCAGACTGCCAAGATGACCGCCGACCAGAACCTCTTTCTCAAGCTGTTTAGCAAGCTCAACAGGTTTGGGGCGCCGGTTATTGGCATGATCGTCTGCGGCCTGTTGCAGACTGCAATGGCCGTGTCGACCATTTCACCCAATGCCAGTGCGCAATTCAGCAAGCTGGTGAACCTTGCTGCAGTGACCAACCTGATCCCCTACGTGACAGCGCTGACCGGGCTACTGGTGATCATGTACAAGGCCAACGTCTCGCCAACGGTGTACTCGCGCAACCTGGTTGTGCTGCTGATTGCCGTGTCCTACTCGCTTTATGCGCTATATGCCTGCGGCATGGAGGCCTTGTTTGGCGGGTTGCTGGTGCTTGCCTTTGGCTACCTGCTGTACGGGTTTCTCGCCAAGCGGTTTGTCTACTCGCCAACTGACGGCCTGAGCGGAGGGCGCGAGCAATGAAGTCATTATCAGCGAAGCTTTTGCGCCTGCTGCTGGCGGGTGCGCTCTCTGGTGTTTCGGTTGTTTCCTGGGCCGATACCCTGGAGCGGGTGCGCAGCAGTCATACCCTGACGCTGGGCTACCTGCCTGGGTCAGCACCGTTCAGTGCCCTGAACGGCGACACCGTCGAGGGTTACGCCATTGATCTTTGTCTGAAGATCAGTGAACGGGTCAAATCCGAACTGCAGCAACCCGCGTTGCAGGTGCGGTTTCAGCCCGTGGAAATTATCCAAGCGGTTGCTGCGGTCAGCTCGGGCAAAGTCGATATCCTCTGCACGCCGACCCCGCAGACGCTCGAGCGGCGCAAAGCAGTGAGCTTTTCGCTGCCGGTGTATACCGCGGGGCTCTCGGCCGTGGTCCGTAAGCAGTCACCTGAGCCGTTGCTCAAGGCGCTCAACGGTGAGGTGGCGCATGACGGGCCGACCTGGCGCGCCACGGTCAATCGGGGCCTGGCCAAGCAGACCTATGCCGTATTGGCGGGTAGTGCCACGCAGCAGTGGGTTGGCGAGCAGATGCGGCTGCTTGGGGTGATCGCGACCTTGGTTAGCGTCAAGAGCAATGAGGAAGGCGTACGGCGCGTGGCCGAGGGCGGTGCCGATGCGTTCTTTGCCGACCGTATCCTGCTCAAGACCCACATCGCGTCGGGCTATCCGGACGGCAGCCTATTGCTGCTCGACCGAATCTACGAATATGCGCCGGTTTCGCTGATGATCACGCGCGGCGATGATGACTTTCGGTTGCTGGTCGATACGGTGCTGAGCGAGATGTACCGGTCGGGCGAAATCGAGCAGGCCTACGTCAAATACCTCGACGGTGTGAGCGATACGGCCAGGCGGTTGTTCAAGGTTTATGCGTTGCCCTGACTCAGCCCAGCCCACCAAACCGCTTGTAGAAGCTCTCGTTAACATCCGGCAACGGCCCATCTGCCGTCTCTAGTGCGGTCCCCAGCCACGCTTCCGCCTTGCCCCACACCAGCCGATAGAGGTTACGGCACAACTGGCGAGCAGCCCTGCCTTCCCAGTCCCCAGGCAGCAGCTCATCCGGCAACTGCGGGTCACGCAACAGCAGCCGGCGGTACTCATGAATCAACAAGGTGCGCGCCAGGAAGCAGTCCTGGGCATCGAGTTCATTCTCCTCCTTGAGCGCCTGCCACAGCGGTCGGAACAAGCGGATGAACTCGCTGTAGTGCTCACCCAGTTCCTCGATCCGCCAGCTTTCCCGCACCTGGGCGCGCATGGCCTTGGAGGCCAGTACTTCCTGGGTGTGGGTTTCGAAGACGATGCTGTCGTCAGTGGCGTCCAGCTCGCGCAAGGTGGTCGCTAGGTCGGCACGATCAGCGCGCGGGCAGCCCAGTACGTTCGGGGCGATGGCGCCGTAGCCCTGCCACTCCAGTTCCTCGCGCACGGCCTTGCGCTTGCTGGCCTCCAGCTGCGACAGCAACACCAGCGTCCAGGCGCCGTCCCAGGCTGGCAGGCTCGCGCTGTAAACACGCTTAAAGGCTTTTTCGAAACGGCGCCGGCCTGTGCCGGTGAGGCTGTAATAGCTGCGCCGGCCGACTTTCTCGGCGGTCAGCCAGCCTTCCTTGGTCAGGCGGAAGATCGAGGTGCGGATCAGCCGTTCGTTGATGCCGATCGGCTCCAGCAGGTTGATCAGGCTGCCCAGCCAGACCGTGCCACCATGCGGCTCGATGGCGTCGCCATACAGGGTGATGATCAGCGAGCTCGCGCGGATCGGCGTCTGCTCCTGGAAGCGGGTGATCAAGGTATTGAGGGGGGCAAGGCTGCTCATGAGGGAACTGTAAGCCGATGGAGCCCCGACTATACCTGCCCGCCGTGCCGCCTGGCCATTGCCAGTCACCACCAGGCTCATGCCTGCGCCTCGCCTTTGGGGCGAAAGCCGCAATCACCCATGCGTGGGCGCTGCGCCTCGACTTCGCTCAGGGGCGGGCATTCGACCAGGGCGGCACTGCAGCGCTGGGCCAGACGCTGGTATTCGGCTGTGCCGCGTTGCTTCCAGGCGACCTCTTGATCGCTGAGGGTACGCTTGGCCTGTGCCGGCGCGCCCATTACCAGGCTCTGCTCAGGGCATTCGAAGCCAGCCTTGACGAAGGCCGTGGCGCCGACGATGCAGCGTGGCGCGATGTGTGCGCCGTCCATGATCACCGCATTCATGCCCACCAAGGCATCGGCGCCTATCCGGCAGCCGTGCAAAACCGCGCCGTGGCCCACATGGCCATGGCGCTCTATCACCGTATCGCCGCCCGGGAAGCCGTGCATCACGCAGGTGTCCTGCAGGTTGGCACCCTCCTCCAGCACGATGCGGCCAAAGTCGCCGCGCAATGACGCCAGGGGGCCGACGTAACACTGCGGGCCGATGATCACATCGCCGATCAGCACGGCCGTCGGGTGTACGTACGCCGTTGGGTGGATCACGGGGGTCAGGCCGTCCAGCCGATAGCAAGGCATGTCACACCTCTCAAAATGATTCAGTTAGTGGGGTGATCATGTATCACGATAAATGTCACCGTCAATTGCTGATTCTTTGTATCGCTTTTTAAGGTGCACCTCCCAGCCCATAAAATTTGACTTTAACGCTGTATTTGCTGGGCTTTAAAAGCCTAATCCGGGCCTGGCTTGAAGGAATATCTCGCATTAAGGGACACGTAATGCAATCTTTGCTATTGCTGTTCTGTATCAGAAAAGGCATATACTGGACCTCACCCGGGCAGGCCTCAGTGTTTTCCCCTGCCCCTGCAGACAATTCCAATAAATGCCGGCCCACGTGCCGTGCGTGCAGCCTGAGGAAACCGACATGCCTCGCTATCTCGTTGTGCAGGCGCCTGAGGACGGCGTCCGCCTGATCACCCTGCAGCGGCCCGAAGCCCTCAATGCGCTGTGTACCGAACTGCTCGCCGAGCTTGCGGCCGAGCTGGAAAGTGCCGAGCGCGACCCGGCAACCCTCGCCGTAGTGCTCACCGGCAGCCGCAAGGCCTTCGCTGCCGGCGCCGACATCCGTGAAATGGCCGAGCGCGACCTGGTCGGCATCCTCAATGACCCGCGTGTCGCCCATTGGCAGCGCATCGCCAGTTTTGCCAAACCGCTGATTGCAGCGGTCAACGGCTTCGCCCTGGGCGGTGGCTGCGAGCTGGTGATGTGCGCCGATATCGTCATCGCCGGCGAAGACGCACGCTTCGGCCAGCCCGAAATCAACCTGGGCATCATCCCCGGTGCGGGCGGCACACAACGGCTGTTGCGCGCGGTCGGCAAGCCGCTGGCCATGCAGATGGTTCTGACCGGCGAGCCGATCACCGCCCGGCAGGCCCAGCAGGCCGGCCTGGTCAGCGAGCTGACGCAGCCCGAGCTTGCCGTCGAGCGCGCCCTGCAAGTGGCGGCCAGCATCGCCCGCAAGGCACCGCTGGCCGTGCGCCTGGCCAAAGAAGCCCTGCTCAAGGCCGGGGACACCGACCTGGCCACCGGCCTGCGCTTCGAACGCCACGCGTTCACCTTGCTGGCCGGTACCGTCGACCGCGACGAAGGCATCCGCGCCTTCCAGGAAAAACGCCCGGCGCACTTCTTGGGCCAGTAACCCCCTCTTCCCCACCGACTGACGGAGCGAGCCTGTCATGGCTTTCGAGCACATCCTGTTTTCCATCGAGGACGGTGTCGCCCTCCTCTCGCTGAACCGGCCTGACCAGCTGAACAGCTTCAACACGCAGATGCACAAGGAAGTGCGCGAGGCGCTCAAGCAGGTACGCCAAGCCCCGCAGGTACGCGTGTTGCTGCTGACTGGCGAAGGGCGTGGCTTTTGCGCCGGGCAAGACTTGTCTGACCGCAACGTCGCGCCTGGCGCGCAAGTGCCCGACCTGGGCGAGTCCATCGAGGCGTTCTACAACCCGCTGGTGCGCGCCCTGCGCGACCTGCCGATGCCGGTCATCTGCGCGGTCAACGGCGTGGCGGCCGGTGCGGGCGCGAACATTCCGCTGGCCTGTGACCTGGTGCTTGCGGCCCGCTCGGCCAGCTTTATCCAGGCGTTCTGCAAGATCGGCCTGGTGCCGGACTCGGGTGGTACCTGGCAACTGCCGCGCTTGGTCGGCATGGCTCGGGCCAAGGCGCTAGCCATGCTCGGTGAACGCCTGAGTGCGGAAAAAGCCGAGCAATGGGGCCTGATCCACCGGGTGGTCGACGACGCCGCACTGCGTGACGAGGCGCTGGCCCTCGCCCGCCAGCTGGCGACCCAGCCGACTTACGGGCTGGCCCTGATCAAGCGTGCGCTTAACGCCAGTTACGACAATCACTTTGACCAGCAGCTCGAACTTGAGCGTGACCTGCAGCGCCTGGCCGGGCGCAGCGAGGACTACCGCGAAGGCGTCGCGGCGTTCATGGCCAAGCGCGCACCGGCCTTCAAGGGGTGCTGACATGAGTGCACTTAACGGTAACGCCCAGGTCGCGGTGATCGGCGCCGGTGCGATGGGGGCCGGCATCGCCCAGGTGGCCGCCCAGGCGGGGCATCCGGTTTGCCTGTATGACAATCGCCCAGGCGCTGCGGCCCTGGCCGTGCAAGGCATCGACCGCCAGCTCGGCCGCCTGGTCGAAAAAGGCAAGCTCGACGCTACCGCACGCCAGGCGATCAGCGCGCGCCTGCGGCCCGTGGAAGCGCTCGAAGCACTGGCCGATGCGCAACTGGTAATCGAAGCGATCGTCGAAAACCTGCAGGTCAAACAGGCACTCTTGCAGCAGCTCGAAGCCCTGTGCAGCGACAGCTGCATATTGGCCAGCAACACCTCATCGCTGTCGATCACCAGCCTGGCCGCCGGCCTGCGGCGGCCCGAACGGGTGATCGGCATGCACTTTTTCAACCCTGCGCCGTTGATGGCGTTGGTCGAGGTCGTTTCAGGCCTGGCCACCGCCCCCGCCTTGGCTGCCACGCTGTACGACACGGCCACGGCCTGGGGCAAGCAGCCGGTGCATGCGCGTTCGACGCCGGGCTTCATTGTCAACCGGGTGGCGCGGCCGTTTTATGCCGAGAGCCTGCGCCTGTACCAGGAAGGCGCCGCTGATTGCGCGAGCCTCGATGCGCTGATGCGTGACGCCGGTGGTTTCCGCATGGGCGCTTTCGAGCTGACCGACCTGATCGGCCACGATGTCAATTACGCCGTGACCTGCTCGGTGTTCGACGCCTTTTATGGTGACTTCCGCTTCCAGCCCTCGCTGGTACAGAAAGAGCTGGTGGATGCAGGCCGTCTTGGGCGCAAGAGCGGCCAGGGTTTCTACGATTACAGCGAAGGTGCGCTGCGGCCGCAGCCCGCCGAGGTGCAAAGCGCGGCGCGTGTCGAGTGCTGCGTGGTCGAAGGCAGCCTGGGCGTGATGCAGCCCTTGCTGCAGCGCATCCAGGCCAGCGGCATCCAGGTCACCGAGCGCCCGGGCAGCGGCCTGCTGCGGGTAGGTGATGCCACCCTGGCGTTGTCTGACGGCCGCCTGGCCAGCCAGCGCGCGCGTGAAGATGGGCTGCGAAACCTGGTGCTGGTGGACCTCGCGCTGGATTACAGCAAGGCCGAACGGATTGCCATCAGCACTTGCCCCGACACCACCCGCGAGGCGCGCGAACACGCCGTGGCGTTGCTGCGCCAGGCGGGCCTGAAGGTTTGTCTGGTCGCCGACCTGCCGGCCCTGGTGGTGTTGCGCACCGTCACCACGCTCGCCAACGAAGCTGCCGATGCCGTGCTGCAAGGCGTAGGCTCGGCAGCCGACATCGACCTGGCCATGCGCACCGGGGTCAATTACCCGCGCGGGCCGTTGGCCTGGGCCGAGCAGATCGGCATCGGCTACACCCTGCGCGTGCTGGACAACCTGCAGCGCTGCTACGGCGAGACCCGCTACCGCCCTTCGCTGCTGCTGCGCCGCGTGCATGCCCAAGGAGGCCGACTGCATGACTGAAGCCCAACGAACCCCCGAGCAACTGGCACGCGCCTGCGCCGATGCAATGTTTTCCCGCGACCGCGCCACCCAGGCCCTGGGCGCTCGGCTGCTCGACGTCGGCCCCGGCCAGGCCCGCCTGAGCATGCCGGTGCGCGCCGACATGATTCAGGGCCACGGCAGCTGCCATGGTGGTTTCTTGTTCAGCCTGGCGGACTCGGCGTTTGCCTTCGCCTGCAACAGCTACGACGAAGCCACCGTGGCCTTGGGCTGCAGCATCGACTACGTGGCGCCGGCGTTCGAGCATGACGTGCTCACCGCTACCGCCAGCGAACTCACCCGCAAGGGCCGCACCGGCCTGTATGACGTGCGCCTGGAAAACCAGCGCGGCGAACTGATTGCCCTGTTCCACGGAAAATCCTACAAAGTGCGCGGCACGGTGTTGCCGCAGGAGACCCAGGATGACTGACCAGACCTTCGACCAGGCGTTGATCATCGACGCCGTGCGCACGCCGATCGGCCGTTATGGCGGCGCGTTAAGCAGCGTGCGCGCCGACGACCTCGCGGCCGTGCCGATCAGGGCGCTGATGGCCCGCCACCCCGAACTCGACTGGGCCGCCATTGATGACGTGATCCTCGGCTGCGCCAACCAGGCGGGCGAAGACAACCGTAACGTGGCACGCATGGCTAGCCTGCTGGCCGGCCTGCCCGATGCCGTGCCGGGCACCACCCTTAATCGCCTGTGCGGTTCCGGGCTGGATGCCGTCGGCAGCGCCGCCCGCGCCCTGCGCTGCGGCGAGGCCGGGCTGATGCTGGCCGGTGGCGTCGAGTCGATGTCGCGGGCACCCTTCGTCATGGGCAAGTCAGAGCAGGCCTTCGGCCGTAGCGCCGAGCTGTTCGACACCACCATCGGCTGGCGTTTCGTCAATAAACTGATGCAGGCGCAGTACGGCATCGACTCGATGCCCGAGACCGCCGAGAATGTCGCCGCGCAGTTCGGTATTTCGCGCGAAGACCAAGACGCTTTCGCCTTGCGCAGCCAGCACAAGGCGGCCGCCGCCCAGGCCCGGGGCCGGCTGGCACGGGAGATCGTGCCGGTCGAGATCGCCCAGCGCAAAGGCCCGGCCAAGCGTGTCGAGCATGATGAGCACCCCCGCGCTGACACCACCCTGGACCAGTTGGCCAGGCTCGGCACGCCGTTCCGTGAAGGCGGCAGCGTGACAGCAGGCAACGCTTCGGGCGTCAACGACGGCGCTTGCGCCCTGCTGCTCGCCAGCACTGATGCGGCCCGCCGCCATGGCCTGAAGCCGCGCGGCCGGGTCCTCGGCATGGCCGCCGCTGGGGTCGAGCCGCGCATCATGGGCATCGGCCCGGTCCCGGCGACCCGCAAGGTACTCGCGCAGGCCGGCCTGAGCCTGGCCGACATGGATGTCATCGAGTTGAACGAGGCATTTGCGGCCCAAGGCCTGGCGGTGCTGCGCGAGCTGGGCCTGGCTGACGACGACAAGCGCGTCAACCCCAATGGCGGCGCTATCGCCCTGGGGCATCCGCTGGGTATGAGCGGCGCACGGCTGGTGACCACCGCCCTGCACGAGCTGGAAGAACGCGGCGGCCGCTACGCCTTGTGCACCATGTGCATCGGCGTTGGCCAAGGCATTGCCCTGGTCATCGAGCGCCTCTGAGCACATCAGACCAATGGCCTGAGACTGAACACGACACGGGCAGTATGCTGCCCGCATGACACTCAAGGCCTTAGCGCCTACGTACAAGAACAATTCGAGTGAAGCCATGAACATGTACCACGATGCCGAACGCGCCCTGCTTGACCCGATCGAGACCGCCAGTGTCGACGAGCTGCGCCAGCACCAGCTGGACCGCCTGCGCTGGAGCCTGAAGCACGCCTACGACAATGTACCGCTGTACCGCCAGCGTTTCGACGAGTGCGGCGCCCACCCAGACGACCTTACCGCGCTTGAAGACCTCGCCAGGTTCCCCTTTACCGGCAAGAACGACCTGCGCGACAACTACCCCTATGGCATGTTCGCCGTGCCCCAGGAAGAGGTGGTGCGTCTGCACGCCTCCAGCGGCACCACGGGCAAGCCGACCGTGGTCGGTTATACCCAGAACGACATCAACACCTGGGCCAACGTGGTCGCCCGTTCGATCCGCGCGGCCGGCGGGCGCAAGGGCGACAAGGTGCACGTGTCCTATGGCTATGGCCTGTTCACCGGCGGCCTGGGCGCGCACTACGGTGCCGAACGGCTCGGTTGCACGGTGATCCCCATGTCGGGCGGCCAGACCGAGAAGCAGGTGCAACTGATCCGCGACTTCCAGCCTGACATCATCATGGTCACGCCCTCGTACATGCTCAACCTGGCTGACGAGATCGAACGCCAGGGCATCGACCCGCACGACCTCAAGCTGCGCCTGGGGATCTTCGGCGCCGAGCCGTGGACCGACGAGTTGCGCCGCTCGATCGAGCAGCGCCTGGGCATCAATGCCCTGGATATCTATGGCCTGTCGGAGATCATGGGGCCAGGGGTGGCCATGGAATGCCTGGAAACCAAGGACGGGCCGACCATCTGGGAAGACCACTTCTACCCCGAGATCATCGACCCGGTCAGCGGTGAGGTGTTGCCGGACGGGCAGCTTGGCGAACTGGTGTTCACCTCGTTGAGCAAGGAAGCGCTGCCAATGATCCGCTACCGCACCCGCGACCTGACACGCCTGTTGCCGGGTACGGCGCGGCCGATGCGGCGGATCGGCAAGATCACCGGGCGCAGTGACGACATGCTGATCATCCGCGGGGTCAACGTGTTCCCCACGCAGATCGAAGAGCAGGTGCTTAAAATAAAACAGCTTTCAGAGCTGTATGAGATACACCTGTATCGCAATGGCAACCTGGACAGTGTCGAGGTGCACGTGGAGCTGCGTGGCGAATGCCAGGTACTCGACGAGGCGCAGCGCAAATGGGTGGTGGCTGAGTTGAGCAAACAGATCAAGACCTACATCGGCATCAGCACCCAAGTGCGGCTGCAGCCTTGCGGCACGCTCAAGCGCTCCGAAGGCAAGGCATGCCACGTTTACGACAAGCGCTTGGCTGGCTGATCGTTCAGCGCTGAATCCTTTTTTCCCCGGGGCCACCAGGTGCTTGGCTTGGCATTTTCAGCGCCTATCAGATCGAGCGCCGCGCGGGCGGCGCTCGATCTCCGCCCCACCTCCAAACCCAAGACAGGCACCTAGCCGCCATCACCCTATCTCCCGACCAGCACATAGCAGCCGCTGTGGGCGCTTCTTCCCGGCAATCCGATACAAAAATATTATCTGATACCTAATAATCTGTTTGATGTTGTGTTTTGTATCGCTTATAAATGACTCATGCCCCACCCAGCCCTGAGGCAGGAGTCAGAACATGTACGCACAGCTAGTCGAAACCGGTGTAAAACGCGTCAAGTCGCTGGACGAGATGTCGCCTGAAGAGCGCAACTTCCAGGAAAAGATCGACGCCGAGATCAAGATCGAAGCCAAGAACTGGATGCCCGAGGCCTATCGCCAGACCCTGATCCGGCAGATCTCCCAGCACGCCCATTCGGAAATCGTCGGCATGTTGCCCGAAGGCAACTGGGTCACCCGCGCCCCAAGCCTTAAGCGCAAGCTGCAACTGATGGCCAAGATCCAGGACGAAGCCGGTCACGGCCTGTACCTGTACAGCGCCATGGAAACCCTCGGCGCCGACCGCGACGAAGAAATCGCCAAGCTGCACAGCGGCAAGGCCAAGTACTCGAGCATCTTCAACTACCCGACCCTGAGCTGGGCCG
>Ga0213828_1001510_pt1 | contig 18879 bp, 16 predicted proteins | sample MC6MC0897MG_FD_180664 | JGI IMG/M metagenome (GOLD analysis project Ga0213828, IMG submission 180664) | Enriched soil aggregate microbial communities from Iowa State University, Ames, United States - MC6-MC0897-MG | ecosystem: Environmental > Terrestrial > Soil > Unclassified | place: USA: Iowa... | reverse complement strand
GCGATGGACCATTGGGGCGGCAACATTCCGTTGCCGGAAACCCTGCGCGAGCGCGGCTTCGATCCGGAAACACCGTTGATGCGCCGGTTGCTGGCATTGACCGCCGAGCTGATCGATTTTCCACGCCATCTGTCGCAGCATCCGGGCGGCTTCGTGATTTCCGAGCATCCGCTGTCGACGCTGGTGCCGGTGGAGAACGCGGCGATGGCCGACCGCACCGTCATCCAGTGGGACAAGGACGACCTGGACGCCACCGGCCTGATGAAGGTCGACTGCCTTGCCCTGGGCATGCTCACCGCCATCCGCAAATGCCTGGCCATGCTGCAGCAGCACGGCCTGCACGAAGGACGCATGGATGCGATCCCGCCCAAGGACACAAAGACCTTCGACATGATCTGCGCCGCCGATACCATCGGCGTGTTCCAGATCGAGTCGCGCGCGCAGATGGCGATGCTGCCACGCATGCAGCCGCGCACGTTCTATGACCTGGTGATCGAAGTAGCGATCGTGCGCCCCGGGCCGATCCAGGGCGACATGGTGCATCCCTACCTGGAGCGGCGGCGGATCCTGCGCGAACAAGGCCCGGATGCGTTGAACGATCCGGAGAACCCGCTGTATCCAGCGCGACTGGAACGCGTGTTCGCGCGCACTCTGGGCGTGCCCTTGTTCCAGGAGCAGGTGATGCAGCTGGCGGTGGAAGCTGCCGGTTATGAACCCGGCGAAGCCGATGCGCTGCGCCGTTCGATGGCCGCCTGGAAGCGTCGTGGCGGCCTGGAACCGCACCGCGAAAAGCTGCTGACGGGCATGTTGAAGAACGGCTTCAGCCGCGAATATGGCGAGCACCTGTTCGAGCAGATCAAGGGCTTCGGTGATTACGGTTTCCCGGAGAGCCATGCGGCCAGCTTTGCCCTGCTCACCTACAACAGCTGCTGGCTGAAGTGCCACCACCCGGCTGCATTCACCGCCAGCCTGATCAACAGCCAGCCACTGGGCTTCTACAGCCCCGACCAGCTGCTGCAGGATGCGCGCCGGCATGGCATCACGGTACTGCCGGTGGATGTGCGCCACAGCGACTGGGATTGCACACTGGACTTCAGCAAGGGCGCGGCGGCAATCCGGCTCGGCCTGCGCCTGGTCGATGGCTGCAGCGAACCGGCCGCGCAGATCATCATGCGTGAACGCGCACGACGCCCCTTCGACGATGTCGGCGATCTCTGCCAGCGCACCGCACTGGATCGCCGCCAGCAGGGCCTGCTCGCCGATGCCGGCGCCCTGCGCGGTCTCAGCGGCCATCGCCACCGCGCACGCTGGGATATCTCCGGCGTGGAGAACCGCCTGCCGTTGTTCGACCAGGCCCGCGCCACCGCCGAAGCGCGCGTGGCCCTGCCCCTGCCCAGCGCCTGGGAAGACATGCAGGCCGATTACCGCAGCACCGGCACCACCCTCGGCCGCCATCCGATGTCTTTCCTGCGTGCGCAGCTGCGAACCCGCGGCTGCCTGGATGCCGCGCAGCTGGCCAACCACGGCCATGGCCGGCGCGTACGCATCGCCGGCCTGGTACGCATGCGCCAGCGCCCGCAGACCGCCAGCGGTGTCACCTTCCTTACCCTGGAAGATGAAACCGGCATGGTCAACGCCGTGGTCTGGCGACATCTGGCCGACCGCCAGCACCACATCCTGGTAGATACGCAGCTGATGCAGATCGACGGCCGGCTGGAACGCGTGGATGGCGTGCAGCATGTGATCGTGCAGCGCATGCACTGCCTGGACGAACTGCTGCAGGGACTGCGCAGCCACAGCCGCGACTTCCATTGACGATACACACCGTCACACACCGAACTGGCCACGGCCGACCGGATTCCGCTATCGTCGGCCACGTCCAAGGAAGGAATACACAATGGCTCGTGCCCTGACCCTGACCACCCTGGTGGTCGCCATGCTCGCGTTGCTCGTTTCCGGCTGGACCGCCTGGAACCTGCATCGCAGCCAGTCACCGCACCGCGTGATCGAAGCGCGCGGCCTGATCATCCACGATGCCAGCGGCCAGCCGCGGGTGATCCTCGGCGCCCCGGTTCCCGACCCCCTCAGCCGGGGCCGCCCGCAGGGGCCGCGTGCCACCGCCCTGTCCGGCCTGATCCTGCTCGGCCCCGATGGCTCCGAGCGCGGCGGCTACGGCACCAGCGACCGGGGTGGCGAAGCCCTGCTGACCCTTGACGATGCCACCGGCACCACCGAAGTCTTCAAGGTGGTGGCCAACCCGGACCGCGGCGCCAGCCTGATGGTCAAGCACCAGAACAACACCGGCGCCATGCTGAGTTCCTGGCAGGGCAAGCCGGAGCTGGTGTTCCTCGACGACAGCGGCCAGTCCTACTACGTGCGCCCCGGCGCCAGCGCTGCGCCCTGAGCGCGCACGCTCAGCGCATCACCGCCGCCAGGTCATCGGCCAACCGACGTTGCTGCGGCGGGCCGAGTGCCGCACAGGTGATGCGCAACCCATGCGCCGGTGCAGATACCGCAAAGACTTCACCCCCACGCACATGCCAGCCACGCGCCGCCAGCGCCAGCACCTGCGGCGTGCTGTCGGCCGGCAGTGGCAGCCACAGATTCAAGCCTTCCATCGGCATCGGTGTCGGCAGCCCGCGCGCCTGCAGCAGGGCCTGCAGACCCTGCAGCCGCTGCTGGTAGCGCTCACCGGCGGCAGCCACCTTCGCCCGTTGCTGCGCCGACTCCAATACCGAACTGGCTGCATCCTGCAGCAGATGGCTGACCCAGCCGGTGCCCGCCGCCAGGCGCAGGCGCAGGCGCACCGCGGTCTGCCCATCGCAGGCCAACCAGGCCACGCGCAGGTCCGGGCCCAATGCCTTGGACAACGAACGCAGCAGCGCCCAACGCCGACCGTCCATCGGCAGCATCGAGTGATAGCTCTGCTGCGAGAGCAGCGCGTAGTGATCGTCGATCAGCACCGCCACCTGCGGATAGCCGGCCAGCAACTGGCGCAGCGCACGCGCACGCTTCGCATCCAGGCTGGCACCGGTGGGATTGTGCGCGCGTGGGGTCAGCAGCACCGCGCGTGCACCCGCATCCAACGCCTGCCGCAGTGATTCCACCTGCATGCCGTGCGTATCCACCGCCACCGGCAACGGCACGTGTCCAGCCGCACCGAGGACATTGAGGCTGCCCAGGAAACAGGGATCCTCCACCGCGATGCGGTCCCCCGGCAGCAGCCACGCCGACAGCAGGCGCTCGATGCCATCGACCGCGCCGTGGCTCAATTCCAGCGCATAGCCCGGCGGGCAATCGGCATCCAGCGAGGCCCGTGCCAGGCGTTGCATGCGTGGATCAACCGTCTCCACCCCATACAGGCGCGAGGACGTCGCAGCCACCCGCAGGCTGGGCAGGCAGCGTGGATCCGGATTGCCGCCGGCCAGATCGTGCAGGGCCAATCCCGGTGCACTGCCCTCGCGTGCCATCGTCGCCGGCAGGCCGCGCACCACAGTGCCGCGACGTCCCGCCGTACTGGCCAGGCCCGCCGCGTCCAGCCGCTTGTAGGCAGCGGCTACGGTATTGCGGTTGACCCCCAGTCGATCGGCCAGATCCCGCACCGGCGGCAGCACGCTGCCGGCCGCCAGATGGCCGCTACCGATGCCCTCGCGGATGCTGTCGAAGATGGCTTCGGCGCTGTTCCCGGTGATTTTCATTTTGTCCTATGCCAAACTATCTCTTGTCCTGTGCCAGTGTATCCCACCCTGGCCACCCCGCACCGGAGGTGCCCCATGTCCCTCGCCGCCGCCGACTGGCCCGTCGCCCAGTCCGTCGAACAGATCGCCGCCAATCTCGCCACCGTGCACCAGCGCATCGCCAGCGCCTGTGCCCGCGCCGGTCGTGATCCGGCCAGCGTGCGCCTGCTACCGGTCAGCAAGACCGTCGATGAAGCACGCATCCGCATGGCCGTAGCCGCCGGTTGCCACCAGCTGGGGGAAAACAAGGTGCAGGAGGCGCAGCGCAAGGCCGAGGCCATGGCTGACCTTGGCGTGCACTGGTCGGTCATTGGCCACCTGCAGACCAACAAGGCCCGGTACGTCGCACGCTTCGCCAGCGAGTTCCAGGCGCTGGACAGCCTGCGCGTGGCCGAGGCGCTGCAGCAGCGGCTGCTGCTGGAGGACCGCACGCTGGATGTGTTCGTACAGGTCAACACCTCGGCCGAGCCCAGCAAATACGGCCTGGAGCCGGCGGCGGTGGCCGACTTCGTGCAGCAGCTGCCCGCCTTCGACCGCCTGCGCGTGCGTGGCCTGATGACCCTCGCCATCTTCACCCCCGAGGTGGAACGCGTACGCGCCTGCTTCGTGCGCCTGCGCGAGCTGCGCGACCAGCTTCAGCAGACGGCGCCGGCAGGCCTGGACCTGTCACAGCTGTCGATGGGCATGTCCGGTGATTTTGAAGTCGCCATCGAGGAAGGTGCCACCGTCGTCCGCGTCGGCCAGGCGATCTTCGGTGCACGCGCCACGCCCGACAGCTTCTACTGGCCCACCCCGGGAGCACCGGCATGAAGCGCGCCGTTGCCCTGCAGCACGTGGCCTTTGAAGATCTCGGCACCCTGCAGCCGCTGCTGCTCGCGCAGGGATGGCAGGTCAAGGTCGTGCAGGCAGGCGTGGATGCACTCGATGCTGCCGAAGATGCCGATCTGCTGGTGGTGCTGGGTGGCCCGATCAGCGTCAACGATGGAGCGGCCTACCCGTTCCTCGCCGACAGCATCGCGTTGCTGCAGCGTCGCCTGCAGCAACAGCGGCCGACGCTGGGCATCTGCCTGGGCGCCCAGTTGATGGCGCGCGCACTGCATGCAGTCGTTGCCCCCACCGGCGGCAAGGAAATTGGTTTCGCACCGCTGCTGCTCACCGATGAAGGCCAGCGCTCGCCTTTGCAGGCATTACAGGGCATCCCGGTGCTGCACTGGCATGGTGAAGCCTTCGAACTGCCGGAGGGCGCACGCCGCCTCGCCAGTACGCCCGCCTGTCGCCACCAGGCCTTCGCCATCGGCCACCATGCACTCGCCCTGCAATGCCATCCCGAACTGGATGCGCGCCAGTTCGAGCGCTGGCTGATCGGCCACGCGCTGGAACTGGCCGCGGTCGGCATCGATCCCATCGACCTGCGCGCGCAGGCCCGCCGCTACGGCGGGCCTCTCGCCGCCGCAGCGACCGCGATGTTCCAACAGTGGCTGCACGACCTGCCGGAGACCCGCCCATGCACTACCGCCTGACCATCCAGCACAACGGCATCCACTGGGGCCATTTCGACTGTGACGGTCCCAACGCGCTGCAACGCATCGATGCCATCGCCGCACGCCTGCCCGCCGCCGAAGGCTTCACCCTGCAACGGCAGAAGGGCATCGGTGAGGAGCGCATCCTCTCCAGCACTGCCGATGGCCTGCGCGTGCTGGCCGCGCAGATCCAATACCGCGATCTCTGATCCCCAGGTGATGCGGCGTTGACCCAACGCATGCTGCGCAACGTCCTGTAGAGTCATTCCCGCTCGACGCCGCAGGAACGCGCCCATGCCAGACCACCTCCCGCCAACCTCCAGACTGTCCCTGTCACGCGGCACCATCGACGGCCTGCGCATTGCCCCGCGCTGGCCCGCGTCACAGGTCATCCTCGAGGCCGAGGTCCTGCAGTGCTTGCTTGATGCGCAGGCACTGCTGCCATCCACGCTGCGCCTGCTGGTCACCCGCAGCTTCGAATGCAGCCAGGGAAAGCTGGGAGGCTTCCGGCGTCTGGTACGGCGGCTCGGCATCGCCGTGTTCCGCTGCTGCTATCGGCATCGCCACGATGAGATCGACGCCATTTTCGGCGCCAACGGCCATGATCTGGACGGTCGCCATGTGGATGTCTCGCTGGTCCTGCACGGCCGGCGCGTACGCCTGCTTCCGCTGGGCGTGTTCACTCCGCTGCGCTGGCAGCAGCACCGCGTCAGCCGTCATGCAGACGCCGTTGCAGCGGCCAAGGATGCACTGCAGCGGTGCGGCTTCGATCTGCACCCCAACGCTACGGAGAGCCTGCAGATCCACTGCGACCATCGCGGCACCACACTGGCGGAACCGTCGCGTTGATCGACGTTCCAAGCGCGTTGCAGGCAACCTGCACCGAGCTCCAGCAACGGCTGGGCCGGATCGACAACCTGTCGGGCAATGGTGAACGCAGCCTCGTCCTCGAGGGAGAGCTGCTGCGGTTCCCCTATCGCATTTACGCCGACGCCGCGGACCTGTTCCGGCTCGCGTCCCATCTGCAGGGCGATGCGCGCGCCCTCTGCCTCTGCCTGCTTTCGCGTCACTGTGACGGACATGTACGGCAACGTGCGATCGAGACGCTGGGTCCCTCGCCGATGCCCTGGGTGCATGCCTTCCAGCTGGCCTTGCTGGGGGAGTACGTGGACGAGGTCGCATCGGCCGTGGCGATCCCGGCGCAACAGACCGGCCTGCAGCGCTATGCCGCGCTCATTGGCGAGAACCGCGCATTCTTCGACCTCTGCCGACAGCGCGCTGCCAGTTACTGGAATGCCTACTACCGCGCCCGCTACCCCAGCCTGCGCATGTTCCCCGCGCACCGCCTGCTGCTGCAGATGGAATGCGCCGCGCGCTCGCCATAGCCCGCTCTACGCGTGCCAGCGCACGCCCGCGTGGCACTACCGCATGACGGGCGCACACAAACACAGATGCAAATGATTCTTCTTTACTGTAACGTGTCGCCGCTGCCCTTGCCGCCGCGGGCTGTTCCCTTCCCCAGCCCTCGCCCGCCCCGTGCCCATGCCTGTCGAATCGACGGATGTCGCGCAGCAGTGCGCAGCCCGCTACCGGCCGCTGCGCGCACGCGTCCGTCGCAAACTCATCCAACACAGCTTTGCCTCAGGTGCTGATGCGGTCACTGGCCCTCTGCTCGCTGCCGACGTCGCCGACCCGTCCGGGGTAGTCAGCGATGAGTGAGCGTCGGCAGCACTGGCAAGCGGTGACGATCAGCATCGGGCTGCACCTGCTGCCGTTGCTGCTGTTCGTCCGCTGGATGTCCACCCCGCCGCTGCAGCCGCCGCCGGAACAGGACGTGCGCATCAGCCTGCGCCTGCTGGCGCCAGCCGCGCCGCCGCAGCCGGTGGAAGAACTGCAGTCCGAACGCCTCAGTCAGGCCCAGCAATCGCGGACAGCCGAAGCGCGGAAAACACCTCCACCACCGCGGGCCACGGCGGCACCCGAAGGCAACCTCGCCGCCAGCGAGAAGAATGGCGACGGCCACCAGCCCTTGCCCGTGGCCCCACCTGCGGCCGCGACCGATGCCCGTTCCGCACCGGCATCGATCACGGCCGCACCGCCCGCTCCGGACGCACCACCGGCGGACTTCCAGGCCGGCGCCGCCAGCGACCAGTGGGAAGCCCGCCTGATGGCGCGGCTGGAGCGTTACCGCTATTACCCCGCCGTAGCGAGGTCGCGGCGCCAGCAGGGCACCGCATGGGTCAGGGCCAGCATCGACCGCGACGGCCACCTGCGGGCATTGCGTATGGAACAGTCCAGTGGACAGCCGATGCTGGATGAAAGCGCGCTGCAGACATTCCGCCGCGCGCAGCCTCTGCCCCGGATTCCAGAAGAACTGCCAGCTCCGCAGGAACTGGTGGTGCCGGTGGAGTACTACCTGCGCTAAGCGCTGTAGGCCTCTGCCTCGATCTCGAACAGCATTCCGTCCAACGCCAGCCGCGGCACCGGAATCAACGTGCAGGTCGGCGCTGCGCGATTGGCCCAACGTCGCCGCACCTGGCGGGCGATGATGCCCAGGCGATCCTCGTCGTGGTCGACCACCAGGATCCGCAGTCGTGCAACATCGGCCAGATCCGCATGCGCCGACCGCAGCGCGGTCTGCAGATTGTCCAGTGCCTGCGACACTTGCTCCTCGAAGCTCGGCGACAGGCTTCCCTGGTCGTCCTCGCCTCCCTGTCCGGCGATATGGATCACACGCGCTGGTAGTCGCACCACCGCCACATGCGAATATCCGTTGGCACTGGGATCGTGCAGGCCGGGCGGATCGAACAGATCCAGCAGGCCATGGCTGAAGTCCGGGGTGGTCAGCAGGTTCATACCGCATGCCTTGTGGGGAATGCGATGCAGTCTGCGACCTCAACTGCTGTTGAGGTCAAACCGATTACCTGCAACAGAGCGGTCCAACGCACGCAACGATCGGCAGGATCAGGTCCACGCCGGATCCGCGGTGAAATCGATCGTCAGCCAGAACGTGCTGCTTCGCGCGTCCAACCGCACTGCAATCTCATCGCGCATCGCATCCACCTCACCCACCGTGCCCAGCGGCGTAGACGGCGACGTCAGGATGTGGATCTCGATGAAGCGCATCCGCCCCATCTTCGCCACATGGCTGGTGAAGCCGGCATAGCCATGCTCGGCCACGAATGCCTGCATCACTTGCTGCACGCGCTCGTCCAGGTCATCGGGCGCCACCTGCAACACTTCACGCATGGCCTTCCACGCACTGCGCGCCGGCACCGGCAACACCGCCAGGCTGATCAACGCCAGTACGATCGAATCCAGATAGGGCACCCAGTGGTGCCACTGGCCACCATGCAGCACCAGCGCCAATATGAAGGCCAGCACCACCGCCAGGCTCATCAAGCCCCCCAGCAACCAGCCGCGCACATCCAGCCACAGCAATGCCGACTGCAGCCTGCGGGCACGCTGGGCCACGAACGCGGCCATGCCCAGGTTGCTGGCACTCAGCAGCGCCGCCCACCACAGCGCCGGTCCGAACTTCACTTCGTGCCCGCCGGTGGTCAAGCCGATCACCGCGTTGGCCAGCGCATACACGCAGGCCAGCGACAGGATCACCCCGCCCAGCGCCTCGACCATCGGCTCCAGGTGCCAATAGCCGTACTGGAAGCGCGGGCTGTGCTCCCGCGCCACCAGCCGCAGCACCGACAACGACACCAGGGTCAGGGCTACGTCGACCAGGCTGTAGATGCCGTCGAACAGGATGGCCTGCGATCCCACCAGCAGGCCACCGATGAAGCCGACCGCGCTGACCGCCACGGTGACCCCGATCGAGAACTTCAGGATGCGTTGCTCGCGCGCGGTATCCATCGTCCGCCGAAGGGCCGACCGTACCGGCTCAGGCCTTCAGCACCTCCACCTTGTAGGACGGCACGTCGCCATCGCGCTCGATGATAAGGCCATGGACGTCCGACTCGAAGCCCGGGAAGCGCGCGTTCTGCTCGCGGGCGATGCGCAGCGACTGGATGATCGGTTCGTCGCGGTCGCCGAAGCGCTCGCCCGGCATGATCGTCGGGATGCCCGGCGGATACGGCACCAGCATCGTCGCAGCGATGCGGCCGCTGATCTGCTCGATGTCGACCCGCTCGATCTCGCCCTTCACAAGGTGGTTGTAGGCATCGGCCGGGGTCATCACCGGCGTCGGCAGGTCCACGTACATCTCACGCATCACCTTGGCCACCGCGAACTCCTGGTTGAACGCATGCAATGCGTCGCACAGGTCACGCAGGCCCCAGCCGGCATAGGCATGGGGATAATCGGCGGCCAGCGACGGCAGCGCCTGGGTCAGCGGCGCGTTGCGGTCGTACAGCTCCTTGAACGCCATCAGCTCGGTAACCAGCGTGCTCCACTTGCCCTTGGTGATGCCCATCGAGAACAGGAACAGCACCGAATACAGGTTGGTCTTCTCCACGGTGATGCCGCGGCCCCACAGGAACTTGCTCAGCACCGCAGCCGGGATGCCCAGCTTGCCCATGCTGCCGTCCATCGACAGCCCCGGCGTCAACAGGGTCACCTTGATCGGATCGATCAGCACATAGTCATCGACCAGGTTCTCGAACCCGTGCCAATGCGCATCGGGCTGCAGGTACCACTCCTCGCGCTTGGCGACCAGCGGCGCCGGTGTATCGCCCTTGTCCAGGCTGCGCTCGACCTTTGTCGGTTGCCACACGCTGAACCACCAGTCATCGCGGCCCAGATCGTCGCGTACATGCAGCATCGCCCTGCGGAAGGCGATCGCCTCGTCATGCATTTCCTGCACCAGCGAACGCCCCGCATCCCCTTCCATCATCTTCGAGGCAACATCACACGCCGCGATCACGCCGTAATGCGGGCTGGTCGAGGTATGCATCATGAACGATTCGTTGAAGCGTTCGGCGTCCAGGTCGCGGCTGGCCGAATTGCGCACGTGGATCATCGAGGCCTGCGAGAACGCGGCCAACAGCTTGTGCGTGGAATGAGTGGTGAAGATGATCGCGTCCTGCTCGCGCGGCTTGCCCTTGGCCATGCCGTAGTGGTTCTCGTAGAACGGATGGAACGCGGCATAGGCGTACCAGGCCTCATCGAAATGCAGGAAGTCGACCGCGCTGCCGATCTCCTCGGCGATTTTCTCGGCGTTGTAGCACAGGCCGTCGTAGGTCGAGTTGGTCACCACCGCGATACGCGGTTTGGAACCGGCCTGGTAGGCCTGGCTGGCCAGCGGATTGGCCGCGATGCTCTGCTGCAGGGCTTCCGGGGTGAACTGGTCCAGGCTGATCGGGCCGATGATGCCGTGCGCATTGCGGCTGGGCGTGAAGTACACCGGCACCGCGCCGGTCATGATCAGCGAATGCAGCAGCGACTTGTGGCAGTTGCGGTCGACGAACACCACGTCGCCACGGGCCACGGTGCCGTGCCACACGATCTTGTTGGCCGTTGACGTACCGTTGGTGACGAAGAAGGTGTGGTCGGCGCCGAAGTTGCGCGCGGCCTCGTCCTCGGCCTCCTTGATCGGGCCGGTGTGATCCAGCAGCGAGCCCAGCTCCGGCACCGAAATCGACAGATCGCTGCGCAGCGTGTTCTCACCATAGAACTGGTGGAAGGCCCGCCCGACCGGTGACTTGGTGAAAGCCACGCCGCCGGCATGGCCAGGCGTATGCCAGGAATAATTCGACTCGGCCGCGTGGTGGATCAGCGCCTTGAAGAACGGCGGCAGCAGGTTCTGCATGTAGTCTTCGGCCGCACGCATCACCTGACGCGAGATGAAGCTCTTGGTGTCTTCGAACAGGAAGATGAAGCCGTGGATGTACTTGAGCAGCTTGCTCGGCACCTTCTCGATGGTACGGCGCTCGCCATACAGGAACACCGGCAGGTTGGCCCGGCGCGCACTCTGCTCGCGCAGGAAGGCGGTCAGGCGCTGGAACTCGCCATCGACCTCCTCGCTGCCGTCGATCGAGATCAGCACCGCCGAAGCGGCCACATAGGTACGGGCGCCGGCACGGGCATCGTCCAGGTTCAGGCCGCACAGCACGCGCTGGTCATTGCTGCGCAGCTCTTCCACCAGCGCACGGATGAGGATGCCGCCGATGCGCGGCGAGTCGTAGTCACCGTCAATGACGATGACCGGATAATCCAGGGACTTGAAATACACGTTGATTCTCCTTGTCTAACTCAGGAACGCTGGGCGCCGGACGAAATTGCCGCCGCCTCGCGGGAACGCTGCCGCTGTTGGCGACGCTCCTCGCTGAAGAAGGGATAGAACACGGTGATGAACAGCACGAACAGGAAGGCGTACTGCACGATCGTTCCCGACGAGCCGTAGATCGCCCACAGGCAGTACACGACCGTCAGGCTGGTCAGGGTCCAGAACGCACCGGTGTGCACCAGCGTGTGTGACCGCTCCACCACGAAGTAACAGGCCACGCATGAATAGATGTACGGCAGCAGCGTCAGCACCACCGCCGCCGAGGTGATCACGTCGAACTGGGCCGAGGCGGTCTTCGAGGTGGAGGTCACCAGCACCGCCAGGGTCATCAGCACGGCCACGATCAGCACGCCCTTGACCGGCACGTCGTCCTTGTTGGTCTTGCTGAAGATGCTCGGGAACAGGCCATCATCGGAGGCCGCCTTGGCGCTCTGCGCGGTCAGCAGGATCCAGCCGCCCAGCGAACCTGCGGCGCCGATGAAGGCGCACAGGCTGACCAGCGCACCACCCCAGCCCCCGACGGCCTTGGCCGCCGCCAGCGCGAACGGCGCATCAGACACCTGCAGCTCGCCGTTGGGCACCATGCCCATGATCACCGACGAGCTGGCGATGTAGGCGATGGCGGCCAGGAACACACCGGCCAGGGTGGCGCGGGCCACGTTCTTTTCCGGGTTTTCGACCACGCCGGCGGTCACCGACGCCGACTCTACGCCGATGAACGCCCACAGGGTCAACGCCGCCGCACTGGAGATCGCACCGAAGTTCGACTCGCCGGAGACGTTGTACGCGCCCTTGAAGATGTCGGCATCGAAGAAGAACCAGCCGAAGATGGCGATGCCCAGGATCGGCACCAGCGCGAAGCTGGTGGTGACCGTCTGCACGCGGCTGACGAACGCCGGTCCGATCATGTTGGCAAAGCTCAACGCCCACACCAGGATCAGCACCGCGATGCAGCGCACCAGCGGCTCGGACAGGATCGGGAAGAAGTAGCTGAAGTAGCCCACCGCCGCGATGGGAATGGCAACGTTGCCGATCCAGTTGGCGAACCAGTAGATGGTGTTGGTCTGGAAGCCCATGTAGGGACCGAACCAATCGCGTGCATACGCATACGGGCCACCCGCTTTGGGCGCCAGCTTGCCGAGCTTGGCGAACACGAAGGCCAGCAGCAGCGCACCGGCCGTGGTGATCAGCCACCCCCATATCGAGGCGGTACCGATCTTGGCCAGGCTGGAGGGCAGCAGGAACACCCCTGAGCCCATCATGTTGCCGGCGACGAGGAAGGTGGCTCCGACCACCCCGATTTTCTTTGCTTCTGCCATGACAATCTCCTGTACCTGGCATGGGCCCGGTGAATCCGGGCGTGGGGAATGGCTACGCTGGCGTGCTGCCGCTGGCGCTTACTTGATGAAGTTGTATTGCAGGCTGCCCTGCACCCGGACCGTGTCGCCGCGCGCTCCGCTCTGCTGCTGCAGGCGGCCGTACAGCAGTTCCATGCCCATCGTCCACGACGGTGCCGGGCTCCAGATCAGGTTGAACACGCCGTAGCGGCTATGCCGGAATGCATCGGTCGGCAGCGCCGCATTGCGCTCCAGGGTCAGCTGGCCGTAGATCAGGTTCGAGCGCCACAGATCAGACCAGTAGTGGGTATAGCCGACGAAGCCACCGTGCAGGTCCAGCGCATCGATGCGCCCATCGGCACCTACCACGGCGTCAAGACCGGAGCCGGTGAGATCGGCGGTATAGCGGCTCAGGCCGCGGCCGCCCAGCGCGCCGAACAGCAACAGATCGCGTTCCCCCACCGAGGCAGAGCCACTGAGCTGCGCGCCACCGGCAAAGACGCGGTCACGGCGGGCATCGCCGTCGTAGGCCAGATTGCGCGCCACGACGCCCAGTTGCAGGTGGCCCCAGTCACGCTCCATGCGCGCGATGGCACTCACATCCGGCAATCGATTGACCGCCGCCATCGCATCGCTGGCACCGGCCAGCTCAGTGTCCGGGTCTTCGGCGGCCAGGGTCAGGGTGTTGCCCTTGCCCAGTGCAAAGCTGTGATGGATGCCGGCCACCAGCAGGTAACCGGCGCCGCCGGGTCCGGCAAAATCCAGCGTGTCGGGCAGGCTATCCGGGTCCATGAAGCTGGAGTAACCGTAACCCGCATACGTGTTGCCAAGCTGGCCATAGGCATGGCGCAGGCGGAACTGATAGCCATCGCTGCTGCCGAAGAAGTCATTCTCGAGATAGAAGCGCAGGTTGCCATGGGTGGTCGGCCGCCGCGCCTCGAAACTGAAACGCGTCTGCTTGGCGTGGATGTTGAAGTTCGAGACGTCGCGATGGTTGCCGCCCACCGGCATCGACGAGGGAATGAACTGATCCTCGTCCCCTGCGCCGCGCGAATCCGCGATCGCATCGAGCTTGGCATAGCCACCGATGCGGATCACGGTGTCGGTGCCGGGAATGGCGAAGAAGCCTTTCAGATCCGGATCGGTCGGGCCGGCGGCGCTGTCCGGGCGCGAGGCCGCCGTTGACGGATCGGCCACCGACTCACGCTGAGGCAGCACGGTCGGCGACACGCCGGGAACCAGGGTCGGGTACAGGATGCCGCTGGCGGTTGACACCGTCGTGGTTGCCTGCGGTGCAGCGGGCGTCGGCGACGGCAGTACAACGGGAGCCGCAGCCGCGTGCTCCTCGCGTCGTTCAAGCTGGTCCAGACGCTGCTGCATGCCCTGCAGCGTCTGCCGCATCGCATCGATTTCCCGACGCAATGCCCGCGCATCCTCCTGTGCGTGCAACGGCATCGCTGCCATCGCCGCCAGACACCCCATACTCAGTACCGCCAAGCGCATTGCATCCTCCCCGGACTGGAACTTCCGCTGCCTGGCCGAGCAGCGCGCGTGCGCCGCCACGGCCTCAACGGGCCATTGCTGGAAATGCGGGTACTGCGTCTACGAGCGGCACCAGCCTGCGCGATGCAGGCAACAGGGCGATGACACCGCCCCAGCTGCCCAGACAGCGCCGGAGTCGCTTGCACTGCGGCAGCGCTGCCGAAGGGGGGCCGACCGCAGCGGACTGGGTAACAAGCGCTGGGTGAGAACGTCGTGAATGGCAATGCGCGCATACCCTCTCGAGAGCATGACGTGTGCGGCATCCATAGCGCAGTGACGCTGTATTCCATGCGCCAAGGCTAGTTCGACTGTCGTTTTTGGCCTTGATTGGGATCAAAGCAAAATGCTTGATGTCAGTCACGATTCAGACGTGACATCTGTTCGTGACGTGCGCAGCCCTCTTCGCCGGGACTGTCGCAGAAAGCAACAGGCCCACATGTCGCCATGTGGGCCTGTCACTCGGTTCAGCAGCCGGGCGCCTCAGCGTGGGCCGAGTACCGCCTGTAGGTCGTTGCCCTGCGGAAGGCCGGCACGTCGCTGCACCTGGCCCTGCGCATCCTGGAACAGGATGCCGGGCGTACCCTGGAAGCCCATCTCCACCATCAGCACCTGGTTGGCATCCAGTTTGGCTGCGATGTCCCGGCTGATGCTGGGCAGCGGCTTGATGCCACCGCGATCGAACTGATGCTCGTTCTCCAGCAGTGCCGCACTGGGATCACGCGCGGCCATGATCGCCGCCGCCTTGGCCGGACTGTCTTCGCGGATCACGCCGACCATGATGTGGCGCAACTGCACCTTTCCTGCGTCCACCCAGGGCCGTGCCGCCTCCCAGAACTTGTGGCAGTAAGGACAGTTGGCATCACTGAACGTGTACACCACGCGCGGCGCATCGGCCTTGCCATCGCGTACCCAGGCGCTGGCCTCCAGCTTGCTCCACATCTTGGCCGACATCGGCGCGGCAACCAGCTTCTCCAGCGTCTCGGCTGCAACTTCGTTGCCCTCGGCGTCGAACAGGCTACCCACCAGCACATGCTTGCCATCGGCGGTCACGTAAGCCGCCGTCGGCTGCTGGCCACCAACCATGCCGGCAAAGCCGCGCAGGCCGCCCGGCGCGTCGAATTCGGAGACCACCTCGAAGCCATGCTTCTCGATGCCCTTCAGGACAGCTGGCAACTCACCCTTCCTGGCGGCTGCCGTTGCCGAAGCCGTTGCCGGTGCAGCGGCACCCTTGCCTGGTGGGGTCTGTGCCTGGCTGCAGGCAGCCAGCGCCAGCATGGCCGGCAGCATCAGCGTATGCGCGATGCGCGGGGAAATCGACAACATGGAAACTCCGTAGTGAGATGCCAGCGCAGGCTACCGCAGCCGGCGCAGTTTGTGTTCAAGACCGGCCTGGGTCAGTTCGCCGAGATGCAGTTCCTGCAACCGCCCCTGCGCGTCGAAGAAGAGCGTGGAGGGGAAAGCCCGGACGTCCAGCGAGGTAGAGGCAGCCGATGACTCATCCAGCAGGACGTTGCCCAGCGAGAGGTGTTCAGCGGCTAGAAAGGTCTGGACCTCGGCAAGGGTCTCGCCCTGGTTGAGGAAGACGAACTGGATATCGGCATGCTTCTGCTGGGCCGTCGCCAGTACCGGCATCTCCCGGCGACACGGCCCGCACCAGCTGGCCCACAGATTCAGCACGAGGGGCCTGCCGTGAAACTGCTGCAGGTCGATCGCCCTGCCCTGCAGGTCGACCACCTGCAGTGTCGGCAGGGGCATCTGCTTTGCCTGCCAGTACGCGAGCCCCTGGATTGCACCGCCCCACAGCAGCAGCCCGGCCAGCGCACCTGCCAGCACCGGCGCCCTCAACGCGCGATGCCTGTGCAGTCGCCACAGCGCCCAGGCAAATCCAGCGCCAATCACAACGGGCAGGTGATACCCGCCATCGGCAATCTGCAGCACGCTCCAGGGAGCTTCACGATAAAGGCTGAAATGCGCGGCAACAAAGGACAGCCGGCCACACAGCAGGCCAACCAGCAGCATGTCCAGCACCATCCCGGCTGCAGGTGGCCGAGCCTGGCCAGGCTCAGCACGCGACCAGAACCGCGCAATGGCCATCGCCAGCAACAGGAAGATCAGGATCAACACCACCGGCATCGGCACCGGCCCAACACTCGACATCAGCTCACCCGCTCTCGGCTGCACAGACCCGCATGGTCAAAGCGTCGTGCCTGCGATGCAAGCACGACGCATCCAACAGCATTCATCAAGCGGCGTTGCGCCCCAGCTGCGTGCCTGGCGAGGCGCGCAGCCCCCGCAGACTGCCGGCCACGGCAGGCGTCAGCGGACGGTCGCGGCGTTTATTGCTGACGTGGCGACGATAGTTGGCGGGCGTCATGCCGACGATGCGCAGGAACAGCCGGCGGAATGCGCTCTGATCAGCGTAGCCCACCCCCCAGGCAACTTCGTCGATGCTGGCGCCCTGCTGCAGCAACGTCTGCGCCTTGGCTACGCGCAGTCGCTGGCAGTACTCGATGGGCCGCAGCCCGGTCGCCTTCAGGAAACGGCGTTGCAGGGTCCGCGGTTCCAGACCGGAGATCTCACAGATTGCCCCCAGCGTCGCCCCACGTGCAGCCGTGGTATGCAGCCAGCGCTGCGCCTTCAGCACGTCACGGTCACCATGGGCGAAGTTGGCACTGAATCGCTCGAGATCCTGCTGGATCCCCACTGGCACCACTATCCCCAACTGCTGTGCCACCGCGCTGGCCACGCCCTGGCCGTGCAGCCGGTACAGCAGGCGTAGACCGAGGAAGCGCCAGGCCTGGGCCCCGCCCACGGTGAGCAGATCGCCATCATCGACGAGTGCACGCTCGCTGGGTGCCCAGCTGCCGACCTGCACCTGCAGCGCCGGATGGCGGTTGAGGTCAGGGCCTGACACCGTGCGCCCCGTCAACAGACCCGCCCGTGCCAGCACACTGACCCCGTCACCTGCGGCGGCCAGCAGGCTGCCACCGTCGTAGTGGGCCCGCAACCAGTCCAGCAGGACATCCTCGGCGCGCAGCGACGCACCGGAACTGACCTGGCCCGGCAAGGCGATCACTGCGGGAATTGCCGCGTCCAGCATTTCGGCACCGGCAATGCGATGCACGCCGGTATTGCTGGCAGGCACAATCCAGCGGGTGACCAGCACCCGCTTGCAGGGCCGTCGCTGCTGCTGCGCCAGACGATTGGCGACGTGCGCCATTTCGGCAAGCACCGATGCAGCCGACGGGTCGCCTCCGGGGTATTCAACCACCGCAACCTCGACGAATCCTTCGTTGCTGATTCCCTCCACTCCCCACCTCCTCTTCCGGTTCAGGCCGTCGAGCGGCCGGTTCAGGTTGAGGGTAGGAACTGCTTTGCCCCGGGGGCTATGAAGAAAGTTGCAAAGTGTGCTGAATGGGCGACGCAGGCAAAGCCTTGACTCTTGACCAGAGTCCAGGGATGACTATGCACGGCAGGTCCAGAGGAGTCCGCCGTGAACATTGGTCAGTTGGCACGCCAGGCCGGCGTCCCCATCGACACCGTCCGCTACTACGAACGCCAGCAGCTTCTGCCCACCGCAGCGCGCTCGGCAGGTGGCTATCGCATCTTCGGCGAGCAGGATCTGCGACGCCTGCGCTTCATCCGCCGGGCAAAGACACTGGGCTTCAGCCTGGACGAGATCGGTGAACTGCTTTCCCTCAGCGATCATCCTCCGCAGGACATGGGCAGCGTGCGTGACACCGCGCGGATTCGACTGCAGGACATCGAACTGCGGATGGCCGAACTGCAGCGCATGCATGGCGCCCTCTCGCAACTGGTCGATGCCTGCCCCGGACATGGCGCGCTCGACCAGTGCCCGATCCTGGCCGCGCTGACCGGGGAAGACCGCTGAGCGCCTGGCGTCTGCGTCGACACATGTGCTGCCTGGCAGGCGGAAATCGCCTCCGCGCCATCGCGCGCCATGTGTAGAAAAGTGCAACAAAGCGCTTGCCAACCCCCGGGGGCACAGCTATTATTTCGCTCCTCAGCGACGTGGGGCCATAGCTCAGCTGGGAGAGCGCCTGCATGGCATGCAGGAGGTCAGCGGTTCGATCCCGCTTGGCTCCACCATACTTTCGGCATTAGGCCGTCGAAAGGTCGCAAAGAACATTGATGAGATCTGCGTCCCCATCGTCTAGAGGCCTAGGACATCACCCTTTCACGGTGGCGACCGGGGTTCGAATCCCCGTGGGGACGCCACTCATCATGAACAACGAGGACCCGGCCGATAACCGGGTCTTTTTTGTTCACCGCCCACCGGCATTCAGGTTGTGGCGTCGGAACGCTCCTGCCCTTGTGGCAATGAACGATTCGATGAAAAAGCTTCAAAAAAAGCTTCCACAAATGTGAACAGGCAGGTATGATAGGCGGCTCGGTAACACGGGGCCATAGCTCAGCTGGGAGAGCGCCTGCATGGCATGCAGGAGGTCAGCGGTTCGATCCCGCTTGGCTCCACCACTTTCGAC
>Ga0213828_1001504_pt1 | contig 18937 bp, 18 predicted proteins | sample MC6MC0897MG_FD_180664 | JGI IMG/M metagenome (GOLD analysis project Ga0213828, IMG submission 180664) | Enriched soil aggregate microbial communities from Iowa State University, Ames, United States - MC6-MC0897-MG | ecosystem: Environmental > Terrestrial > Soil > Unclassified | place: USA: Iowa... | reverse complement strand
CGGCGTTGGGCGCGTTGTCGGCAGTGGGCTTGCTCATAGGATCCTTGAATGCACGTGTCCGGCCTGGGTAGGCCGATTGAATCAAAGGGCCTATCATAGCCGAAGCAGTCAAGCTGCTGACAGCCGGCCGCTGACAAAGTGGCGCGATTTATCGCAGCAAATTGTCGCGACCCGGCAAAATGGGCCCCGCGTACGTGTGCCGCGGCAGCCCGATCCAGCGTCAGGTGACTGAGCGTGAACCTGCGCAACCTATTTCCGAATGCCCTGTGAGAGCGAATTTCAGCATGTCCAAAGTCAAACTGAGCACCAACCACGGCGACATCGTCCTGGAACTGGACGCCGATAAGGCCCCTCTGACCGTTGCCAACTTCCTGGCCTACGTTGAAGCCGGCCACTACTCGAACACCGTGTTCCACCGCGTGATCAAGGGCTTCATGATCCAGGGCGGCGGCTTCGAGCCAGGCATGAACGAGAAGAAAGACAAGCGTGCCAGCATCCAGAACGAAGCCGACAACGGCCTTAAGAACGACAAGTACACCATCGCCATGGCCCGTACCATGGAGCCGCACTCCGCCTCGGCGCAGTTCTTCATCAACGCCTCCAACAACGACTTCCTCAACCACAGCGCCAAGAACACACAGGGCTGGGGTTACGCCGTGTTCGGCAAAGTGACCGAAGGCCAAGACGTCGTCGACAAGATCGAAGCCGTTTCCACCGGTTCCAAATCCGGCCACCAGGACGTGCCTAAAGAAGACGTGATCATCGAGAAAGCCGAGATCGTCTGAGTGATACTGCTGATCTCTGATCTGCACCTGCAAGAAGAACGCCCGGATATCACCCGGGCGTTTCTTGATCTGCTCGACGGCCGTGCGCGCCACGCCAAGGCCCTGTACATCCTTGGCGATTTCTTCGAAGCCTGGATCGGCGACGATGCCATGACGCCCTTCCAACAATCGATTTGCCAGGCCATGCGCCAGTTGAGCGACAGCGGTACGGCGATCTACCTGATGCACGGCAACCGTGATTTCCTGATTGGTCAGGATTTCTGCGATGCCGCCGGCTGCACCTTGCTGGCCGACCCGAGCGTGATCGAACTGGGCGGTGAGCAGGTATTGCTGATGCACGGCGACACACTGTGCACCCGGGACCTGGCCTACATGAAGCTGCGTCGTTACTTGCGCAACCCGTTGAGCCTGTGGATTTTGCGGCACCTGCCGCTGTCTTCGAGGCACAAGCTGGCGCGCAAGCTGCGCAGCGAAAGCCGCTCGCAGACCCGCATGAAGGCCACCGAGATCGTCGACGTCACGCCAGAGGAAGTGCCTAAGGTGATGGCGGCGCACGGTGTCAGGACGTTAGTGCATGGCCATACCCACCGGCCGGCGATTCACAAGCTGGTGGTGGACGGCCAGCCCGCACGGCGCATCGTGCTGGGGGACTGGGACCGCCGAGGTTGGACCCTGCAGGTTGACGAGCAGGGTTTTCAGCTGGCGCCGTTCGAGTTTTCTGCAAACGGATGACAACCGGCTTGTAGGAGCGCCCGGCGAGGCCGCTCCTACGACAACCGCCTCGGACAGAGGCTCAATGCTGAGCCACTGCCCCTTTATCCCCCTCACTGATCACATATTCACGATACTCGGGGTCCGCCTTGATCTGCGCCTCGGTAAACGGAATCACTGCCAGCTGCTTGGCCGAGAACGCCTTGGTCTGGTCATGGGCATGCGCCGAACCCGCCTCGCTCGACTGGGAGAACGCCAGCAGCCCCCGAGCCTGTGGGCCCTGATCGGTGAAGCTGACCAGTTGCAGGTAGCTGGTACCACTGACCACCAGGCGCTTGCCCGGCCCATGCGGCACGCTGTGGATCGCGTTATAGACCCCAAGCCCCTGCGGGCCACCCGGTACAGGCGTACCGTCAAGAGCCTGCTGCACCTGCCCCCACTGGCTGTCGCGCCCTACTCCGCTTTTACCCACCTGTTGCAAGGACGCCAAGGCCGCCTCGCGCAACAGCTTGCGCACCGCCGCCTGTTCGACCGCCAGGCCGCGCGGCGTGTGCTGCGGGTCCGCCGGGTCGAAGGCCACCCGCCAGCTTTCAGGGTGGGCCGCCAGGGCATTGAACATGTTCTCGAAATGCACCAGGCCAATGCCGCTGTCCAGGTCTGCCTTGCCGTTCCAGGCCAACAGGCTGTCACACACTGGCTGAAGGTCCGCTTCGGCTCCTTTGCACCACGCCAGCAGGTCCGGCAGCAGCAAGCTTGCGAGGTAGACTTCATCGTCCGTGACCATGCGCTGCAGGTCGTCGACGCCAAGCTTGGCGCTACCTTGCAGGCGGTTCAGGGCAAAACGCCCGCGCATGCCCAGCGGCTGGTCGTTGCGGCTGACCAGCGGTGAAAAACCGGTCAAGGGCTGCGCGGGGTTGGCCATCCAGGCGGGGTCGTTGGAGTTCTGCACAAAGTCCTTGCGCTCAAGGCTGGGCAGCAATCGCGCCGGGAAGATCCCGGGCTGCGCGGCCTGCGCATCGACCTTCCACGCACAGCCACTGCGCGAGCCATCCAGCACCACCAGGCGCCCTGAGGCCTTCGGGTTGCTGCAGGTGCTCAGCAGTTGCTGGTCGACATAGGGCACCACCGACTGGTTCAGGTACAGCGCTTGGCCACCTTCATCCACGGCAAGCGTGTTGACCCAAGGGATGCCCTGCAACTGCTCCACCGAGCCCTTCAGCGCGTCCAGGCTGTCGGCCCGGTTGATGCGGTACCACTGCTGCAGCACCCGCGTATTGTCCAGGTTGGCGTCGCGCAGGCTGTAAGCGGCTTGCGCGTCCCAGTCCAGGCGCCCTGGCCACTGCACCACGGGCCCGAACTTCGAGCTGTAGACTTGGCGTTCGACCTGGCTCAAGGTGCCATCCTCGGCCTTGACCGTGACGCTGACAGCTTGGCGCATCAACGGCAGCGACTTGCCGTCGAGCAGGTAGCGGCTCGGGTCCTTCGGATCGAGCTGAAGACGGTAGAGCGTGAAATGGTTCGACGTGTCGACCGTGTGCGTCCAGGCCAGGTGGCGGTTGAAGCCGATGTTCACCACCGGCAAGCCTGGCAATGCAGCCCCCATCACGTCCAGCTGGCCCGGTATGGTCAGTTGCATCTGATAAAAGCGCATACCGCCCATCCACGGGAAATGCGGGTTGGCCAGCAACAGGCCACGGCCGTTGGCCGAGCGCTGCGACCCGACAGCCACCGCGTTGCTGCCTCGTTCCGAAGCGAAACTCGCCTGCCGAGCCAGCGCCCTGGCAAAACCGGCCGCCGCGCGTTGGCTGGTCAGCGAAGGGGGCTGCGCCCCTGCCAACGCCTCGACGAACTGGCCGACACCCCCTTCAGCCAACAGCCGGCGGGTCAACTTGACTAGGTCCTGGCTGGTGATCGACCGCACCCACTCCCCAGTCCCGCACTCTGGCGGCAACCCTTGGCTGCGGCGCTCGGCCAGGGCGCGGTTGAAGCCACCTGCATAGCCGTCCAGCAGGTCACGCACCGGCGCTGGCTGAGCGTTTAGAAACGCACCCACGGCAGTCGGCGTGTTGAGCCAGGTGAAAAACAGGTCACTGGCCAGGTTGTCGCGTTGTTCGAAGGTCTTGGCCTTGGCACCAAAATAGCGCGAGCGCTCGCCGCTCACCGTCAGCACCTCGTTGGCCAGCAGGCACAGGTTGTCCTGGGCATACGCATAACCAATGCCATAGCCCAGGCCGCGCTCATCCTTGGCCACGATGTGCGGCACCCCGAAGCTGGTACGGCGGATCTGCGCGCTGGCATCGGCGCTGGCGGGCTGCGCTTGCAAGGCAATGCTGAAGGCGACCAGGGCAGCGGCCAAGCTGGCACGGGTCATGGGACGCGAAATTGAGAACACGGGCACACCTCGGAGTCAGGGGTCATCCCGATCAGACGAATGGCTGAATGAAAATTTTACGTATTACAACGAGGTAGAACGTCTTGAACAGCAACAGGCAATTTTTTTGCGAGCGGGCTGCAGATTTTCCGTTCTCATTCGTCCTAGTAAGTGAGGCAACCACATTTCGGGTTAGTCCACGAAAAGGAGCATTCACATGTACAACCCGCAACCCTCAATGCAGGCCGGGCACATCCCGGGGAAGGCGCCCAAAGGACAGGACGCTTTCGCCGAGGAACGTGTTGGTAACGAACAGATTCGCGAGCTGCTGCGCACCTTTGGCCTGCGCACCAGTCTCATTCGGCTCAAAGTGATTGATGCCCTGCATGCGGCAGACCGCAATGGCCGCAGCATCGGCGTGCGTGGTGTGCACGCACAACTGGAACAACTGGATATCCCGCTGTCGTTCCTCAGTGTGCGCGAAGTACTCAAGCGGCTGTGCGCCGAAGGCGTCATCAACCTGGGCAGCGACAAATGCTACAGCCTCAACCCCCAGGCCCGCGCCGTGCTGGATCAAACCGCCCCCCGCTGAGCGTATGGCCGGCCACAGCTGGCCGGCCCGCACAGCTCAGCGCTTGACTTTGCGCCGCAGAATGCCGTTTATCACGACCACGACCACGGCAATGGCGATCGCCAGCATCTGGAAGGTCTGCTCACTGATCGTGCCTTGCTTTTGCAGGTGGGACAGGCCCAGCATTAGGCCCAGTACCACCAGGATGATCAGAAGTGAATATTTGAGGCGCTGCACGTGTGTCATTCAAAGTTCCTTGCAACATCAGGGGCAAATGGCTCGCAACGAGCCGCGGCAATGATACAACGCTCACCCGCACCAGCGCTGCATTTCCTGCTTAGCGTGGTGCCGTTCGCCTGAAAGCATGGGTCCTCATCGCCCGTGCCGGAGGCACCATGTACAGATCCATGCTGTTCGCATCCCTTGCCCTGACTTACCTCCCTGTCTACGCGCTGGACACTCGCCAGGCGCCCGCCGAGCAGTTGTTCAAGCTAGGCAGCGAACTGGCCGCCAACGCCGGCTCTAGCCAATGGCAGCAACTCTGGCAGCGCGCTCGCGAAGCCGGCTACCTGCAAGCCCGCACCGGTCAGGTTCATTTCACCGTGCCTGCATCGCTGCTGCCAGAGCTGGCCCGCCAGACCTTGGCGCAGGCCGATCAGGTTTACCCCGTGCAGCAGACCCGAGCACTTTATCGCCGTGACTTTCCCGATCGCACTGTAGGAAAGCGCGGCGAGCATGCGTTCAGTGCTCTGTGCCTGCTGGTCGACTGGCGCGCCCTGCCACAGGGCATGAGCACAACCCCCAAGGCCTACTTGAAAAGTGCCAGCCTGTTGAGCAGCTATCCGTGCGACTGAGGGTCCCCGCCCCCAACTTGCAAGCTGTGAAGTGCGACAACGGAAAATCAACAGCTGCGGCGAGTAGTTGAAGCAGTGTCCTACAACAAGCGAAATCGCTGCCTGCAAACCCTGCTCACCGAGGCTACAAACCCCAGCCTAAATGCCGCCTAGCGACGCGCCCTGGCTCTACCTGAGAATCCAGTCACACCTTCGACATAACGCCGCGGGTGATCGCTTACCGCATCGCAACCCTGAACGAAGGAGCGTCGCATGGAGTTACCAGACCTCACCTGCATAGACATCAGCCATTTGCCGCATTCATTGCAAGCGCTGATCGACTGCATCGGTATCGAAAACGCTTTCCAGCTGACCTGCGCCTATGGCGGCAGACCCAAATACATCCCCAAGCACCGCGAGCGGACCAAGCTTGCCGATGTACTCCCGGCCGAGGCGCTCGATGCGCTGATCAAACGCTTCGCCGGCGTAGCCCTGGAAATCCCCAAGGCCGATCACTTCATGCGCCAGCTGCGCAACCTGCAGATCCAGAAAGAAAGCGCCGATGGTTTGTCACGCAGCTTGCTGGCCGACAAATACGGCTTGAGCCTGCGCCAGATCGGCAATATCCGCCGCCAGGAACCTTGCGTTCGCTAGCCAATGAGCAACGAGGTCGTTACTGACGACCCTTCATGCAACCCCACTAAAAAGAGAATCCAGCTATGTCGATAGACTCTAGCCTCATCGGATCCGTCATCAATGCCTTGCCGATGGACCGTATGATTGCAGGCCCCCTGCAAGCTATGGTCCAAGCACAGGTCACCGCCAGCAAGTCCTATGCAGACTTCCTGATGCAAGTCTGCGTTCAGGAAGGCAAGGCCGTCGCGATCCAGTTCGACTATGACGAAACCATCGTCGATGAACAGGGCGAGTACCAAGGCGTCGTCAGCAAAACGATGAAAGTGCCGCTGGTGGCAGCGATCACCCACCCGAACATCTCCATCGAAGAAGGCAAAGTCGAGTTCGAACTGACCATCAATCAGATGTCGGAAGATGTAACCGACAAAAACATGGCCGCAGAAGCCACCGGGTCCCTTGGCTGGGGGCCATTCAGCCTCAACGTCAAGGGCAGCATCAGCCACAAGTCCACGCAAACCCGCAAGACCGATACCCGCGCCCGCTACGCGTTCAACACTACCTTGAAGCGGCAGGACCCGCCCGAAGCAATGATGAGGGTCATCGACTTCCTGACCGAAGCCGCAACCAAACCCACCATCGTCAAGAGCGCGACGCTTGATAGCCCAGACGCTATCTCGCAGGCCGACAGGTTGAAAGGCCCCACGGCAGGCACCAATCCGCAGGCCCCTGGCAAACAACCAGCTGACAGTGACACCCCGCCAACAAATTGAAGCTGGCAAGAATCGCCCCCTCGCAGCAGGGGGCACCACCCCACCCAGGAGCCGAATGATTGGACAAGTCCCTAGCCCCCATGACATCCATCGACCTGCGCGAGATCACGCGGGGCCTGCAAGAAGCCGCCAGTGCCACCAACAGCCTGATTGCACAACAGTACATCAACCTGTTCGATCAGTTCTTCGACTGTGACACCGAAGCACTGGGCGCCCCGATGAAGGCCAAGATGGTCGAAGTGGCCATGGATGAGCAGCACATCATGCGCGTGCCCTTGTTTGCGCTGGTATCACCCAAGGGCCTGGCCCTGGAACGCATGCAGGTCGACTTGTCGGTTCGGGTCAAGGGCACCGAGGCGCAAGAAGCATTGCTGACCGCCAGCGAGCAAACTGCGGCCAGCTTCAAGGTCACCATTGGCGGCCAAGGCCGCCAGGGCGAAAGTCGCGACCCCGACGAGGTACAGATCCGCATGCAGTTTCAGGCCAGCGAGCCGCCTGAAGCGCTGAACCGGCTGATCGAGGAATACACCAGCCTGATCACACCGGTACGCCTACCCAGGTCCAGTCCCCCACCCCTCTCCGGCTCCAATGAATTCATCGAAGCGGCCACGGTCCGTTGCTGACCGCGGCGATCAGAAGTCCCGCTTGTAGAAGATATCCAACGAGCTGGCCAACCCGCTTGCCGCCTCGAGGTAGACCATCCGGCTCAACTTGTAGCGCAACGCGATGGTGTTGGCAGGCTCGAACACCCCTACCCCGTAACGCAGGCTCAGTTTCTCGGTCAGGTTGCCGCTGGCGACCACGCTGGTGGTGTTGCCCGAACCTTCGGTATCCAGCTGGAAATCATCGATGCCCAGGCTCGACGCCAGGCTCCCAGTGATACCGGCACTGCCGGCAAGCCCCAGGCCCAACGCTGCTTCGGCAAGCATGTTGTTGTCTTCACCCGATGTGCCCAACGGGCGCCCCAGCACCAGGTACGACAGCGCCTGCTCCTGGCTCATGGCGGGTTCGGAAAACACCTGCGTGGTCGGTTGCTCGGCACTGCCACTCAAACGGATACCGGCAATCACATCATCGACCTTGCGAATGGCCTCGATGTCCAGATACGGCTGATCAATCGGACCAGCGAACAGCAGCCGCGCCCGGCGAATGGTCAGGCGCTGCCCATAGGCACGGTAACGGCCATCGGCCAGGCTCAACTCACCCCGGGTATCGAGGTTGTCGCCGATGTGCACATGGCCGAGCAGGTTGGCAGTGAGGCCAAAACCACTGAACGACAGCTTGTCTCGCCCAACCTCGACATCGATGTCCATCGCCATTGCCAGGGGCTGTTTACCCTCTTCGGTCTGATGGCCGATGATCACCGTGTCATCGGACACCTTCACGGTCGATGGCGGAAGTTCGCGTACCGTGATCTTGCCTTTTGGCACTTGGACCTTGCCCGTCACTGCCAGCTTGTCGTCGATCAGGCGCAAGTTCAGGTCAGGGGCGACTTCCAGGGTCGCGTAGGGCTCCACCGTCACCGGCAATTGCTGCCCCTGCAAACGCAGGTCCATGCCCAGCGCCTGGCCCCAGGTCAGGTTACCGGTCAGTTGGCCGCGCCCTGCTTCGCCACTGCGCCAGTTGCCATTGAGCTGAACCTGCTCGCCCGCAATGGCTGCCTGCAATGACAAGTCTTGCAGGCTTAGCGGCAACTCGGCGCCGCTGACCTCGCCACCGCTCAACACCAGGTTGCCGTTGACCTGTGGCGCAAGCAAGGTGCCCGACAAACGACCGCTGCCATTGAGTTGCCCGGTCAGGCGCTCGACCATGGGCACGAATGGTCGGGCCACCGACAGGTCCAGGCCCGTCAGGCTGAAATCACCCGACAGCGGTTTATTCTTGCCCAGTGGGTCAATGCGGGTATTCAAGCTCAGTTCACCCAGGCGCTCGCCGCGAAATGCCAGGCGGGCATCGATACGTCGTGGCGCCAAGGTGCTGTCCAGGCGCAAGGCCTGATAAGGGAAGTCGACCCAGCGGTCCTTGTCACGCACCCGCAGGGTGCCGCCACTGGCGTCGACTACGATGCTGCCCTTGGGGCCACTGGCCGGCACATCGAGGTTGACGTCGGCGTTCAGCAGGCCTTGCCAGGCAAAATCTTTTGGCAGCCACTGGGCCAGGCTGTCCAGGGGGAACTGCTTGAGGTGATAACGCAGGCGTGGCTCCGGTGCCAGGCGCTGGTCTTCACCACACAGGCTGGCTTGACCGGAACGCCAGCAATGGGCGCCGAAATCTAGCTGGCCGCTGGCCAAGCGCTGCAAGCGTGCCGGAGCCTGCAACTGCCAGTCCTGGCCACCGGCCTGGATCCGCCCACTGGCCAACCGACCACGCCAATCGCCCTTGTTCAACTGGCCGTCCAGGCCAAGGTCGAGCTTGAGCTGCGGGCCGTCGAGCGCCAGCGTCAGGGCCTGCTGGCGAATGTCACCTTTGCCATTGGCCTGCAAGGTGCCCAGTGCCGTGTCACCCAGGTGTATGCCGCCCGCCTTGAGCTCGATCACACCACGCTGGGCGTTATCCAGCCGGGCGTCGAGGTCCAGTCGCTGGATACGGTTCTCGGCCTGCGCCAGTTGCTGGCCCTGCAGGGTGAGCGTGCCCTGGGGCGCTTGCAAGGTGCCAGCAATGTCCAGCCGGCCTTTGACTTGCCCCTGCAGCCTCGGCCATAGCTGGCCCAGGCGCGGCAGGTCGAGATCCACCCGCCCCGCCAGCCGCTGTTGCAAGCTGCCACTGCCATTGATGCGGTTGTCACCCAACTGGATCGCCAGGGCGCCGAGGGTCCAGCTCTGCCCTGCCCCTTGCGCTTCGACCTTGAGCACCGCCGGCTGACCGCGCAGGCGGCCTTTGAGGTCGAGCTGGGCATCGAGCTTAAGCTCGTCACCCTTCATTTCACCTTTGCTGCGCAGAGGCCCGGCCAGGGTACCCGGCAGTTCGGCAAGCCAATACGCAGGGTCCAGCGCCGAAAGCTGCACATCGACGTCCCATGCCAGGGTATCGGCGAAGCGCACCGCGACACTGCCGGCGGCCTTGCCCTGCCCCGCGGTGAGCGCCAGCTGCGGCAGCTTCACCTGGGTCAGGTCACCCTCGAACGGGCTGGCCAGCGTGAAGGCACCCGCCGGGCCGTCAAGGTCGCCATTGAAGGTGCCCTGGTAGTTGCCATCGCGGTAGCGAACCTGGGCGTTGAAGCGCTTGAGCGTGACGTCGGGCGGCGTTTCCAGTGGGTACAGGCGCAGCCATGGGAAATCCAGCCATTCGAGCTGGGCATCGGCGCTCAGGCCCTGTTGCCAGTCGGCACTGGCCTGTAGCTTGAGCCGCTGGCTATCGCTGGCGCTGAGGTCAAGGGCATCGAGCTTGGCACCCTTGCTGTCGACCCGCCCGGACAAGGCCAAGGCGATCGGCGACTGTTCGGCGGGCAAACTGGCCGAACCCGACAGTAAATAGCCCTTGAGCAGATCGCCCTTGGCGTTGAGTTCGAGCTGTTTGAACTGCAGGGTATCTGGCAACGAAGCAGTCGGTTTGAACGCCTCGGAGCGAATCTGCAGCGTTGCTGGCAGGTGTTCCGCCAACGCCTGCAACTCACCGCTCAAGCTTGCATCGAGGTAACCCGAGCTGGTGCCTTCGAGCGTGAGGGTTTTCTGCAGCTCGCCTTTGGCTGCCAGTGCCAGCTGCCAGCTTTTGCCCTCCACCGAGGGCAGTTGAACCTGCCCCTGCAATTGCACAGGCCAGTCGCCTTCAGGCTGCAAGTCACCTTGCAGGTCCAGGCGCAGGTCGTCCCGTTGCAGTTGCAGGCTATCGATGCGCATCCCGGTCCGGGTCCAGTGCGCCGCCAGTTGCAGATCACCGAGCAGGTCGCTGCCGTCCAGGCGCAACTGGCCGACCTTGACCTCACCCAATTCGATGTCAACCGGCAAACGCAAGGCCGGGAGCTGCAAAGGGCCACTGTCGACTGGCGTTTCACTCGGCGCAAACGCCATGTCGATGCGCTGGGCATGCAACTGCTCGATACACAAGGTGCCACGCAACAGGCACGCGGGCGACCAAGCCAATAGAGGCGCCTGTACTTCGACTCGGTTACCGCCGTCGACCCAGCTCAGCCGACTGGCTTGCCAAGTGCCGGCCAGTCGCCCCGTGAAATCAGCAACCTCAAGCCCCGGCACCTTTGCCAACGCCCAGCGGCTGCCGCTTTCGGTACCTACCAGCATGCCAAGCGCCAGGCCCACGGCCAATACCAGGCCGAGTAGACCCAGCAGAATGAATTTGAACACACGTGTCACAGCTCAGGCCCCATGGAGAAGTGCAGGCGGATACCACCCTCGTCATCGAGTGCCTTGGCCAGGTCCAGGCGCAGCGGCCCAACCGGTGAAACCCAACGCACGCCAATACCTACCCCAGTCTTGAGGCTGGGCAGCTCGAGCGTGTTGAACGAGTTGCCTTGATCGACGAAGGTCGCCACCCGCCACTTCTCAGTCACCGAATATTGGTACTCGACGCTGCCTGCCACCAGGTAGCGCCCACCAATGCGGTCGCCATCACTGTTTTTCGGCGACAGGGTCTGGTAGTCATAGCCGCGCACGCTCTGGTCACCACCGGCGAAGAAGCGCAGCGAAGGCGGGATGTTGTTCTTGTAACCGTTGGTGGCGCTGCCGCCGAACTGCACCCGGCCGAGGAAGCGATGGTTGTGGCCGAGCGTGGTCAGGCCTTTGAGCAATACGTTGCCGTGCAGCAGGTTGGTGTCGGAAACCAGCCCTTCCTTGGCCACCTGTGTGTCGAACTGCAAGCGGTAGCCGTTGTGTGGGTCGATACGGTTGTCGCTGCGCAGGTACGAAAAGCTCACACCCGGCATCAGCAGGTTGCTCAGCCCCGAGTCATCACCCAGGCGGTATTCCTCACGCTGGTACTTGAGCGAGATGACCCGCTGCCAGCCACTGGGCAACTTGCTGTGCCATTCCGGGCCAACCGTCAGCAGCTTGCTGAGGGTGTCGGTACCGGCGATTTCCTCGTTCTGGTAACCGCCAGCAAAGCGCAACTTGTCGGTCAGCGGCGGGTCCAGCGGGATGTCGTACCACAGGCCGACGTTCTGCCGGGGGGCCGACAGCTCGGTTTCCCAGCCATAGCTGTGGCCTTGGGGGTTGACCCAGTGCCGCGTCCAGTTCGCCTTGCCGCGTGGCCCGACGTCGGTCGAGAAGCCCAGGCCCAGGCCCATGGTGCGGGGTTTGCGGGTTTCCAGGCGGACATCCACGGGGATGTCCTCACCTACGGCAGCGGTCGGCGCGGCATCTACCCGCACGCCTTCGAAGTAGCCACTTGATTGCAGGTCGTTGTTGAGCTCGGCGATCAGCTCGGAATCGTAGGGTGTGCCGGGTTTGAACGAGACCATGCGCTGCAGCAGGTCATCATCGAGGGGGGTGTCACCACCGAACTTGACTGCGCCCAGGCGATAGCGAGGGCCGCTTTGGTAGACCAGTTCGATGTCGGCCACACCGGCCTGGGGGTCGACCGCCAGGCGCTGGCGGCTGAAGCGGCCGGCGAAGAACCCATAGCGCGAGGCCTGATTCTGGATCAGCCGCTTGGCATCCTCATACAGGCCGTGGTTGAGCTGCTCGCCAGCGCGCAACGCCTTGCTGTCGGGCACCCGGAACGCCTTCATTTCACTGGCAGGGCCTTCGATACGCACGGTCACGTCGCGCAGCCTTACCGGCTCGCCCGGCGTGATCTGGATGATCAGTTGCGCGGGTTGCTCGGCCTTGGCAGGGGGCTTGACCTCGGTTTCGATCTGGGCCTGATAGTAGCCAAGTGCCTGCGCTGCTTTGCGCGCCTGCTCCTCGGCCCCGCGGCTGAAGCGCAATAGCGCTTCTTCGTCGCGGTCGCCAAGGTTGCCAATATAGCCTTCGACATTGGCCTTGAGCGCTTTGTTGGCGGGCTTTACCTTCACCAACAACTCGCTCTGGCCCCATGCTGCAAAACTGGCGACCCAGAAAACCAGGCCCCAGGTCAATCTTCCTGAATACGTCATGCGGCGCATGCTACCAGAGCCGGGCGCTCAAGGGAGCCGTCTGGCGGCCTGTCAGGCAAAAGCAGGATTCGAAGAGACCGGGTTGGGGTGAAAAAATACCCGCTCGCGGATAGGCCCTACAGCAACCTCGCCAATTTCCTCATAGCCCTGACGCTGATAGAACGCCAGGTAGTGCTCATTGCCGGTGTCCAGCACCACGCCCTGGGTGCTCGGGTCTTCTGCGCACCAGTCATGCACAGCCTGTAACAATTGCTCGCCGTACTGGCGCCCCTGAAACTGTGGATGCACCCCCAGCAACGGCAACACGTGCACCTGGTCTGTGGGCAGGCAACTGGCCAATGCCGCCTGGTAATCCATATAGCGCCGTGTGCAGCGCAGGCCAGTACCCAGCATCATGCGCAAACGCCAGGCCCAGCTGTCGGCCACCCCCAGCCTGCGCAGCGGCGGCACGATCAGGGCCACGGCAATCAGGCGGTCATCCACCAACAGGCCGATTGCAGGCAATTGCAGATAGAAATGCTGGCGTACCCATTCACGCACCATCACGCGCAAACGCCGCTCATAGCCTGGGCGCTGCGCTTCGAAAATGTAGGCGAACGTAGGCTCGTGGCGGTAGGCGTTGTACAGCAGCGAACGTGCCTCGCGACTGTAACCATCGTCGAGCTGGCAGATACGGGCTGGGGTGGCAGTGGTGTCGGGCATTGCGGGCAGTCCTCCTGGAATGGGCTTACAGTGCCTTGGAGGGGCGCCACCGCGCATCGTTCACCCCCTTCAGCACGTTAGCAGCAGCACCCGCAACCCGCCATGCTGGTGATGACGCGCGATGTCGGCTAGCATCGCGGCTTTTGCCAGGATTGTCTTTCCATGAAGATCGTCTGTTTCAACATCAACGGCCTGCGTGCCCGCCCGCATCAGCTGGCGGCCTTGATCGACAAGCACCAGCCGGACGTGATCGGCCTGCAGGAAACCAAGGTCAGTGACGATCAGTTCCCGCTGGCCGATGTCCAGGCGCTGGGTTACCACGTGCACTACCACGGCCAGAAGGGTCACTACGGCGTTGCCTTGCTGTCGCGCCAGGCCCCCCTGAGCCTGCACAAGGGCTTTGCCACCGATGAAGAAGACGCCCAGCGCCGTTTCATCTGGGGCACCTTCGCCGATGCCGATGGCAACCCGGTCACCATCATGAACGGCTACTTCCCCCAGGGTGAAAGCCGCGACCACCCCACCAAGTTCCCGGCCAAGCAGCGCTTCTACAGTGACCTGCAGGCGTTGCTCGAAGGTCAGTTCCGCAATGACCAGCCGGTGCTGGTGATGGGCGACATGAACATCTCGCCCCAGGACTGCGACATCGGCATCGGCCCGGACAATGCCAAACGCTGGCTCAAGACTGGCAAATGCAGCTTCCTGCCCGAAGAGCGCGAGTGGATGGAGCGCCTCAAGGGCTGGGGATTGGTCGACAGCTTCCGCCACCTGTACCCGGAAGTGGCCGACCGCTTCAGCTGGTTCGATTACCGTAGCCGTGGTTTCGAGGACGATCCAAAACGTGGCCTGCGCATCGACCTGATCATGGCCTCGCAGCACCTGGTGCCGCGGATCAAGGCAGCGGGCGTGGACTATGAACTGCGTGGGATGGAAAAGCCGTCAGACCATGCGCCGATCTGGCTGGAGTTGAGCTGATCGAGGCTGGGTGTAGGCGGTAGATTTGCAGCGCCTGGGAGATCGAGCGCCGCGCGGGCGGCGCTCGATCTCATAAACGCTGAAAATCCACCGCCCTGCACCTGCCGCTCTACAACCCCAACCGCAACGCCGCCCCCACCCCTGCCCCACGCGTATCGTCCGCCGCGCTGACCAGCGCAAAGTTGTAAGCCCCATGTGACCAATACCGCGCCTCCAGTTGCCCATCAACCCGCTGCCCATCAGGCATGCGTTGGTAATGCTCGCTGGGCGAGCGCATGAACAGGCTGATCCGTTCACCCTTGCCATCCTGAAACACCAACAATGCCGCCGGCCCCTGCTCGTTGCTGAGCAATCGCGCGCCCACCGGCCGGAACCCGTAACCCGCCAGATCCGGCAACTGCCCTACGCGGTTGAAGTGACGCCCCAGCCATTCACGCAATTGGGTCGGGTCGCTGGCCTGGATATCCAGCGCCTCACTGCCGGCAAACAACCGATGAGCCTGGACCGCATCGGCCATCGGCAGATCGACCCTTACCAGCGTGGCATCCCGCATCTGCCAGCCGCCCATCCCCCCCACGCCGAGCGCCAGCAGCAACACCGCCGCCGACGCCCAGCGCCGTTGACGACGCTGGCGCAGCCGCAGGCGCAGCTGGCCCAGGTCGAGTTGCGCAGCCCCTGGTTGTTCACCCAGGCCGGCCAATGCCGCACGCAGGCGGCGGGCATCACTGCGCCAGGCCTCGACCCTGGCCGCTTGCTGCGGGTTGGCCGTAAGCCAGGCCTGCACTTCGGCCCGACGCCCCGGCGCCAGGCGTTCATCGACATAAGCATGCAATTCGTCTTCGCTGGGGATCAGGCGCGTCATTTCAGTCTCCGCAAGGCCGGGGGTTGAGGGTTGCCCTCGGTCAGTTCGCGCAAGGCATTGCGGGCGCGCGACAGGCGCGACATCACAGTACCGATGGGGATGCCCAAAGCCTGGGCGGCCTCCTTGTAACTCAAGCCTTCGATGCTCACCAGCAACAGCAAGGCACGCTGCTCGGCAGACAACCGGGCAAACGCCTGCAGGTCGGCCTGGGCCAGGACGATGGCCTCGATATTGCCGCCGACCGGCTCGCTTTCCACCTCGGCACGGCCAAACCAGGACAGCCAACGGGCATGCAGGCGGTCGCGACGCTTGCCGTCGAGAAACAGCCGGTAAAGGATGGTGAACAGCCAGGCGCGCAGCGCCTCTGCCTCGCGTTGCTGGCCATGGCGGCTCAAGGCGCGCTCGACGGTGGCTTGCACCAGGTCGTCGGCGCTGCCGGGTTCGCGCGTCAACCACAAGGCAAAGCGCCGCAGACGTGCAAGCAGCTCGCGCCATTGGTGTTCGTCCAGATCGTGCATGGCAAATGTCCCGGCCTCTGGGGTTGTCAGTGTATGGGGCAGACGCCCGGCAACAAAATCTATTCCCTCCCAGGGAATAAGTTTTGCCCTGCCCCGTCGTACCGGCATCTTCACTGAACCGGACGACAACCATGAACTCACCCTTGTACGGCCCCGCCAAGGCCCTGCGCCTGGCCGCCATCGGCGCTGTGATGCTGGCAGCGGGCGTTGGCTTTGCCTATGCCGCAGGCTGGATCGGCGCAGCCAAGCTGACGCCGCAGCGCATCATCGACACCTTCGAAGCCCAGGCCGGGCACTACCCGGGCTACCGCAAGAACCACGCCAAAGGCCTGTGCGTCAGCGGCTACTTCCAGGCCAGCGGGCAGGCTGCCAGCCTGTCCACGGCGCGGGTGTTCAGCCAGGCACGGGTGCCGGTGATCGGCCGCTTCGCCATCGGTGGCGCCAACCCTTATGCGCCAGACACCGCCATCCCGGTGCGCAGCCTGGCGCTTCAGTTGAGCAGCGACGACGGGCAGGTCTGGCGTACCGGCATGAACAACCCGCCCGTGCTGGCGGTGAGCACGCCGCAAGCCTTCTATGAACAGGTACTGGCGAGCACGCCTGACCCAGCCACCGGCAAACCGGACCCTGCCAGGCAGCAGGCGTTCTTCGCGGCTCACCCTGAAAGCGCGGCGTTCCGCCAGTGGGCCGCGAGCTACAAGCCAAGCAACAGCTTTGCCAGCACCCAGTACCACAGCATCAATGCCTTTCGCCTGATCGACGCCGCCGGGGCAGCCCAGCCAGTGCGCTGGCAACTGGAGCCGCAGACGGCGTTTACGGCGCTGCCAGGGCAGGTGGACGACAAACTGTTCCTGCAGCATGACCTGCAACAGCGCCTGGCCCAAGGGCCGCTGCGCTGGACCCTGCGCCTGGTCCTGGCCGAGCCCGGTGACGCCGTGGACGACCCCGCCAGCCCCTGGCCTGCACAGCGGCGCAGTGTGGATGCCGGCACGCTCGTGCTCGAACAGGTGGACGCTGCTGAACAAGGCGCTTGTCGAGACCTGAACTTCGACCCGCTGATCCTGCCCCATGGCATCGAAGCGTCCGCCGACCCGATCCTCGCCGCCCGTTCGGCCGCGTATTCGGAATCGTTCAACCGCCGCAGCCGCGAATCGCTCGGCACCGGAGCCCGCCCATGAAACCCGAAGCCTTCCATCCCCTCGCTCGCCTGCTGCACTGGCTGATGGCCGTGCTGATCGTGGCCATGCTGTTCATCGGCGTGAGCATGGTCAGCGACCTGTCACTGCGCCATCCATTGCTGATCGAGCTGCACAAGGCAACGGGCCTGGCCTTGCTGGTACTGGTGCTGCTGCGTATTGCCCTGCGCTTGACGCTGCCTCACCCATCGCTGCCACGCGACCTGCCAACGCTGCAACGGCTCGCCGCCGGGGCCTCGCACCTGGTGCTCTATGCCTTGATGCTGGCCATGCCCCTGCTGGGTTGGGCGATGCTTTCGGCCGGCGGTTATCCGCGGCCCCTGCAGTTGCCTGCGATCGCCCCGCATGACCTTCAGCTGTATGCCGTGCTGCGCCAAGCCCACGGCTGGGCCGGCTACCTGCTGTTCGCGACGGTTGTGCTGCACCTGGGCGCAGCCCTGATGCATGCCTTGGTGCGTCGCGACGGCGTCTTGCGTAGCATGTGGCCTGGCCCCCTGCGTCGCAGCGACTGAGCCGAAGCGGTCCGGGGCGTTCGACATTCGATAATAATTCTTATTAAGATCGGCGTACTTTTCGCTAAAAACTCTGGACTGCCCTATGAACGTCGCAAAGGATCCTGCCACTCTCGTTCCTGCCAGCACCCTGGACTTACGCCCACTGCTGCTGGCCAACATGGCCTGTACCATGTCGATGATGGCCTTCGTCGCCCTGATCGGCCCGATCGCACGCCAACTCGGCATGGCCACCTGGCAAGCCGGTGCCGCCGTGACGGTGGCCGGTGTGGTCTGGGTACTGCTGGCCCGCCCCTGGGGCCGCGCGGCCGACCGGCTCGGGCGCCGGCGCGTGCTGCTGCTTGGCAGCGCAGGCTTCACCCTCGCCTACTGGCTGTTGTGCCTGTTCGTCGAAGGCGCGCTGCGCTGGCTGCCGGGCGCAACCCTGGCCTTTATCGGCCTGATGCTAGCCCGCGGGTGCATCGGGGCGTTCTATGCCGCCATCCCGGTGGCCTGCAATGCAATGATCGCCGACCATGTCGAACCGCAGCAGCGGGCGCGGGCCATGGCCTCGCTGGGTGCGGCCAACGCCGTCGGCCTGGTGCTGGGCCCGGCCTTGGCCGCACTGCTGGCGCGGCACAGCCTGAGCCTGCCGTTCCACCTCATGTCGCTGCTGCCGGCCTGCGCGTTCTTCGTGCTGCTGTTCACCCTCAAGCCACAGGCACTGGCCAAAAGCCACGCGCCCAGCCCTGTGCACTTGAGCGATCCGCGCCTGCGCCGGCCTTTGCTGGTGGCCTTCAGCGCCATGCTCAGTGTCACAGTGTCGCAAATCACCGTCGGCTTCTTCGCCCTCGACCGCCTGCACCTGGGCCCGGCCGAGGCCGCCCAGGCTGCCGGCATCGCCTTGACCACGGTGGGTGTGGCACTGATCCTGGCGCAGGTGGTGCTGCGCCAACTGGAGTGGCCGCCGTTGAAAATGATTCGGGTGGGTGCCAGTGTCTCGGCGGTCGGTTTTGCCTGCGGCGCACTGGCGACCTCGGCGCCCTGGCTGTGGGCCTGCTACTTCGTCGCCGCCGCCGGCATGGGCTTTGTGTTCCCGGCATTCTCGGCACTCGCCGCCAATGCCATGCAAGCCTCTGAACAAGGTGCCACCGCCGGCTCGATCGGCGCTGCCCAGGGCATGGGCGCGGTGATCGGGCCACTGGCCGGCACGCTGGTGTATGCCCTCGACCCGCGCTTGCCGTTCCTGGCGGTGGCTGCGCTGTTGCTGCTGGTCGGGCTATGGCCGATGCCACGCGAGAAGCGGGCCTGATAAGCACAGCGCGCAAGCGTGCAGAGTGTGCTTTAATGCGTCGCTCATTATTTTTGACACCTCTGATTACAAGGCGGCTATGGACACGGGGACGCGACTCAAACTGGTGCGTGAACGCAACAACCTCTCCCAACGGGAACTGGCCCGCCGCAGCGGGC
>Ga0213828_1001502_pt1 | contig 18947 bp, 18 predicted proteins | sample MC6MC0897MG_FD_180664 | JGI IMG/M metagenome (GOLD analysis project Ga0213828, IMG submission 180664) | Enriched soil aggregate microbial communities from Iowa State University, Ames, United States - MC6-MC0897-MG | ecosystem: Environmental > Terrestrial > Soil > Unclassified | place: USA: Iowa... | reverse complement strand
ACTTCGTCGTCCACTACAGCCACAGGCTTGGCGATAGTGCGCAGACGCGGGTCCGGGAATTCGAGGATGTTTAAAATGGCCATAGGCTTTGATTGCTGCACACGTTGAGTAAAGTCGGGCGATGGCCTGGCAGGTCCGAAGATGCAGGCTACCGTTGTGAAGCGTAGCTTGTGCATTTTGCACAAGCGAGCCACGGGGGCTCTGACGGTTCACGCGAATGCACATGATAAAGGGATTCACTGCATGAGGAAAACACTACTCGCCCTGCTGCTGTTGGCTTCGGCCGGCGTGGCGCAAGGGCAAGTGCAACTCAGGGATGGTTTTCCACAGCAATACACGGTGGTTTCGGGGGACACGCTCTGGGACATTTCCGGCAAATACCTGCGCGAGCCCTGGCAGTGGCCACAACTGTGGCGGGCCAATCCGCAAATCGAAAACCCCAACCTGATCTATCCCGGCGACACGCTGACGCTCAGCTATGTCGACGGCCAACCGCGTCTGACCCTCAATCGTGGTGAGTCACGCGGCACCATCAAGCTCTCGCCACGAATCCGCACCAGCCCGGTGGCCGAGGCGATTCCGAGCATTCCGCTGAAGTCCATCAACAGCTTTTTGCTGAGCAACCGCATCGTCGACAAGGTCGAGGACTTCGATAAGGCGCCGTACATCGTCGCCGGCGATGCTGAACGCGTGCTCAGCGGCACCGGTGATCGAATTTTCGCTCGCGGCCATTTCGATCCGGATCAGCCGGTCTATGGGATCTTCCGTCAGGGCAAGGTCTACACCGATCCGCAGACCAAGGAGTTTCTCGGGATCAACGCCGATGACATCGGCGGCGGCGAAATCGTCGCCACCGAAGGCGACGTCGCCACTCTCGCCCTGCAACGCACCACTCAGGAAGTGCGCCTCGGCGACCGTCTGTTCAGTGGCGAAGAGCGTTCGATCAATTCGACCTTCATGCCCAGCGCGCCAACCACCAGTATCAACGGCGTGATCATCGATGTGCCGCGCGGCGTCACCCAGATTGGCGTGATGGACGTGGTTACGTTGAACAAAGGCAAGCGCGACGGTCTGGCCGAAGGCAACGTGCTGGTGGTGATGAAAACCGGCGAAACCGTGCGTGACCGCATCACGGGTCAGCCACTGAAGATTCCCGATGAACGCGCCGGGTTGCTGATGGTGTTCCGCACTTACGACAAACTCAGTTACGGCCTCGTCCTTAACGCTTCACGCTCGCTGGCGGTGCTCGACAAAGTGCGAAATCCGTAAGCTTGCTTCACAAGTTACCAACAGAGTTATCCACAGCTTGTTCCGAATGGTTCGGGGCTTATAACGATCAAGGATGATCCATCATGTTGCCTGTCTGTACGCCAGTTTCCCCGGCGGAACTGGAAGCGCGTCTGCGCCTGCACCGCTTGCCGGATGTCGGCCCGAAACGCTTTGCCAAATTGCTCGAAGCCTTTGGCTCGGCGTCCAAAGCCATCAGCGCGCCGGCCAGCGCCTGGCGTTCCCTGGGTTTGCCGGCGACGTGCGCCGAAGCGCGGCGCTGTCCCGAGGTTCGCGACGGCGCCAGCCATGCAATGCGCTGGCTAGAGCGCCAGGAGCATCATTTGCTGATGTGGGACCAAGCGAATTACCCGGCGTTGCTGGCGCAGATTCCCGATCCGCCACCACTATTGTTTGTTGCCGGTGATCCGTTGATTCTGGAAAAACCGCAACTGGCGATGGTCGGCAGTCGCCGCGCCTCGCGTCCGGGGATGGACACGGCGGCGGCGTTTTCCCGCAGCCTCGCCGGGGCCGGTTTTGTCATCGTCAGCGGTCTGGCATTGGGCATCGATGCCGCTGCGCATCAAGCGGCGCTGGATGTCGGCGGGCTGACTGTCGGTGTGCTTGGCACGGGACTGGAAAATTTTTATCCACAGCGCAACCGCCGCCTGGCTGACACGATGATTGCATCCGGCAGTGCGGTGCTTTCCGAGTTTCCACTGGACGCCGGGCCAACGGCGAGCAACTTCCCGCGCCGCAACCGCATCATCAGCGGTTTGTCCCTTGGTGTGTTGGTGGTCGAGGCCAGCGTGGCCAGTGGTTCGCTGATCACCGCGCGGCTGGCGGCGGAACAGGGACGCGAGGTTTACGCGATCCCAGGTTCGATCCATCACCCCGGTGCGCGCGGTTGCCATCAGTTGATCCGGGATGGCGCGGTACTGGTGGAAACCATTGAACATATCCTCGAAGCCCTGCGCGGTTGGCAGCATTTACCATTATCTACAGACACGGCGAAAGTCGATCACCCATTGCTCTCCCTGCTCCACGCCGCGCCGCACACTAGCGAAGCGCTGGCCGGCAGCAGTGGCTGGGCGTTGCCCAAAGTGTTGGCGGCGCTCACCGAACTGGAAATGGACGGCCGTGCGGTCTGCGAAAACGGCCGCTGGTTGGCCAGGACACGCTAGGTTTTACAAAGAAGATCGGTAAACTGCGCGAAACCTGATTGCGGAGAGTTTTTTCATGGTCAACAGTTGGCGTGTGCAACAAGCCGCACGAGAGATTCGCGCCGGGGCGGTGATTGCCTATCCAACCGAAGCCGTCTGGGGGCTGGGTTGCGACCCGTGGAACGAAGAAGCAGTGGATCGTCTGTTGGCGATCAAGAATCGTTCGGTGGACAAGGGCCTGATTCTGGTCGCCGACAACATTCGCCAGTTTGACTTCCTGTTCGAAGACTTCCCGCAAGAGTGGATCGACCGCATGGCCAGCACCTGGCCGGGACCGAACACCTGGCTGGTGCCGCATCAGAATCTGTTGCCGGAATGGGTTACCGGGGTGCACGACACCGTGGCGTTGCGGGTCAGCGATCATCCGCAGGTGCGCGATCTGTGCTCGATGGTCGGACCGCTGATTTCAACGTCGGCCAATCCGCAGGGGCGCCCGGCGGCTCGCACGCGTTTGCGGGTTGAGCAATATTTCCGTGGGCAGGTGGATCTTGTGCTGGGCGGCAGTCTTGGCGGACGGAAAAACCCCAGTGTCATCCGCGATCTTGCCTCCGGTAGGATCATCCGTCCCGACTGACCCGATATCTTCCTGATTGGCTTGCGAACTCCTCGACTGTATTGGCGAGGAGTTTTTCGCCTGCGTGAGATTTATCCTTTGACTTGTTGCGGAACTTAAACAGTCTGTTGTTTATATGGGCTCTTCGTGTGTCAGATAAATCTATAAGTTAAAATTTTCAGTAACTTTTCCCACGTCATTATCAGAAGTCGCGCAGTGGCGATATTTCTAAAAGCATCCATTATTTCAATGCGCTCAGAAAACTTCGATAAGTTAACGTCTGCGGAGAAGGAATGGATACTACGAACTTACAGCTCAAGGATTATCTGCAGGGGCTTCAAGAGAAATTAATCAGGCAGCACACTGAATATCGTATCGCTACTCTTGATGCGGGATCAGATGCCCGCGAGTTTGAAAGATTCATCGGGCGGCAGTTTCGTCTCCGATTAAAGCATTACATGCTGACGTCCAGAGCCCGGGCACTTGAAGCGAAGCTGGCGATTTCATCGCGCAGTACGCATTTTCTGCTGTACCAGCGCGAGCAACTGACGGCAGTTTTGAGAGTGACCCCTTCGCCGTTCGAATGGGCTTCATTGACACACCAGTACGTCTCGCCGACCGTGGCGCTGGCGCGGCATGTCGAGTTCAGTCGTCTGATCACACATTCGCAACAACACCGGCCCGTGCCGATCAATGCACTGCTTGCCGCCGCCACTGAATGGGCGATCGATCGCGGATACCAAGGCGTGACCGCCTTGTGCAGATCGCCACAACGGCGGCTGTTCCAGCGTTTTGGCCTGACCCCGATCACCTCTGACTCGCTTCATATCGAACATCGCGCTCGCGGCGATTACTGGCTGCTGTCTGCGCAATGGCGGCAAATCCTCACAGCGCTTCAACAACCCTTTCCCATGAACGCCAACTACCCGGAGAGTCGCGATGAATGCATCCATCAGTTTTGAACAACAGTTGATTCTGCTCGATCAGCGCATCGAAAAAACATGGGCCGATATCCTGGACAACTCCCGGCTGGTGAAGGCGATACGCGAGGGCAGTGTTTCCAGGGCGCTATATGCCATCTATATGATCGAAACCTTTCATTACACCGCGCACAATGCGCGGAATCAGGGGCTGGTCGGTGTAAGGCATGCCGATAACCCTGTTTATGCAAAGTTCTGTTTTGAACATGCTGCGCAAGAAGTCGGTCATGAAAAAATGGCTTTGCATGATGTCATGAGCCTGGGATTGAAAAATGAAACCTTTGATATACCGCCGGCACTTGCAGAAACTGAAGTACTGATCGCTTACTTGTACTGGATTTCTTTCACCGGTAATCCGTTACAACGACTGGGATACAGCTACTGGGCGGAAAACGCCTATCACTTCATCACGCCACTGATAAACCAGCTGAGTGAAACACTGGCGCTGAAACCTGCACAACTGACGTTTTTCATCGCTCATTCAGATATCGATGTCGAGCACTTCAACGAAATCAAAATCATCCTGCAGCGTACCTGCAAGCGCCAGGCTGACTGGGATGCCATCACCAACGTGATGGAAACCAGTCTGCGCCTGACCGGCAATATGCTTGAGGCCGTTTATAAGCAATACGAAGCCTGGCAAAGCGGCGATGCGCCCCGCTACGAATTCCTCCATGCCCTGGATAACTCATGACGTCTTCACATGCATTTTCAAAATGGGCAGGGGGAGGTCGAGATGGCTAATTACTTCGAGCGGTTGAACTACTCGCTCGGGGATGAAGACACGGCGCTCGAGTACGCCCTTCTTCCTCAGCATGCCAGGCATGTGGTGGGCGTTGCCGGTTGTGGTGGTCGGCTTCTGCCATTGCTGGCCCGCAGTCCGGCCCGCATGACCTGCGTTGATATCAGTGCGCCGCAACTGGCTTTTACCCGCTTGCGTTTTGCCCTGCTGGAGCAGACCGATCACGAGTCATTCATGGACTTCATGGGTTTCCTGTCGGGGGCCTCTGCGAAACGGCGCCAGTCCATTTTTCGCCATCTGGACCTGCCTCCGCCGGATCGCCGCTGGCTGGCGGATTTGTTTCACTCTCGTCACTGGGGGGCACCGGTGTACATGGGGGCTTTCGAGCAGACTTTGCAGCGGCTGGCAAAAATCAACGGACTGTTCACCGGCAAAGCGGGCCGGGCGATTTTCCAGTGCCGCGACCTCGGTGAGCAATCGGCTTATTACCAACGACACTTCCCCCAAAAGCGCTGGAAGGCCGTGATTGCATTGTTGGGTAATGCAGCGGTGCTCAATTCGCTGCTGTACCGGGGGGCATTTCCTCGCAACAACCTGGGGATCCGTTCCCGTGAGGTGTATCTGGGTATTTTCCATACCTTGTTTACCACTCAAGTGGTGCGCGACAGCTTTTTCCTGCAAATGCTGTTCTTCGGTGAACTGCGGTATCCGCAAGGCTTGCCGCTTGAGTGTGATCCGCAGATATTCCAGCGGGCTCGCAAGGCACTCCAGGGGTGCGAGTTGGCCGTGGTTCAGGGCGACATTTTCGACTGCGTTGCCGCGTGCAGGGATGTCGATTTTGCCTCACTTTCCGACGTGCCTTCATTCCTGCCCCCGGCGATTGGCACCCGTGTCCTGCAGCGAATTCAGCCTGCCTTGGGCAAACATGCGCTGACGGTCATTCGTGGCCATTTGCATGTGGTCAGGCCCGATTGCAATGGCTTCTGCGACGTTACCGCGCAGTTTCAGGACGCAATCGCACGTGAAAAAACCCAACTCTGGCGAGTACAGGTCTACCGCCAGACCTCACCTGTGCAGGTATTTCGATGAATACACCTCATCCGACCGTCAATTGGGTCAAGAACCGCGTTCGCCAGGCCCGTGACGATCAGCAGCAATTATTCGATGCCGGCCTCAATGGCCTGAAGTTGGTAAAGCGCGAGGGCAAGGTCATCGAGTTGGGCAATGGCGAGCGGTTGACCGAGTTTCTCTCATGTTCCTATCTGGGACTTGAGAGCGATCCCCGTCTGATTCAAGGCGCAGTGCAAGCCGTCGAGTCTTTCGGTGTGCAATTCGCGGCCGCCCGCACCCGAGCGCTACTGCCGCCGATGCGTGAACTTGATGAGCAGTTGAACCGCATATTCCAGGGGCATACGGTGACCTTCAATTCGGTGGGCAGTGCCCATCTCGGTTGTTTGCCGCTATTGGGCTCCGGCGAGTTGCCGTCGTATCCCTTGCGGCGCGGTCCAGGCTGGATCGTTGACCGCGCCGCTCATGCTTCGATGCAAGTGCTGCAAGGCATTCTGTGGCAGTTCGGCCCCGTGCAGCGCTGCGATTGCAGTGATCTTCAGCAGGTCGAAGACGCTTGTTCCACCGCTGTTGCTGCCGGCAATACGCCCATTATTCTGACTGACAGCATTGGCTCGATGCGGGGGCTTTATCCCGTTAATCGATTGCTGCAACTGGCTGAGCGCTTTGAGGGTTATCTGTATGCGGATGACGCTCACGGCACTTCGATTCATGGCGCGGCCGGGGGCGGTTATGCCCTCGTGTCTGCCAATGAGCCGTTGCGCGCCCGTTTGATCCTGCTGTCGTCATTGTCCAAGGCCTTCGGTGCAACCGGCGGTGCGATTACCGTGCTGACAGCGGCCGATGCCGAGATGATTCGGCGCCATGCGTCGACTTATACCTTCGGTGGGCCGCTGTCCATGGGCGGTGTCGGCGCGGCAGTCGCCTCGGCCAGGATCCATCTTTCTGCACAGCTGGGCCGGTTGCAGGCCTCGCTATGGCGAAATGTGGCGGTCATTGACGATCTGCTCGGGCCGGTACTGGGCAACCATCAGATTGCTTCACCGATACGTTTCGTCCGGGTCGGCGCCGAGCGTGACGCCATCAACCTGGCGTTGCACCTGCGTCGGCAAGCCATCGCGGTCACCACCGCGTTGTTTCCGGTGGTGGCAAAAGGCGAAGCGATCCTGCGGCTGGCCATCAGCGCGAATCATAGCCATGTCCATTTGGAGCATCTGGCCAGCGCCGTCAACGACGGTTTTGCTGAGTTAGGTATTCGTCAGGGAGAGCCGCGTCATGCGCGTTGACCCGATGATGCATGCCGGTTCGACGGCTGTTCTCGCTGCCGCAACAGAGGCGTTCGCGCTTAAATTGGCCCATGCGCGGTCACTGTCATGGTTCTGCGCATTGTGTCCGCAGATGCGGCACGTTCGGACCGCAGAGGATTTGCACCGGTTGCCGATCCTGGCCGTGGAGGACGCACAGGGCGGATTGCTGTTTACGCACCTCGGCGAGGCATCACACCGTGCGGCGGGCGGTGGGCTGACCCTGACTTCGGGTGGCAGCACCGGCAACTGCAAACACATCACTCATTCCTGGGCATTCAACGACAGCATCGTGCCTTTGGGCGCGCGGGTGTTTGGTGCGACCGATGACCCTCCTCGTGTCGTCATCAATTGCCTGACGCCCGGCGAAATGCAGGGCGCCTTCCAATACGCGGCGGGCATCGTCCGGCACATTGGCGCGCGCCTGCTGCCTGCAGGCGCGCTGATGGGTATTCAACGCATAGCCCGATTGATTCACTCACAAGCGGTCGATGCATTGATCTGTACCCCTTCATTTGCGGCGGCATTATTCAATCATGCCGATGTCGATGAGGCGCAGTTGAGCAGTCTGAGATGGCTTTATTACATTGGAGAACCCTGCCACCAGCCTCTACGCGAGCAACTGGCCCGGGACTGGCCGGCCTTGAGCATACGGTCATTGGGCTATAGCTCGACGGAGACAGGGCCGATCGGCTTCCAGTGCGCGCACCTCGAACATGGTTTCTATCATCTGCATGCGGACGCCATGCTGCTGGAAGTGGTTGATCCCGTCAGCCTGCGAGCGGTGGTCGACGGTGAAACCGGCGAGTTTCTGCTGACGCCTTTGCTGCCCGATCACGTGCCGTTGCTGCGATATCGCATTGGCGACCGTGGACGAATCCTGGGCGGGCAATCAGATTGTGCCTGTGGCAGTGCTCTGCCAATACTGGAGCTGCAGGGGCGAGTCGAAACCTCGATCAAACTGGGCGGTGCGATCATCACTCAACGCCAGGTTCTTTGTATCCTCGCAGAGGCGTTGCCCGAACTGCACGCTTCGGATGTGCAGGTGCAAATTGATCGCCAGGCCAACGGTGCGCATCTGCATTTGCTCATCGCTCAGGAGCGATTACCGGCCGGTGCAGAACGCGTTATCGAAGAGGCTTTACACAACGAGGCGCAGGCGAGCGCATTGCTCGGACTGCCCGGTGTGCTGGGCTTGCAGGTGCGACGTCTGGCTCGGGGTGACTTTGAAACCACCGTGGCTGGCAAAACGCCGTTCTTTGTTGAGGTGCGAGGCGCCCCGGCCAAGTCATGAAGCCTGGCCGGGGGCTTCGTCTGCAGGCTACCTGTCAGGGTTGCAGGACGGTAGAGCCGGTGGTGCGCCGCGCCGACAGTTCGGTTTGCGCCTTCGCCGCATCAGCCAGTGGATAACGCTGGCTGATGTCTACCTTCAACTTGCCGCTGATGATCATCTCGAACAATTCATCGGCCATGCGCTGCAGGTTCTCTGCGTTGTTGGCGTAGGTCGCCAGCGTCGGTCGAGTCACGTACAGCGAGCCTTTGGCGGAGAGAATCCCCAGATTCACGCCGTCCACCGCACCGGAGGCATTACCGAAGCTCACGACCAGGCCGCGCGGTGAAACGCTGTCGAGTGATGTCAGCCACGTGTCCTTGCCGACACCGTCATAGACCACCGGGACTTTCTTGCCATCAGTCAATTCCAGCACGCGCTGCGCAACATTTTCGTGGCTGTAATCGATGGTCGCCCAGGCGCCATTGGCCTTGGCCAGTTCGGCTTTCTCTTTGGAACTGACGGTGCCGATCAGCTTTACGCCCAACGCCTTGGCCCATTGGCAGGCCAGCGAACCGACACCACCGGCCGCCGCGTGGAACAGAATGGTTTCGCCACCCTTGAGCTCATAGGTCTGGCGCAGCAGATATTGCACGGTCAGGCCCTTGAGCATCACCCCGGCAGCGGTTTCGAAACTGATTTCGTCGGGCAGGTGCACCAGATTGTCCTGGGGCAAAACGTGAAACTCGCTGTAAGCGCCCAATGGGCCGCTCCCATAGGCCACTCGATCGCCGACCTTGAACCGGGTGACGTCGCTGCCCACGGCATCGACTATGCCTGCACCCTCAGCTCCCAGGCCGGATGGCAAGGCGGGCGGCGCATACAGACCGCTGCGGTAATAGGTGTCGATGAAGTTCAGGCCGATGGCCTTGTTGGCCACGCGCACTTGATTCGGGCCGGGCGCGGCGGGTTCGTAGTCAACATATTCGAGTACTTCGGGACCGCCGTGGGCGCGGAACTGGATACGCTTTGCCATCTGCCTGCTCTCCTTGGGTCGTTTGTAAGCCCCCTATCCAACTCCCATGCTTGATCTTCGTCAACTGCGGCGGGTCGTTATGCGGTGGTATGCTACGCGCCCATTTGCGTCGCCCGTCTGCCGGGGCGCCGCCCGATTCAAGGTGAAGCCATGACGACCCGCACCGACGCCGTAAAGGCCTATCTGCTCGATCTGCAAGACCGCATCTGCGCTGTCCTCCAAACCGAAGACGGCGGCACGCGCTTCGTCGAAGACGCCTGGACCCGGCCCGCCGGCGGTGGCGGTCGTACCCGCGTGATCGAAAACGGCACAGTGATCGAAAAGGGCGGCGTCAACTTTTCCCACGTGTTTGGCAGCGGTTTGCCGCCTTCGGCTAGCGCCCATCGCCCGGAATTGGCCGGTCGCGGTTTTGAAGCCCTTGGCGTGTCGCTGGTCATTCACCCGCACAATCCGCATGTGCCGACGTCCCACGCCAACGTACGGTTTTTCATCGCCGAGAAGGAAGGTGAAGAGCCGGTCTGGTGGTTCGGCGGCGGCTTCGACCTGACCCCGTATTACGGCAACGAAGAAGACTGCATCCACTGGCACCGCGTCGCCGAACAGGCCTGCGCGCCGTTCGGGGCGGACGTTTACCCGCGCTACAAAGCCTGGTGCGACACCTACTTCCACATCAAGCATCGCCACGAACCGCGCGGTATCGGCGGCCTGTTCTTCGATGACCTGAACGAGTGGGACTTCGACACCAGCTTCGCCTTCATGCGCGCCATCGGCGACGCTTACATCGACGCCTACCTGCCGATCGTGCAGCGCCGTAAAAACGATGCCTTCACCGCGCAGCAGCGTGAATTCCAGGAATTCCGCCGTGGTCGTTACGTCGAGTTCAACCTGGTTTATGACCGTGGCACGCTGTTCGGCCTGCAATCGGGCGGGCGTACCGAGTCGATCCTGATGTCGCTGCCGCCGCAAGTGCGCTGGGGCTATGACTGGAAGGCCGAGCCTGGCAGCGAAGAAGCGCGCCTGACCGAGTACTTTCTGCAAGACCGCGACTGGCTGGCCGAGGCCTGAGGACATCCGATGGATCGTTACGTCGTTTTCGGCAACCCGATCGGCCACAGCAAATCGCCGATGATTCACAAGCTGTTCGCTGATCAGACTGGTCAGAGCCTCGACTACAGCACCTTGCTGGCGCCGCTTGATGATTTCGCTGGCTGCGCCACGGCGTTTTTCCAGGAAGGTCGCGGCGCCAACGTTACCGTGCCGTTCAAGGAAGACGCTTACCGTTTGGCCAATAGCCTGACTGCTCGTGCGCAGCGGGCCGGCGCGGTGAACACCTTGAGCAAACTCGCCGACGGTTCGCTGCTCGGCGACAACACCGACGGCGCCGGGCTGGTGCGGGATCTGACGGTGAATGCCGGGTTCAGCCTGACGGGCAAACGCATCTTGCTGCTCGGCGCCGGCGGCGCCGTGCGTGGGGCGCTGGAGCCGTTGCTGGCGGAGCAACCGGCCTCAGTCATCATCGCCAATCGCACGGTGGACAAGGCTGAGTTGCTGGCCGAGTTGTTCTGCGACCTGGGGCCGGTGTCGGCCAGTGGTTTCGACTGGTTGCGTGAGCCGGTGGACGTGATCATCAACGCCACATCGGCCAGCCTGACCGGTGATGTGCCGCCGATTGCGCCAAGCCTGATCGAGCCGGGCAAGACCCTGTGCTACGACATGATGTATGGCAAGGAACCGACGGCGTTCTGCCGCTGGGCCAGCGAGAATGGCGCGGCGGTGGCGATGGATGGCTTGGGAATGCTCGCCGAGCAGGCCGCCGAGGCGTTCTTTTTGTGGCGCGGTGTGCGCCCAGACACGGCGCCCGTGCTCACAGAGCTGCGTCGACAACTGGCCCTTTAAAAGCTTCGCGAGCAAGCTCGCTCCCACAGTGGAATGCGATCAAATGTGGGAGCGAGCTTGCTCGCGAATGGCCGCACCGCCGGTCTTTGATCAATCCTCAAACCGGATCGGACACTTCTCCGGCCCTTCAAGCTTGCGCAACTCCTCCACCACCTGCGGCCGCGCCCGGCGCAAGGTCAGGCTGCGATTCTGGCTCAACAACCGTCGCGCCTCCTGATGCAGCATCTCTACCCCTGAATAGTCGATGAAGTTGATCTGCTGCGCCTCGATCACCACCCGCGCACCGTGCATGCGTTGCAATCTCACCTGCAGATAATGGCTGGCGCCGAAAAAAATCGAACCGCCGACGCGCAAAATATCGTCCTCGCCATCGCGCCAATGCTGCACGCGCGGTTGCGAGGTGCGCTTGAGATAGAAGAACAGCGAGGCCAGCACACCGGCATAAATCGCCGTCTGCAACTCCAGCAGCAACGTCGCCAGACACGTCAGGGCCATGACCACGAACTCGGCGCGGCTAACCCGCAACAAGGCACGAATGCCGCGGTGATCCACCAGTCCCCAGGCAATCAGCAGAATGCTCCCGGCCATCGCCGGGATCGGAATGTGCGCGATCAGCCCGGCGCCAAATATCGCGAACAGCGCGACCCAGATCGCCGAAAACACCCCGGCCAGTGGCGAGCAGGCACCTGCCTCATAACTCAATCCCGAGCGAGTAAACGAGCCAGCCGACAACGATCCGGAAAAGAACGCCCCGACAATATTCGACAAGCCCTGCGCGCGGACTTCCTGATTGGCATCGAGCAATTGCTGCGAACGTGCCGAAATCGAGCGGGCAATCGACAGACTGGTGACCAACCCAAGCATGCCCACTGCGACGGCGCTCGGCAGCAGGCGCAAGATCAAATCGAGATCCAGCGGCAACGCACTGAACGGCGGCAACCGTCCGACAAAAGCGCTGACCAGATGCACATGGCCGAACATCGCCGGCCACAGCCACACCAGCAGGCTGGCCAAAGCGAGGGTTATCAACAGCGTCGGCCAGCGCGGCAGCAATTGTTTCAACACCACACCGACAACCACCGTCGCCACACCGAGTACCAACGAAGGTTTATCCACAGCCCTGAGGTGATGCAGCAGATCCATCAGACTCGCCAGCGCCGTCGCTTTGGCCGGCAACTCCAGCCCCAACAGATTCGGCAACTGCCCGATGGCGATCACCACCGCCGCGCCAAGGGTGAACCCCAGCACCACCGAATGCGAAACGAAGTTCACCAGCGCACCGAAGCGCAGCAAGCCAAGCAGCCACTGGAAAATCCCTGCGAGCAAGGTCAGCAGCAGGATCAGCGTGATGTAATCCTGCGAGGCCGGCACGGCCAACGGACTGACGCTGGCGTAAAGCACGATGGAAATGGCCGCTGTTGGACCGCAGATCAAATGCCACGACGAACCCCACAGGCAGGCAATCAGCACCGGGATGATTGCGGCATAGAGGCCGTATTCAGGTGGGAGACCGGCGATCAGCGCGTAGGCAATCGACTGGGGTAACGCGAGAATCGCACCGCTGAGGCCGACGATCAGATCCCGTCCGACGCTGGCGCGGGTTTGCCGCGGTAGCCAGGTGAGGAAGGGCAAGAGAGAGTGGCGGCTGGGGAAGGCCATGGGTCCTCGCGGTTGGGGTTTTGTTCAAGGTTATCAGGGTGCCAGGGGAAAAGGCCCCTCACCCTAGCCCTCTCCCGGAGGGAGAGGGGACTGACCGTGGTGTTTGTAAGAGATTCATCAACCTGCGATTTCAAAGTTGAACGCAAGTTTTGAATCCAACAACTATCGGCTCCCTTTCCCCCTCGCCCCCCTGGGGGAGAGGGCTGGGGTGAGGGGGCAAAAATCTCAAGCCGAGCAAAATTCAAAAAAAACCACAATCAAAGCTTCGCTTTCACCGCCGCCAACGCATCCTTGCCATCCACGGTCTTCACCCCATCCAGCCACTTGTCCAACACCACCGGATTCGCCTTGATCCACGCCTTCGCCGCCTCGGCATTAGTGACCTTCTTGTTTACCACCTCAGCCATGATGCTGTTCTCCATCTCCTGCGTGAACGACAGATTGGTCAGCAACTTACCCACGTTCGGACACGCCTCGGCATACCCTTTACGCGTCAGCGTAAACACGCTGCCAGTGTCGCCAAAGTACTTCTCGCCGCCCTTGAGGTAATGCATCTTCAACTGCACGTTCATCGGGTGCGGAGTCCAGCCGAGGAACGTGACGAATTTCTGCTTCTTCACCGCTCGCGACACTTCCGCCAGCATTGCCTGTTCGCTGGACTCGATCAGCTTCCACTGGCCCATGTCGAAGTCGTTCTTCTTGATGATCTCCTGCAGCGAGATGTTTGCCGGCGCGCCCGAGCCGATGCCGTAGATCTTCTTGTCGAATTTGTCCGCGTATTTGTTCAGGTCGGCAAAGTTATGCACACCGGCGTCCCACACGTAGTCCGGTACGGCGAGGGTGAACTCGGTGCCGTCGAGGTTCTTCGCCAATTGCGTGACGTCACCGGTGGCGACGAACTTGTCATAGAAGCCCTGCTGCGCCGGCATCCAGTTGCCGAGGAACACATCCACCTGGCCATCCTTCAAACCGCCAAAGGTGATCGGCACCGCGAGGGTGTCGACCTTGGCCTTGTAGCCCATGCCGTCCAGCAGAAACCCGGTGATCGCATTGGTCGCGGCGATGTCGCTCCAGCCCGGATCGGCCATCTTCACCGTGTCGCAGCTCTGCTCGGCGAAGGCCGAAGCGCTGCTCAACGCGATCAGGCCAACCGTCACTACTGTGGATAACTTGCGCATGGACTTCCCCTTAACATTATTGGTTTTGGCAGGGTTGTGGATAACGTGCTTTGCGCTCCAGATCATCGAGATCGATGTGGTTGCGCATGTACTGCTGACTGGCGTCCACCAGCGGCTGGTGATCCCAGCTCTTCAGCTTGCCGATGGTCAGCGCGTCGGCAACAAAACGCCGGCGGCGCTGGCTGGCGAGGACTTGCCGATGAATCGCCGGAATGTCCCATTTGGCCCGCGCTTCGGCGAGAAAATCGTCGAACAGCTGGCGATGCTGCGGCGATTGGCTGAGTTCTTCCAGTTCGCGCGGATCGTTGTCTACATCGAAGAGTAGGCAGGGGTCGCTTTCACTGTAGATAAATTTGTAGGCACCGCGACGGATCATCATCAACGGGCTTACGGTGCCTTCGGCCATGTATTCGCCAAATACTTCGTCATGACCGCCCTGCCCTTGCAGGTGTGAAACCAGTGAGCGGCCGTCCAGCGGCAAACCTGGTTCCAGCGTGCCGCCGGCCAGTTCAACAAAGGTTGGCAACAGGTCGGCCGTCGACACGGCAGCGCTCACGCGGGCGGAATCGAACTGCCCCGGGGCACTTATCAACAGGGGCACACGGGCCGCCATTTCGTACCAGTGCATTTTGTACCAGAGGCCTTTCTCGCCAAGCATGTCGCCGTGGTCACCGGAGAAGACAATGATGGTGTCATCGATCAGTCCAGTTTCTTCGAGGGTTTGCAGAAGTTTGCCGACGTTGGCGTCGATATAGCTGCAGGCACCGAAGTACGCCCGGCGCGCATCGCGAATCTTATCCACAGGCAGTGGTTTATCCCACAGGTCGTAAACTTTGAGCAGGCGCTGCGAGTGCGGATCGAGTTCGTGTTGATCCGGCGTTGTAGGCAACGGGATATCTGCATCGTCGTACAAATCCCAGAACGCCTTGGGAATGGTGTACGGGTCGTGTGGGTGAGTCATTGATACGGTCAGGCAGAACGGCTGATCGCCGTCCTCGCGAATATGATCGAACAGATATTGTTGCGCCTTGAACACCACCTCTTCGTCGAAATCGAGTTGGTTGGTGCGCACACACGGACCGGCCTGCAGCACTGAGGACATGTTGTGATACCAGCTCGGGCGCACGTCCGGTTCGTCCCAGTTCACTGCCCAACCGTAATCGGCCGGGTAGATATCGCTGGTCAGGCGTTCTTCGTAGCCGTGCAACTGATCGGGTCCACAGAAATGCATCTTGCCCGACAGCGCTGTGCGGTAACCGAGGCGGCGCAGGTAATGGGCGTAAGTCGGCACATCGGCAGGGAAATCAGCGGCGTTGTCATAAGCACCGATCTTGCTCGGCAACTGGCCACTGACCAGGGTAAAACGCGACGGCGCGCACAACGGGCTGTTGCAGTAAGCGGCGTCGAACACCACGCCTTCGGTGGCGAGGCGGGAAAGATTCGGCAATTTGATCGGCGAAGGGCCGTAGAACGGCAACATTGGCGCGGCCATCTGATCGGCCATGATGAAAAGAATATTCTTGCGCTTCATGTGATCGCGGCATTCCATAGTGAATATTTATGCGACATTGCTGCGATCGAGCATGGAGTCCATGCTGTATCCGGTAAAGCCCGTGCCGGACAATGACTAGGATAAGCACAGCTTATGTATGAAGCCTTGGGTGATCTGTCGCTCGACCTGCTCCGCGCGTTCGAAGCGGCGGCTCGGCAGCGCAGTTTTACTGCTGCCGCGGTTGAGCTTGGCACCACGCAACCGGCGATCAGCCAGCAGATCAAACGGCTGGAAGAACAGCTCGGCACTCGCCTGTTTGACCGAATCTACCGAGGCATCGAGCTGACCGAAGTCGGCGCGATCCTGTTTGAGCAAGTTGCCTTGGGTTTGCAGAATATCGACGCTGGATTGAGCGCGATCAGCGCACAACAGCAGCATGAGGTGCTGCAGGTCGCCACCGACTTCGCCTTCGCGGCGTATTGGCTGATGCCGCGTCTGCATCGCTTCCACGAAGCCAATCCGCATGTCGATGTCAGCCTGGTGACCAGCGAACGCAACCACAACATGCTGCGCACCGATATCGACGTGGCGATCCTGTTTGGCGACGGGCGCTTTAAACAGGGTGAAAGCCATTGGTTGTTCAGCGAGGAAGTGTTCCCGGTGTGCAGTCCGCAATTGCTCAAGGATCGCGCCCTGCCCCTGCCTGCTCAGGCGTTACTGGAGTTTCCGTTGTTGCACCTGCGCGGGGAAAACAGCAGCAACTGGTTTGACTGGAGTGGTCTGTTCCGTGAGCTCGGTATCAATACACCGCCGGCGCCGGGGCAATTGCGCTTCGACAATTACACGCTGTTGATTCAAGCGGCGATTGGCGGCCAAGGCGTGGCGATTGGTTGGCGCCACCTTGTGGATAACTTGCTGACGCAAGGTCTGTTGTGTCGCCCGATTGCTGAAACGACGCTGTCGCGGTTGGGTTACTACGTGGTGCTGCCGCAACGCAAACGCCGGGGTGCGCTGATTCAGCAGTTTGTCGATTGGTTGATGGCGGAACAGGCGAGCAGTGCTGAGTCGCTTAATGGACTCGCACTGCCTTCGATCGCGGTTTGAAAGTCAAAAGATCGCAGCCTGCGGCAGCTCCTACACCGATCTCATGTAGGAGCTGCCGCAGGCTGCGATCTTTTACGAATCTGAAGCCGCCACAAAATTCACATGCTGCCCCACATGCAAATTCAGCCTTAGCTCATCGGCTATGCCCACCGCCACGCGATTCAGCCGCTCCAGCGGTTCGGCCAGACCCGGTTCCAGGTTGCCGCCTACTTGACTGAAATGCTCAATGGTCAGCCCGGCCACACCGTGCGGCGCATTCACCAGCGTCCAGTGCAGCGGGCTGCTTTGCACGGCTTCGAGAATTTCTTCGGCGGCATGGCGTTGCAGGCGATCATCGACATCCGGCTCATCGAGCACGGCAAAATCCCCCACCAGAAACAGCCGCGAAACATTGGCGGCTTGCAGGCCATCGACCAACGCGTCGACGGCCAACACCTGCTCGACCGGGCCGAGCACGACCGAGCGTTCCACATGATCGCTGCTGAACGGCAAGCCCGGCGCATCCAGTAAACAGATAACCGCCGAGCTGCCGGCCACACTCTGATTGACCCGCTCCAGATCGAACAGATCGCCCGTTTTGGTGCGCAAGCCAGGACGCGGCGCCAGTGCGGTCAAATCGTCGAGAATGGCAATGACTTCATGCTGACGGCGCAGCAATTCAGCCATCAACGCGCTGCCCAGGCTACTCATGGCACCATAGAGCACCACTTTTACCGCCGGGGTTTCGGCATTTTTCATGGCTGATCCCTTTTGTTATCCCTTGTATGGCGTGTGACATACGGGCAACGCCGAGGGTTCGAACCGATTCAGAGGCTTTCAGATGCAAGCGATCAAGGGTTACCACGCCCACGTCTATTTCGACGCCGGCACCATCGGTCAGGCGCGCGCGTTGTGTGAGCAAGCCGCGCAGTTGTTTCCATTGAAAATGGGCCGCGTCCACGAACGCCCGGTCGGACCGCATCCGGACTGGAGCTGCCAATTGGCCTTCGGCCCGGAGCTGATCGCCGATGTACTGCCGTGGCTGGCGCTCAATCGCCAAGGCCTGGTGGTATTCCTGCACCCGGACACCGGCAATGATTTGCTCGACCACACTGAGCATGCGATGTGGATGGGTGCGATCAGGCCGCTGAATCTGTCTGTTTTCTGATCACAGCGTTTCTTCGGCTTCGCCCGGCAGATGCTCGTCCAGGTGCAGCCAGGGCAATTGGCTGTCGGTCCAGATGTGTCGCTCGGCGGGTGCCTGCTCTGGGTGATCAAGTGTGGCGATGGTCACGTCGATGCTTTCAGGGCTGAGCAACGTCACCAACGCCAGTTGCGCGCCGCACCGCGGGCAGAAGTACCGCGCGCAACTGTCGGATGAGTCATAACGCGCCGGCGTAGCGGCCAGCCATTGAAAATTCACCGCTGGCACGGTGATCCACGTCGTGACGATTCCACCGCTGACCTTGCGGCAAATCGAACAATGGCAATGGGCGATATCCTGCAACGCCCCGCTGAACTGATAACGAATGTGTCCGCAATGGCAGCCGCCGCTGTGCAATTCGCCCATCTCGAAGCTCCCCCTTCCCGTGTTTATTGACTTTAGATCGCATCCGACGACCGGTTGACCGTTCATTCAAAGCTTTCTGCAGCGAAAGGTAGCTGAAAGCTTCCCGGATTAGGATCGCCTCACTTCCGGCAACAGACCGGTTGGCCAATGCGTGTGATACCTCGCACGAACGGCCCAATTAACAACAACAATGGTGATTCTGATGTCCTCTGTAGCCCGCCTCGCTCTGACTCCGCCCGTACGCCTCGTGCTTCCCGTTCTGCGCTGATCCACCCGATCCGCTCATTTAACTAGCCGCGCTACGCCTGGAGTATTCCCATGCTGACTTTCCTTGGCTTCGCCATGGTCATCACGTTCATGTTCCTGATCATGACCAAGCGCCTGTCCGCGCTGATCGCTCTGATCATCATCCCGATTGTCTTCGCGCTGTTCGGCGGTTTTGCACCGAAGATCGGTCCGATGATGCTCGAAGGCATCACCAAGCTCGCGCCGACTGGCGTGATGCTGATGTTCGCCATTCTGTATTTCGCCCTGATGATCGACTCCGGCCTGTTCGACCCGGCCGTGCGCAAGATTCTCAAACTGGTCAAGGGTGACCCGCTGAAGGTTTCGGTCGGCACCGCCGTA
>Ga0213828_1001499_pt1 | contig 18974 bp, 15 predicted proteins | sample MC6MC0897MG_FD_180664 | JGI IMG/M metagenome (GOLD analysis project Ga0213828, IMG submission 180664) | Enriched soil aggregate microbial communities from Iowa State University, Ames, United States - MC6-MC0897-MG | ecosystem: Environmental > Terrestrial > Soil > Unclassified | place: USA: Iowa... | reverse complement strand
GCGGCAGGCGTGATGGCTGTATTCAATCAGGCAGACAGCGATACCTGCGGCTTCCGCGCTCATTTCGGCACCATTGCCGTTCATGCCGTTGAGCAAATGCCATTTATCGTCACTGTCAGCATCAGGGGCCATAAACGCGCCACCATTGCTGAGCGAGTAAAAGGACCAGATACCTCCGCTGTACTCAACACAGAAGCGGTCCATCCAGGAGAAAATACGGGGTTCCAGCGTTATCCACTGCGGGATAGCGCCAAAGTACAGAGGCCAGAAATCGAGACGCTGTTCGTCAGGTACTGGTGATGCCGTAAGGTCAAATTGAGGTTCATTAGCGGACATCAATTCGCATTGCGTTTGTGTCGTCATGGATTTTCTCCGTCAATAAAAAACGCCAGCGACGATGGCTGGCGTATGGGAAATAAAGGACATGCAGGGATGATGAATGGGTGTGGTCAGGAGGTGGATGCTCTGAGGATGCCGTATTGCCGGATATAACGGTTAAGCTCTTCACCGGCATCCGGTTCAAAGCGTCATGCCCGCCAGACTATTCTACCTTCAGTGTCACGAACCACCAGACGGAAGTGGTTATCCTGGTCGTTTTCAATGCTGATGTTGCAATACCGGCGGTTAACCGCTTCAGCCTTCTGTCGGGTAAAAGATCCCGGCGGCAGTAATTGAAGTTCAGACATTTTGATAACCTTAAAGACAAAGCCCCCGACGCAGACGCGTCGGGGGCTTTGGGAGTATGCAGGTGTCGGGTGATTGTCAGTAACCGGTTTGTACCTTATACAGCCGCAGGGTTTTACTGCCCCGGACAATTTTCACATACAGGGCATTATCTTTCGTGCCTCGCACAAAACCGGCCTGCACATCGCCCTTACAGTCACCACCGTCGTAAGGAATATTGACACCGGTCTGGCGCACCAGGTCGATAACCCCGAAGCTTAAGTCCTCACAGGCCGGGCCCGGCAGGTCCTGAATCAGGGCAAATTTATGGTCGTCGCTGACACTGGTCAGTGAGCACATGGACGTATTGATGTCGTTTCCCTGGCACCAGTACTCCTGGCCGGGGTTGTCTTTATCCATCAGACTTGCCGGAAGCTGAGCGGCACCGGCACTGAAGGCGGCAAGTGACAGAATGAGGGCGGGTACAGCAGAGGTCATTATTTTCAGCATGGTTTTCTTCCTGAATTAATCCAGCCCGCTGTCGGGCAAAATGAGGGAGGTTGGTATCGGTGTTATCAGAAGCGCCGGTAGCGAAACAGCTCTTTGCCCTGGTAAAGTGCCACCAGGTCGTCATATTCCGGCTTCTTCTGGTTGGGCTTAAAGGTCACTACCGTGCCCGGACGGCACAGGTCTTTTACGGTGAGACCGAATTTCTTGTCCGGAGTAATGGTGAATCCCTTTGACACATCGTTGTGCATGATAGTTATCCAGCCCCACAGGCCGCCTTCGCAGTCTTTAAAGGGGGCTGAACGCACCGTGACCATACCGCCCTTACGGTCAGCGAACATGGCTTCACACTTCCTCATGACCTGACGATGCGCATCGCACCAGAAAATATTCCCGTTGTTGTCATTGACGACTGCAGGTAGCGTCCGGTTATAAGGCTGGGCCAGAGCTCCTGCACAGAGCAGAAGGCTGCCGGTAATGCCCAGTATTTTAATCAGTGTTTTCATTACGTTGGTCCTTAACAGAGAAAGTATCAGGTAGCAGTGATTCAGGCCCAGACGGTCAGGCCCAGCATCACAAGCCATACCCAGAAGTAAGCCGGTTTCTGACCGAGAGTTTTCGCCCGCCGCCACAGATAGAACGGCACCAGCCAGGCCAGTTTGCCGAACGTGGTAGTGTCCACTCCGGCTTTACGCAGGCGTCGTTCATCGAGATATCCCAGAGCGATATTGAGCAGCAGTGTGATAAACCAGTACCGTCCGCCCGAGACTGCCTCATATGCCTCGTCAAATGACATCCCGTTCAGCCCTGCAGTCCACAGCTCGAGCGCATAATCAATGAAGGGAGCAAATGCCAGTGTCCATACGACCCCGCCCGGAATACGGTTCCCCGGCAGCGCTGGTGGTGTGGTGCTCCGGAGCAGCGCCGAAGCCAACGGGGTAGCGGAGACCGGTTGCCACTCCGTCATTCCCTGTCGCCATACCAGAGTGGATGCAGTCAGTTCACCGCGCATAATCAGGCCAGTGATGTCGTCTTCGGTCACATTGTCGTGACGTATGCCATTTTTCTCGTAATGCCAGGTCATTGTTTTTCCTTCTTAACAGAGGTAATTAAATCAGTGTGTTGCCCGGCTCCTCCTCAGAGGGCCCAGGAGACAGGACTTCGCGGATACAGCTGAAGTGCGGAAGGGCCCGGATAAAGCCCGCCTGTGTGGTTAACTGGCTGAGACGTTTTCGCGGGGTAAAAGTGGTGTTCAGGACTGTCACCGCATGGATGGTCGCCAGAGGGTGCACGGTGATATGCCCGTTAAGTTCACCGGTGAGGTACCAGCAGCCGTCGAGTGATATCAGGCGGTACGGAGCCAGCCCGTCACAGCGCTCTCCCTCGGCCAGCAGCAGTACCCGCTGGCAGGCGGTAATGGCACTGACGAGACGGTAGAACACCAGTGAGATGGCCGGTGACACAGACTGTGGCGGCTGCCATACCAGACACGGCATCCCTCCTGCAGTGAGCAGCATGCCCGCCAGACGCCGGTCCAGCCCCGGAAAAATATCGGCCAGTCCTGCCCGGTGAGCAAAGGTCAGAGCATCCAGCTCGCCCTGTACGCCTCCACCGGCACTGCGCAGGCGGCATTGCCCCCGTCGATACTCAAGGTCGAGGTACATCAGCCTTTCGCGAAAATCCCGTCGCAGGGTACGGACTGACACACCAAACTCTGCAGCCAGCCGCGCCATGTTCAGCGTTTCACCTGCAACCAGGCGGCTGATTATCAGTGACAGCCTGACAGCTAGCCGGTCATGACGGCGCTCTGCCTGTGTCATCTTAAATCTCCGTAATAGTTAACTGACTGAATATGAAATGATTCTAAAGAGGGGGGCGGACAGGGTATGGACATGGAATGAACTATTTTTTATCTGCCTCCGGAAGCAGGCCCGACGCGGCATACCGTGAAATACGATAAAAAACACTCAATCTAATGGAGGTAAAACGGACAGGGTGTGTCCTTTACTAACATGCTGATAACAAGCTCAGGACTGAAACCCACTCAGCATCGCTTCCGCCATCACCCAGAGAGCCCGGTTGAGCTTCACATCTCCGTCGATACCACGCACTGCGCGGGTATGAGTTCGCCCACCTTTTGCACTCCTGCCACTGAGCCCGCCCTTAATCAGGTTCTCCTGAATACGCTGGTAGGTGGTCCACAGATCATTGCTCTCATCCTGCCAGCGGCGTGGGGAGAGTATCTGAGGTGCTGTCACCGGCTGGTGGTCCTCACCGAAACGGTACGTCAGTGCAGCCTGTGCCAGAGCCTGTTGTGCAGGTGGCGGCAGCATCAGCGACTGCATGGCATCCCGCTTCTCTTCCACACGGTCAAAAATCCCCAGCACTTCATACGCTCCCTCAATCACCTGACTTACGACATCTCCTTTGTGCGGTACCCGCACCTCGCCAAACGACTCACCGCAGACAAGCCCGTTCTGGCATACCGCACGGAATAGTCCCGGTAGCATCTGATACGAACTGGAGCCATCGTGAGAATTGAGCAAAATGATTTCCGGCACTTGTTTGCCGGTAATTTGCCCCTCCCGACGCAGGCGCAGCATGTGCTTTGTATGCTCACGACGCCCTGGGTCACGCACTCTGGTCTGGCAGGCAAAGAAGGGCTGAAAGCCTTCGCGCTGCAGGTTTTCAAGAACGGTAATGGTTGGTATCCAGGTATATCGTGCGCTGCGTGACGCGTGCTTGTCCTCGCTGAAGACACTGGGCACCACGCGAAACAGCTCTTCACGGGTTAACGGACGGTCACGACGAATAAGGTTTGCTGCGCCAAAGCGCGAAGCCAGACGGCTCATAAACAGACTCCTCATGATGGATAAATAAAGACAAAAAAGCCCTGCCGCTCAATCGCGGCAGGGCTGAGGAAACAATGGGTTAGAAGGGGCAATTCAGAAGAAGAAATTCCAGACTGCACGGGCGACTGATACCACGATGTCGCGCACAGACTGGATGACTGACCGAACCTGGGCCGGTATCAGGGGCATGGAACTTACTGTATCCAGTACCGAGCCGACCGTTTCCCCAAAATCGTCACAGGCTTTTTTATTAACGGCATCGGTACGAAGCGGCGCACTGAGTTGTACCGATACCGGACTGCTGGCCTCGCGTGGCAGGCAACGAATCATACGCTCTGCCATTACCCGCAGTCCCCATTGCAGACGAACCGACACCGCACAGATCGGATTTACTGGTTGGAACAACTCATGTAGCAGACAGATTTTACGGCTGATATTTTGTTTCTGCTCTGTAGACAACTTTTCACCACCGCAGGTGGGTTCAACCTTGTCGGACTGACTGATAACAAACAACACCTTATGCCGGTATGCCTCACCAATCACCTCCCGGTAAAAATGTTCATCCACCGCCAGCGCTCGATCATCGGCCTTGATCAACCACAGCACCAGGTCGAGCCGAGGAAGTTGTTCACGGTAGAGTGCGGCATATTCAGCATCCCGTAGTTCGGACTCCCCAACACCGGGTAGATCCATAATAGTCATAGTGCGTTTGCCGAGCTGCAGGCGAAACTGCAGTGGTTTTCGAGTACAGGCAGACACATCACTGACCGGTGATATATCCCCAGCAAACAGGGCATTACACAGGCTGCTCTTTCCTGTCCCGGTTTTGCCCATAATGCCTATCACCGGCTCATAGTGAGTAAGCTGATTTATATGCTGCAGAATGCGTTCAGTGACCCATTGGGGCAGGCCGGAAAGCGGTTGCTGCAGTGAGTGCAGACCGTCAAATTGTTTCATTACTGCTCCTCTGAAAAAGAATACAAAAACGGCAGAACCTCGTGGTTCTGCCGTTAATGGGGTGTGTTCAGAGTGATAATATATATCTGTGATCTTTTTTAATTTTCCCAACTTTTCAGTTTAGCTTTTGCGTATGCATCATTGATCAGCATCTCAATCAATTCATTGATTTTCATTTCATTTTGACTTGCCAGATAATCAAGTTGTCTCTTACTGTCTTTGCTAATATAGGTATTGAGAACCTTTTTGTTTGCAACACTATCTCTGAATTTTTTCTGACCCCATGCTTTTTTTGTTTTTATAATAAACAATTCACCTTCAGCATCGGATTTATTCTCAACCCATTGATCAAATATTGAGTGAACTTTCAGATTCAAATTTTTTTCAAACCAAAAATCCACATTACCATTGATCATTTTGTTCTTATCGAAGTAAGACATCACCCACTGATAATCTGCCAGGTATTTAGCATCATATCTGGTTGATGAGAACCAGAACGGATTGCCAAATTTTTTCTGGATACGGAGCCAGGAATTTTTCAAACGTTCTAAGTTTGAACGAATATGGTTAAAGCTTGATACACGACATTGGTAGTCGATCAAAAGAATTAACCCCTCATAATTTACACCACCCTTGTCAGAACCAAGGCTCCATTCAGGTAAAGTGATATCAAGAAGAGAGGGGGTGTTATTATTTGTATATAGCTTATATTCGGCATGAATATAATTAGCAACAAATGACAACGAACGCTCACAATCAATCCACTCAAGTTCACTAAAAGGTATTAACTTACCCTCAACCTCTCGCTTACTCGTTTCAAAGAAATCTTCCGCACTCCAATACTTAACCATTTCTTTTTTATTCATATAGTTAATGCAAGACTCTTTGAAAAGAGTGGCATCACCTATTCTTTCCACTAATTCACGAGACTCATCAACATGCATTAATGCTGAGCGAAAGATATCCCAGTAAAGCCATAAATTTACTCTTTTCGTCCAGAGACTGGTCACTCGTTTTCCTGCACTCATCATAACCTCAAACGTAACAACAATCGTAGAACAAGCCGTAGCACTCTACGTAGTATACTACGTTATTTTTTTGACTATCATAAGCCTCTACACCTGTACTTCATGCCTTGATTTCAATCATACCGGAGAAACTTTGACCTAAGTCATGTAGAGCGTCTCCCCGGAAATACTGAAAATTGTCTCTGCGCCCCCCCCCAACGACAGCCAAGGGTAACAGGTTGTATGAATGTAAAAACTGTAGGAAAACGGAGACGTCTATCAGGTTAAAACATAATTAAGGTTAATTGGTATTATAGAGAGCAGACCTCAATTGATAGACATCTAACATCCCCACCACGAGAGGATAAACATCCGTCAAAAGCGATTGAATCCTGCTTTACAAGCATCGTTTAAGATACAAAAAAACAGATGTGCCAATTCCTTTGAACTCATCCAAAGGAACAGAGCAATGCAAAAACATTACCCACATCTAAAGAAAATCACCCCTAATGACTTTCTGCTGAATTTGATTAATCACCATCTTAATCAGATCCTGGCATGTCACTCCAAGATACTGGCGTTTCGAATGGATTTTGATTATCAGCGGGGTACTAATCGATTCATTCGTAACTCCTCGATAGAAATACAAGATGACCTCAGAGAGCTTACTCAGACAATGATTAGCCTTCCTGGCGTTATCGGTAGTTTCTGGGTACTGGAATGGACATTAGAAGGGGCAGTTCATGCCCATGCGATTTTTTATCTTAATGGCCGGGAACATCAGAAATCATTCCCATTCATTTTAAAGGCAGGGGAACTATGGCATCAAATTACCTATGGCGAGGGAAAATACCAGCGATGCAAACCAAAGGAATATCATCAGGACAACATTAACAATGTTGTTGAATATCACAATAACGAAGCCATAAACAGTCTCAGACGTATAGCCAGTTATCTAACAAAAGAAGACCAAAAATATGGTTATCTAATTTGGGGATGTAATGAGGTCCCCTCGCCTGCAAGGCAGGGTAGACCAAGAAAGTTTAGTTAGTTTTTAACAGCAGCACCGGTTGCTATGCCGGAGCGGGCAGCAGAATAACCCCGACTCCGGTTTCTATTTAGCTACCGGAGAATCAAATCATGACAGTTAAACCAACCCTACTCGAAGATCGCTTTGTTGATATGGCTTTCATCACCCGCCTGCTGGGGGTCAGTGATAAGTGGATTTACCGACTCATCAAAGGTGGCATATTTCCCAAACCTATCAAATTGGGGCGAAGTTCACGATGGCTACAGAGTGAAGTGGAAGCATGGCTACAGGAGCGAATCGCTCAATCTCGTCAGTAACGCTTTCCGGTGTTTGCCACATATTCCCCAGCCAGCTTAACGATCCGCCTGCTGCGGAGGTTTCTGGCTGTCTGTTTTACAGAGATGAAGGATTCTTTACCGATGAAAGAAACCATTGCCCGTTACGACTATTTACTTAACACCTACCAACGCTGGTTGGCCGATTTAACCAATATCGCAGTCCGAAACGGCATGTGCCATCCGGATATTCAATCAAGCCATCTTCTTACGCTCTCAACGTTACATTTTCCAGAGACTGGCGCAGTGGTTGCGGTCGTGCCGCAATGCCTCTACCGGATTATTTATGGTAAAGCACGGCCAGAACCGTTGACTATCCAGAACGATTTGCAAATAAGTCTTGAAACCGAAAATGAACTTCTGTTCACCCATGCCGGGATGGAAGGGGTTTTACTGAGTGAGTGTGTCAGATTGAAGCAAAGCCGCATAGCCAATAAGTTGATCAGCCTTTCCGTGCGATTTAAGGCGCGTGAGATTCGTCATAAGCTGATCTGGCTGTGCTGGTACGATTTGATGCAGGGGGCTTCGATGACCGATTGGCTGGAGAACCTGAAGCGGATGAATCATGTGGAAATTTGCTTCTGGCTGGGGCAACGACAGGAGAAAAATGCGGCGCTGACGAAGCTGATGGATGAGTATGTGGTTTTTACGCGTTATTAGCCTTTTAAACTTAATAAGTTAGCTTTTCCTTTCTTTGCCATAGAGAGAACTTCTCCACCAGTCTATTCATTCCTGCCATATGTCATCGGGCTCACTTTGCCAGCCAAATTAGTGTGATATTCTTTCCAGAATTCCTGTTGTATCCACGACATAAGGCGATGATTGATGGAGCAGTCTCTCAATTTTGAAATGTTGCGCAGCCAGTGGCCGGAACTGGCTGAGCTGGGATTAATGGCGGAACGTTATGTTCACACCGATCCAGAAAGCTGTCTGGTGAAACTGCGTAACTACACCGAATTGATGGTGCGTTGGTTATATCGTCAGGAGCGACTGCCGGAAGGTATCAAAGCGAATCTGTATGATTTAATGAACGCCGATGTCTTCGCCAGCATGATGCCGGAAGCCATCATCATGAAAATGGATGCGCTACGTATCCACGGTAACCGCGCCGCGCACGGCGGACGTATCAAAGCTAAAGATACTTACTGGCTGCTTAAGGAAGCATATTTACTGGGGGTTTGGCTGTATGTTCGCTATGCTCACGGCAATGTTGATAACTGCCCCAAATTCTCTCTCCCACCATTAACACAATCTTCAGGGCGTGCTGATGAAAAACGTCTGGAAGATGCAATCAGGGCTCAAGATGAAAGCCGTGAGCGCGAACTGGCATTACAACGCGCACTACAGCAAGAGCAGGAAAAGGCTGAACACCTTACTCAGCGCCTGAATGAAGCCAGAGCTCGCAACCAGCATGTTGCCGACATTCTTTCTATTGATGAAGCGGAAACCCGCCGCCGCCTGATTGACTCCCGCCTGCTTGCTGCTGACTGGAATGTAGGGGAAGAACTTAACAACACCGATCAGGTTACGCAGGAACATCCAGTTAAAGAACAACCTACCGCAACCGGCGACGGTTATGCGGATTATGTCTTGTGGGATGAGGCGCACAAACCGCTGGCGGTGGTGGAAGCAAAAAAAACCAGCGTCAATGCCGAGCAAGGGCGAATGCAGGCCCGACTGTACGCCGACTGGCTGGAAAAAGAATACGGTCAGCGTCCGGTCATTTTTTACACCAATGGCTACGATATCTGGCTGTGGGATGACCATAAAATTCACGGCTATCCGCCGCGCCGGGTATTTGGCTTCTACAGCAAGGAAAGCCTGCAATATCTTATTCAACAACGTGAAACCCGTCTGCCATTAAACAGCGTGCCGCACGTTAAAGACAACGAAGGTAAAGCTGTTGCCGGGCGTCTATATCAGCTTGAAACCATTGCCCGCGTCAGCGAACGGTTTACCAACAAGTATCGACAGTCGTTAATTGTTCAGGCCACTGGTACAGGTAAAACCCGCGTGGCAATTGCGCTAAGCAAACTGATGATTGATGCCCGCTGGGTAAAACGCGTCCTGTTTCTTTGTGACCGCAAAGAGCTACGTAAACAGGCGGCAAATGCCTTTAATCAATTCACCAATGAGCCGCTGTATGTGGTCGGGAAATCGAAGAAAGCAGACAGGCAGAATGCCAGGATCTACATCGCCACCTATCCCGGCATGATGAAAATCATGGACCATTTTGATGTCGGCTATTTTGATTTGATCATCGCCGATGAATCCCATCGTTCGATCTATAACGTTTACGGCGATCTGTTTAAGTATTTTGATGCCCTCCAGATTGGCCTGACGGCCACGCCGATCGACATGGTGAGCAAAACTACTTTCGGTCTGTTTGGTTGTGAAGGACGCATCCCTACCGCCAACTACAGCCTGGAAGATGCTATCGCCGATAACAATCTGGTGCCTTATGAAGTCGTTACGCACACCACGGAATTCCTGCGCGAAGGCATTAAACGGGAGAAATTAAGCGACGCACAAATCCGTGAGCTGGAAGAACAGGGTATCGACCCCAATACGCTGGAATTTGATGGCAAGGCACTGGATGAGGCGATCTACAACAAAGACACCAACCGCTATGTCCTGCGTAACCTGATGGAAAATGGCCTGAAAGATGCCGATGGGCAGCTTCCCGGTAAGACCATCATTTTCGCCCGTAACCACAAACACGCTCTGTTATTGAATGAATTGTTCGACGATATGTACCCACAGTTTGCCGGACGCTTCTGCCAGGTTATCGACAACTACGATCCTCGTGCCGAGCAACTGATTGACGATTTTAAAGGGCTGGATGAAAGTACCAACAAAGAGCTGACCATTGCTATCTCTGTTGACATGCTCGATACCGGTATTGATGTCCCGGAGATTGTGAATCTGGTCTTTGCCAAACCAGTCAAATCGAAAGTGAAGTTCTGGCAGATGATTGGCCGTGGTACGCGTCTTTGTTCAGGGTTGTACGGCTATGATGACAACGGCAAACCGCTGGATAAACAAAAATTCCGTATCTTCGATCACTGGGGCAATTTTGAGTATCACGAGCTGCATACCGAAGAGGCCGAAGTCACAGCAACAAAATCGCTGGCGCAAAAACGTTTCGAGGCATGGATCACTCTAGGGGCCGCAGCGCAGCGTAAGTTCGATAAACAGGCGGTGGATTTAGTCTCTCACCAGCTTCGTGAGCAGATCAACGCACTGGATGAAAAGTCGATTGCCGTGCAGGAGAAGTGGCAGCAAAAAGCGCAGTACAGCGATGAAAAAGTGCTGCGCCAGCTTTCCCCGAAGACACAGCAGGATCTGCTATCTGTCCTGGCCCCACTGATGCAGTGGCTGGACGTTCGCGGGCAAAGTGATGCCATGCGCTTTGATATGGATATTCTGGCGGCGCAAACTGCACGCTATACCAACCCGGAAGAACTGGATGTGCTCTGGCCGGTCATCGTGGAGAAAGTGGAGCGCCTGCCGCCACATCTGGCACAGGTTCAGCAGCAAGGGGAGCGAATTAATCAGCTTCGTGATTTAGGCTGGTGGAAGCAAGCTAGCCTGGAAGAGCTGGAGGATATCCGCATTCATTTGCGCGGCATTATGCACCTGATGGAAAAAGATGCGACGCCGCAATTTGGTTCAATACAGGTGGATATTACCGAAGATGCGAACCTGATCCAGACGGAGACCCGCAAAACCAACATCCGCTCGATTGATTTCAAACTCTATCGTCAGCAGGTTCAAGGAGCGCTGGAGCCGCTGTTCCAGCAAAACCCGGTGCTGAAGAAAATCCGCAACGGCGAGCCGGTGACGCAAAGCGAGCTGGATGAGCTGGCAAAGCTGGTGCTGATCCAGAACCCCAACGTTGATATTCGTGCGTTGAAAGAGTTCTATCCGCAGGCAACCGCCAGCCTGGATAAACTGTTGCGTACCATCATCGGGATGGACAGCGACGCGGTGGAAGTGCGCTTTGCCCAGTTCGCCGCTGACAACAGTTTGACCAGCCAACAACTGCGCTTCCTGTCATTGCTGAAAAACCACATTCGCGATTATGGCACCATTGAAATGCGACAGCTCTTTGAACAGCCGTTTACGCATATCCACAACGAAGGCGTTACTGGCGTGTTCCCGGATATAGAGCAGATCGCCCGGCTGCAAAAGATAGTCGAAGAGCTGGGTGTTGTGACCGACGCAGCGACGGTATAATACGCACATGACAAGCCCCGGCAGCGGGGCTTTTGTATTTATAACAAGGTATAGACGTTAACAATGATCACCGGTGACTTAAAAAGTAAAATCGACGGCCTGTGGGAAGATTTCTGGGTAGGCGGCATAACTAACCCGCTGACCGTAATCGAACAGATCACCTACCTGATGTACTCCCGGATGCTGGATACCCAGGAACAACGCGACGAGAAGCGTAAACAAATCGCGGGCGTTGATTTTAAACCGCGTTTTGCGCCTGAGCAGCAGGAGTTCCGTTTCAGTCACTATAGCAACCTTGGCTCGGATGAAATGATGGAAGTGGTGCGCGATGGCGTCTTCCAGCATTTCCGTCAACTCGGGCTGGCCGACGATTCGAAGGTGACGCTGCTGGGCAACTTTATGAAAGACGCCCGTCTGGAGATCGTCAAACCGTCGCTGTTAACCAAAGCCGTAGAGGTGATCAAAAACCTGCCGCTGGATCGTGGCGACACCAAAGGCGATCTCTACGAATACCTGTTAAGCAAGCTAACCACCGCAGGAATCAACGGTCAGTTCCGTACGCCGCGCCACATTATCCGCACGATGGTTGAAATGATGGAGCCGAATCCAGCGCGTGGTGAGACGATTTGCGATCCGGCCTGTGGCACTGGTGGTTTTCTGGCGACCAGCTATGAGTACCTGTTGGAAAAATACAGCTCGCTGGAGTCCATCCATACCGAGATTGGCAGCAACGAACGCGGTGAGCTGGAAGAGCAAAAAATCTTTACTGGCGATCTGCTGATGCCGTGGCGTGACCATGTGGATAACAACATGTTCCACGGCTACGACTTTGATACTACTATGCTGCGTATCGCCGCTATGAACCTGATTATGCACGGCGTGGAAGAGCCGGATATCCACTATCAGGACACCATGAGCCAGAGTTTCAGCACCAACTTCCCACAGGCCAGCAAAAATGCTTTCAACCTGATATTGGCGAACCCACCCTTTACCGGTTCACTGGATGAGGAAGATATCGACGCCACGCTGTCGGCGATGGTGAAAACCAAGAAAACTGAGCTGCTGTTCCTGGCGCGAATTCTGCAAATGCTGAAAGTAGGCGGACGCAGCGCCACTATCGTGCCGCAGGGTGTGCTGTTTGGCTCCAGTAAGGCGCACCAATCACTGCGTAAAACGCTGGTAGAAGATAACCAGTTAGAAGCGGTGATCAATCTGCCTTCCGGCGTATTTAAACCTTACGCTGGTGTGGCGACGGCGATCCTGATCTTTACCAAAGGCGGTCAGACGGACGAGGTCTGGTTCTACGATCTGCAAAATGATGGCTACAGCCTGGATGACAAGCGTAACCCGATAAAAGACAACGATCTGCCGCATCTGCTGGCAAGCTGGAAGCACTACCGTGCTTTGCGTGGTTTGCCAGTAGATAACTTTATGGGCGAGAAATTTGCCTCGCTGCTGAAACAGCAGTACCCGGAAGGGATTGCTGCTGGTGTTGATTTTAAAGATCGAACGCAGGCGGCATTTGTGGTGTCGAAAGAGGATATTGCAGCGCAGAAATACGACCTCTCTATTAATCGTTATAAAGAAGTGGTGTATCAGGCCGAGGAGTATGAAGATCCGAAGGTGATACTGAAGCGGCTGAAGGACTTGGAGAAAGAAATTCTGGCGGATCTGGATGAGCTGGAGGGGATGCTGTGAGTTGGGCGATGGTAAAGTTAGGTGATGTAGCACCTGCAACCCCAGTAAAGAATGTTAATTTAAACAAAGATGAACTTATCTGGCAGTTAAATCTTGACCAAATTGAATCAAACACCGGTAAAGTTATCGATAAAATTAAACAACCCTTATCAAAAGCGGGGTCATCCACACACTTTTTTAACAATGAACATGTACTATATTCAAAGTTACGTCCTTATTTAAATAAGGTAATTATTCCGGATGAGTTGGGAATCGCAACTACTGAATTAGTACCAATGAAACCTGATCAGAAAAGATTAAATAAAAAATACTTAGCTTATTATCTACGATCAAAGCAATTCGTTGACTGGATATCCACACAGGTTTCTGGGGCAAAAATGCCTCGAGTTGTAATGAGTATATTCTGGCAACATGAAATGCCACTACCACCAATAGCCGAGCAGGAACGGATTGTTGCCATTCTTGATAAGGCTAATGGAATTTTACATAAGCGAAAAAAAATAAAAAAATTGGCTGATGATTTTTTGGATGCTACGTTTTTAGCAATGTTTGGAGATCCGGTGGTTAATGATAAAAAATGGTCAATAAAAAAATTAAATGATATATGTGACAATGTAATAGATTGCCCTCATTCAACCCCTAAATGGGTTGACGATGGAATTATTTGTGTACGTACATCAAACTTATCTAAAGGAGGATGGGTTTGGTCTGATTCAAGATTCGTTAATAATGAAACTTATTTAGAGAGAACGAAAAGGAGTGTTGTAGAAAAAGGAGATATTATACTTAGTCGTGAAGGAACTGTTGGTGTGGCAGCTATTGTGCCTGAAAATTTAAAATTATGCATGGGACAACGTTTAGTCCAACTTAAGTTAGATAAAAATCAAGTAACTCCAGAGTATCTCTTGGCTTTTTTACTTTATGAATTAGATCCTGTAAGAATATCAAGAGTAATGAGTGGTTCAACCTCAAAACATATTAATGTCAGTGAATTACGACAGTTGGATGTGATGCTTCCACCAATGAGAGAGCAAAAATTATTTTCAGAAATACGAAAGAAAATAATCAATATATACAACAAGCCTGACATAGATAGTTCATTATTTGAAGCATTAAGTTCCCAGCTTACATCTTAGTTTCAAAATTGGATTATGAATAATCCCTCTCGTAAAAATTTTACGAGAGGTTCGAAATTAAAATCTGTTGCTATTTTTTATGAAATCATAGAGACATACTAATTTACAGAAATTACTTGATAACACTTGAATACTCATCGCTTCATCAATATGTTTTTTCAGTATCTTTAGTAGTTCATCCATATCACGCTTGATTAAACCCGGTTCCATATATGGCATCATTCTTAAAAAGAAACCGAAATCATAAGCAAGATATAACTCGTTGACACCCACTCTGACTTCAGGAACGTTTTCAGAGCGTCTCTTATCCCATCCTTGAGATTGAAAACTTACTGGAGTGATATTTAATCGTGATAAAACACCACCTGAAAGTCCTGCTTTATTAATTACATTCCCATCTGGGTTAATTAAATTAGCGTGATTTAAGAAGTGAAAAACAGGTATGCGCGCATTGCCTTTGCATATATTTGGCAGAACATCATTAACAACACACTCCCAATCATAATGTCCATTTTCAAATACAACTTCTCGGATAAGATCTACACGTTCCAGTCCAACTAATCCTTTTGCCGCCATCGACTCTGATTTTTTTACCATCGAAATAGCACCATACCCTACAACAAACTCTGTTGTACTGACCCCCTCTTCAATCTTCTCTGAGTCCCTCACATATAATTTTCCTTTAGGATCATCGGTTAAGACTAATTCATAAAGCTCATCTTTTATCATTCTGAATAAATGTGCTGGAATCCTTTTTTTAGTTTCACTTAGCACTTCAAATATTTCTTTATAGGATGGTGCCTGAACATATTTCACCGGGATTTTTTTATGAATCACAGAATCACTAATGTCAGCCTCTTCAAGTTCAGGTTTCCATTCAACAAACAATAATTTATTCTGTAAAAAATCCAAACTGGCATCAGGAAAACAACTAACTATATCTTCCAGAATTTCAGCTATATGTTCATCTGTTAAAGAGTAGCCTAAGAAGATAACAGGCCTCTCTATAAACATAGTTAGTAACTTAGATGATAGGTAGGGGTTTTTCTTTCTATATTTATCATAGTCACTTGATGTTAAAATCAATGAGTTAGGCTCAGTGCAGCAACCATGTATTTTATATATTTCGGCAATGCCGTGACTCCTGCCAGTAATCAACCCGTCCTGGCCTATAAAGGTTGTAAATTTAGGGAAAAGGCTTTCTAGAAAAACATCCCAGTTTGTGGTAATAACCCCATCAATATTTGCTTTCGCAAAAAGAGACATTTCGTGTTTTAACTCATCATTTTCTATAATATTTTTATGTGCACTCTCAATATATTTAGATATTGACAACTTCAAAGGAGACTGTTCGTTAATGAAAATTTTCTCCTGTTCTTTTTCACTTAATGCTAATTGTCCTTCTTTAGTATCCCACCATTTCTCAGCGTATGCCGACACTAATAATTGTGCATATTCGGGTAAGTCACCATTAGATTTTGTTTTTAATTTTATATGATTTTCCCCAATCGCCTCAGCAAAATGCTTCAAAAGGTCTTGCCAACATGGCACACCAAGGTAACGACGAGACACTCCGGAGCCAACAAATAACACAGGGGATGCCTCAAACTGCTTAAAATGCTCTTCGAGTTTTTTCTTGAAATTCATATTGGTATTCCCTATCAAAAATCCTCAACTGAGACAACGGTAAGACATTGCGGTTGCCATCTCCAGTGCATGATTAAAAAATTTTGCACCTTTAAAATTCATTTATCTGTTCTGGCAATTTGGCCCATTATCTATAGATCTGTGGCCAGTATCCGCTACACAGTGCCTGCGTTATGATACGGTGGTGCAGTAATCTTGCCCCTTTACTTCAGGATAAACAATGCCTTTAGATTTAAGTAACACCTTAGTTATTGGCATCAGTGCAACTGCGCTTTTTGACATGAGTGAATCCGATCGCATGTTTCGGGAAACCTATGCGACCGATCCTGATAGCGCCATTGAAAAGTATCGCGCCTACATGCTGGAACACGAAAACCAACCTTTGCAGCCTGGTACAGGTTACCCCTTGGTCAAAGCGCTTCTGGGTCTGAACCAGTATCGTCAACCGGATGATCAATCACCGTTGGTTGAAGTCGTTGTTATGTCGCGTAACAGTCCTGATACAGGTATCCGTGTTCTAAATACCATTCGCCATGACAAACTCGATATTACACGTTCAGCTTTTACCGCAGGCGAAACCGTTGCCGATTACCTTGATGCCTTTGATGTGGATCTGTTTTTAACAACTAACGTTGAAGATGCGCAAAAGGTGATTGATTCCCGATTCTGCGCCGCTGCAATCCTCAAAGATCCTCCCTCCGACGCCTCAGATATCCCGGAAGGGCAGGTCCGCATTGCGTTTGACGGTGATGCCGTGCTTTTCTCTGATGAAAGTGAGTTAGTTTATAAGACTCAAGGGATGGCTGCTTTTCATGCGCTGGAGGATGCACAACAAGATATCCCAATGGCTGAGGGTCCATATGCCAATTTGCTAAAAAAAATAGCCAAGCTTCAGGAGCGACTACCGACAAGAGTTGAGTATTCCCCTGTCCGTATTGCGCTGGTGACCGCCAGAAACAGCCCATCGGAAATGCGCGTCATTAAAACACTGAGAAGCTGGGGGGTGTATGTCGATGAAGCTTTTTTTCTTGGCGGTGTAGAGAAAACAAAAGTTCTGAAGGCATTTAAACCGCACATTTTCTTTGACGATCAGGATGTGCATTTGAATACTGCTGCAAAGGTGGTTCCTTCCGGGAAAGTACCTTACGCCAGCAATTCAGAGCTTTTTGAAAACAAAGCGTCATGAAACTTTAAATAAAATAGCCATCTTTACTGCTAGATGGCTATCTATTAATTTATGCCGTCTTCCTAAATGTCCCCTCTACCACACTCCCTCCTTTCCCCAACTCACCAATATAGTCCGCATACCACTGCATCATCTCCCTACGCCCATCAAGATACTGCGCATGGTTATACGTCCCGCGAATCGCGTTCTTATCGACGTGTGCAAGCTGCGTTTCAATCCACGCGGAGTTAAACCCCTGCTCATGCAGAATGGTGCTCATCGTGTGGCGGAAACCGTGCCCCGTCAGCCTGCCTTTATATCCCAGCAATTCGATAACCTGATTAATGCTTTCCTTGCTGATTGGCTTGCGGGGATCGTTCCTGCCGATAAAAACCAGCGGGTGATGCCTTGAGATCGGTTCAAGCTGTGTAAACAGTGCAATGACCTGCTCTGAGAGTGGCACAATATGAGGCCGCTTCATCTTCATCACTTCAGCCGGGATTTCCCACAATTTCTTCTCAAAATCGATATCCTCCCAGCGAGCGAAACGCAGCTCTTGTGTACGCACGCCGGTTAACATGATGATCTGTGTGGCTGTTTTGGTGATAATACTACCGGTGTATCCGGCCAGATCTTTAAGGAAGTGTGGTAACTCTTCGACTGTGAGGAACGGGAAATGTGTTTTCTTAGGCGTTGCCAGCGCTGTAGCAAGATCTGACACGGGATTATATTCAGCTCTCCCGGTAACGATAGCGTAACGGTAGACTTCATTACAACGCTGGCGGACTTTGCGCATTTTCTCTAAAGCGCCGCGCTTTTCAAGGCGACGAAGGATCTCAAGCCAGTCCATCGGCTTAATATCGACGATAGGGCGTCTTCCCGTATGAGGGAAGATATCCTTCTCGAAGGTGTCGATGATTTCATCGCGGTAGCGTAATGACCAGCGATCGGCTTTCGTCTGATGCCATTCGCGGGCAACGGCCTCGAACGTATTCTTTTGGCTCATTTGCTGGGCGATTTTTTCTTCTTTCTTTACTTCACCCGGATCTCCTCCAGCGGAGAGAATTTTTCTGGCCTCACTGCGTTTTTCGCGTGCGTCAGCCAGGGAAACATCAGGGTATACGCCAATGGAAAGCATCTTTTCTTTACCGGCGAAGCGGTACTTCATACGCCAGTATTTGGAACCATTAGCGTTAATCAGCAGATACATGCCACCGCCATCGGTCAGCTTATAGGGCTTTTCTTTTGGCTTTGCGGTTTTCACTTTTACATCGGTTAGCGCCATGACATCCTCCGGCTTTTGATGAATCCATCCTCCAGGGGACTTCCGCTAATGATTAACCTGATACCCCCATGTACCCCTTATATAACAAAGATGTCTTTGAAACCTGTTGTTATATATCACATTTTTACCATTATGGGGGTGCTGATATTTTAAAGGAAAATAACACCCCCTAATGTACCCCCAAAAAGGACTTGATGCCGATTACCTTCAGGCGACAATGGTGGGGTTATTTATCTTGTTTTATCAGGTATTACAGGGGTTTTGTTGACTTCGAGGGAGTTCAGTAGAGGCTAATTGGCGGAAGATCACAGGAGTCGAACCTGCCTAGGACCGCTGGCGGCCCCAACCGGATTTGAAATCCGGCCGCCTCACCGGAGACGACGATCTTCCTTTGAAGATGCCGCAGGAGTATAGCGACAATCGCGGCGGAATTCTTGATCTCAGCCGTGCGTC